>Ga0153961_1000077_pt1 | contig 39485 bp, 36 predicted proteins | sample TSFL045MetaG_FD_104748 | JGI IMG/M metagenome (GOLD analysis project Ga0153961, IMG submission 104748) | Attine ant fungus gardens microbial communities from Florida, USA - TSFL045 MetaG | ecosystem: Host-associated > Fungi > Mycelium > Unclassified | place: USA: Florida, Withalacochee...
CTCTCCGGCGAGGCGCTGCATCGCGGCCTGCACTATCGCCAGCTGCTGGGGCGCGTGGGCGTCGATCTCCAGCATCCAGGCGAGCCGCAGGAGGTGCGGCTGGCGGACGGGCGCACGCTGGAGCTGCGCTTCAGCCCGGTGCCGCGCCGCGGCATCGTCAATACCGTGCTGGAGCGCACCGAGCGCAAGGCGCTGGAAGAGGCGCTGCTGCACAGCCAGAAGATGAAGGCGGTCGGCCAGCTGACCGGCGGCATCGCGCACGACTTCAATAATCTGCTGGCGGTGATCATCGGCAGCCTGGCGCTAACGCAGGGCCAGCTGCCGCCGGGCAGCCTGGCGAGCCGCATCGAACGCGCGCGTCAGGCGGCGGATCGCGCCGCCCTGCTCACCCAGCGCCTGCTCGCCTTTTCGCGCAAGCAGGCGCTGCATCCGCGCGCCGTCTCGGTGACGCAGCTGGTGGACGAGCTGCAAAACCTGCTGCAGCACTCGCTGCTGCCCGGCCAGCGCCTGACGGTCGAGGCGCAGCGGCCCGGCTGGCTTGCCTGGATCGACGCCGGCCAGCTGGAGAATGCGCTGATGAATCTGGTGGTGAACGCGCGCGACGCTATGCAGCAGAAAAGCGGCGAGATCCGCCTGCGCATCGCCAGTCAGCGGGGCGAGCAAGGGGAACGCGTGGTGATTGAGGTAATCGACCAGGGCTGCGGCATGACGCCGGAAGTGCGGGAACAGGTATTCGAGCCTTTTTTCACCACTAAAGAGACCGGCAGCGGCAGCGGGCTGGGACTGTCGATGGTCTATGGCTTCGTGCGGCAGTCCGGCGGCCAGATCGAGATCGACACCGCGCCCGGACAGGGCACAACCGTGCGCCTGCTGCTGCCGCGCGCGCCGGACAGCGCGGTCGCGTCGCCAGCGGCGCAGCCGGTCGCCCCGCCGACGCCGCGCGACAAGCTGGTGCTGGTGCTGGATGACGAACCGGCGGTGCGTCAGACGCTCTGCGAACATCTGCACCAGCTCGGCTACGTCACGCTGGAGTGCGCCAGCGGCGAAGAGGCGCTGGCGCTGCTGCGCCAGACGCCCGATATCGATCTGCTGATCAGCGATCTGATGCTGCCCGGCGGCCTGAACGGCGCCGAGGTGATCCGCCAGGCGCAGCAGCAGTGGCCGCAGCTGGCGACGCTGCTGATCAGCGGTCAGGATCTGCGCCTGCAGCCGGTGGCGCTGCCGCTGTGCGAACGGCTGGCGAAACCCTGGCGGAGCGCGCAGCTGGCGCAGGCGCTGGCGCGCGCCTGGCAGCGCAGCGAGCGGCTCAGTCGCGCGCGGCAGGCTGCCAGAGCGGCACCGGCTTCCCGCTGATATAGCGCTGGCGCAGGCGGCTGGAGAGCGCATCCATAATCATCACCACCGCCACGAGGATCAGGGTTAAAAACATCACCACGTCCCAGTTCCACAGCCGCATATTCTCGGCGTAAACCAGCCCGACGCCGCCCGCGCCGACAAAGCCCAGCACCGCCGCCGATCGGGTATTGGATTCGATCTGATAGAGGCTAAGCGCCAGGAAATGGGGAAACGACTGGGTAAAGATGCCGAAGCGGTGCTTTTGCAGGCTGTTGGCGCCGACCGCGCTCAGGCCGCGGCTCGGCGATCGCTCCACCGCCTCGTGCCCTTCCGAGTAGAGTTTGCCCAGCAGGCCGACATCCTGCATCACAATTGCCAGCACGCCCGCTAGCGGCCCCATGCCGACGGCGCGCACGAATATCAGCCCCCATATCGCCATATCGACGCCGCGCAGCAGATCGAGCAGGCGGCGTACCGCCCAGGCGACCGGACGCGTCGCGCGGCTGTGCATGACGTTGCGCGCGGCGAAAAACGACAGCGGCAGCGCGATAATCGACGCGGTCAGGGTGCCAGCGAACACGATCGCCAGCGTGATGCCAATTTGCGAGAAATAGTAGCCGAACGGCCAGTTAACGAAATCGTGCCAGACAAACATGCGCAGAAAATAACGGCCGAGCTGCTGCGCGCCCATCGCGGCGCGGCTCCACGGAATGCCGTAAACTTCAAAGAAGAACAGGTAGTAAAGCAGGATGGCGACCGCCGCCAGCGCGAGTCGGCGCAGATAGCGCTGCTGCGCGGCGAACAGCGCCGGATTTTCCCGTCTGATTTTGCCGATATCCGGCGCCAGCGCGATCATGCGTCCCCCTCCACTATGCGGCGGCGCAGCCTGCCGGACACCGTATCCAGCAGCGACACCACTACCACGATCAGCAGCAGCGTGATGCTGACCTGATCGTAACGATCGAGTTTGATATTGGTCATCAGCTCCTGGCCGATGCCGCCCGCGCCGACCAGCCCGAGAATGGTCGAGGAGCGAAAGTTAATCTCCAGCCGCATAAAGCTGTAGGAGAGAAAGATCGGCTTCACCTGCGGCCAGAAGGCGAAGCGCATGCGCTGCAGCCTGCTGGCGCCGCAGGCGGCCAGGCCGCGCACCGGCTTATCGGAGGCGCTCTCAATCGCCTCATAGAACAGCTTGGTCAGGCTGCCGACGGTGTGCAGCGCCAGCGCGAGAAAGCCAGGGATAGCGCCGATGCCGAAGGCCATCACGAACATCACCGCCCAGGCCAGCTCCGGCATGGTGCGCAAAAAGGCGACGGCGGCGCGAATAGCGAAGCGCAGGCTCGCCGGGGTTTTGGTGTTATCGGCGGCGAAAAACGCCAGTACCGCGGCGATGCAGACCGCCATAATGGTGGAGGCGAGCGCCAGCTGCAGCGTTTCCCAGATCAGCGGCAGCTGAAAATGAAGGCGGTAGCCCCAGTACGCCAGCGATCCCTCTGTTTTGACGCCGTCGAACAGCGTGGCAAGGTGCAGCACCGGCAGCGTTTCCCACAGGTAGTCGAAAAAGTGCGGCATCGACGCCCACAGCGTGGTCAGGCTGAACTCTGACATTTTGCCTGCCAGCAGGTAGAGCGTTACCAGCAGCAGCGACCAGATCAGCGTGTCGCGTTTCTGCTGGCGGCGAATGCGTTGGTAGTAGCGTTCGAAGTCAGTCAAAAGAAGATTCCCGCAAGAGGTGAAAAACCACAGAGAGGCTAAATCGCGGGTATCTCTCTTCAGAAAAGAGATACCCGTATCGACCTTAGCCGCGCTGTCCTTTCGCCAGGTCGCGCTTCATATCAATAATATTCTGATAGTCCGCCACCGACGCCGGACCGATATGCTGCGCGCCGCCCACCGCCTTCACGAAGCAGGCGTGCTGCTCTTTATCCAGCTTCTGAATCGTCTCGACTACTTTCTGTTTAAAAATGGCCGGCAGTTTATTGCTCACCAGCAGTGGGCCGTTCGGGATCAGCGGCGACTGCCAGATAATGCGGATCTGCTTCATCAGATCGGGGTGATCCATGCGGATCAGACGGCCGAACGCGCCGGAGCTGTAGCCGCTGTTGTAGTCGCCCACCAGCGAGCTCCAGGTGACCGCGCCGTCGAACTGGTTGTTCAGCACGCCGAGAATGTCCTGCTCGTGGCCGCCGGAAAAGGTGACGCTGGAGAAAAAGCCGTTGTACTTGTCATCGACGCTGCCGCCAAACTGCTTCTTAAAGGCCTGGTTCGGCATCAGAAAACCAGAGGTTGAATCGGGATCGGCCATGCCGAACGATTTGCCCTTCAGATCCTCCAGCTTCTTATAGGGACTTTCGTTTTTCACGATCACCACCGAGTGGTAGCCTTTTGAGCCATCTTTGTCGTCTACCAGAATACCCACGATATCGACGGCTTTGGCATCCTGCAGATAGACGGAGGCGTAAGAGGCGGGCGACATGCTTAGCACCATATCGATCTTGCCGCCCAGCAGGCCCTGAATCACGCCCGCGTAGTCGGAGGAGTTGCGCAGCTTCGTATCGACGTTGAGCTCCTTATCAAAAAAATCCTTCACGCACTGGTTATCGCCAATCTGCTGGGTGGCGTTCTGCCCGCCGAGAATGCCCAGATTCAGCGTTTTCGGCGCATCCGCTGCGTTCACGCCAAAGGTCATCACGCTGGTCAGTAACGCTAATAAAGTCAGTTTCATTCGAGGTTTTTCTCTTGCCGTGGGAGTTAGTGAAGCTGATTGATTTCATCGCCGTACAGCTGCTGCAGCAGGCTGTCGGTCAGGTGCGCCGGATGGCCGTCGAACAGCACCCTGCCGCGCTGAATGCCGATCGCGCGCGTGCAGTAGCTTTTCACCAGCTCAACCGAATGCAGGTTGACCATCACGCTAATGCCCTGCTCGCTCACCTGGCGCAGGACATCCATGATGCGTTTGGTATTTTTGGGATCGAGCGACGCCACCGGCTCATCGGCCAGCAGGATTTTCGGGTTCTGCATCAGGGCGCGGCAGATGGCCACCCGCTGCATCTGGCCGCCCGACAGGTTCTCGGCGCGCTGCAGCGCCTGCGGCAGCATATTCATCCACTGCAGCAGTTCGATGGCGTGGGCGCGGTCGCTGTCGGAGAAGAGTTTAAAAAAGGATTTCAGCGTCGAGGTCTGGCTGAGGCGGCCCAGCAGCACGTTGGTCAGCACGTCGAGGCGCGGCACCAGACAGAAGTCCTGAAAGATCATGCCGCATTCGCTGCGCCACTGGCGCAGCTGGCGGCCGTTGAGCGCCAGCAGATTGCGCTGCGTCTCGCCGTCACGCAGGCTGTACACCGCCCCTTCCGAGGCGTCGCTGGTGCCGTTAAGCATATGCAGCAGCGTCGATTTGCCTGCGCCCGAGCGGCCGATCACGGCGACCATTTCTCCCGCATGCAGATCAAAACTGACATTGTCCAGCACGCGGTTATCGCCCCAGCGCTTGCCCAGACCCTGCACCGACAATACTTTCTCTCCGGTCTGGCTAAGCGGCGCGCTGCTGTTATCCACCACGGTTCTTAACAGTGCCTGTGCCATGATTCACTCCGTATGCGTTGACAAGGGATAAGTTGACGCCTATTACGGCCCGGCGCGATGACTCTCTGATGACAGTGAGGTGATCAAACGGTGACAGCGTCGTCCGCGCTCAGCGACAGCGTCATGCCGTCGGCAGCGGCGGATACCGATTCAGGCAAGCAGTTGTTTGCTAGCCAGTTATCCATCTGATGCGACAGATGTGTCAGCCAGGCGCGACGCGGCGCGAGCCGGTCGACGATCGCCAGCGCCCGCGTCAGATCGTTATGGTTGCGCGCGGCGAGGGACGGCGGATCGTTGCAGTCGAGCACCAGCTCATCAATGCGCTGGCCGGTGAGAAAATCCTCGGTGTCGGGCGGCAGGCCGCAGGTGTCGCACAGCCAGGCGAGCCGCGCGCCGTGCCAGTCGAACAGGTAGCCGTGCGTCAGCTTCGAGTGCTGCAGCGGCAGCGGCGTCACCCGCAGCGCGCCGAAAAGATGCGGCACGAAGGGGGTCAGCGACGGACGGAAATCGAGCAGGCCGGGATGCTTAAAGAGATCGTCGCAGCCCCGCTCGTCCGGCGGCCCCCAGACGGGGAGCGCCTCGCCGGTGCCCCAGCGCAGCGCGAACAGCCCCTGCACGTGATCCATGTGGTAGTGCGTCAGCAGGATGCGCGACAGCTCGCCGGGGGCGAAGCGCTCCGCCAGCAGCGGCAGCCCGGCGTCGAGCAGGATGCGCTCGCCGCCCGCCTCGATCAGCGCGCTGCACGGGGCGCGCCGCCGTTTTACATCGCCGCGCGCCCGTATGCAGGCGGCGCAGCCGCAGCCGAAAAGCGGCGCGGCGGTGACCCCGCCGGTGCCGAGAAACGTCAGCTTCATGAGAGCGGCTCCAGCAGCTGGCGCAGCTGCAGCAGGGTCTGCGACAGCGCGCCGTTGTTATTCAGCAGGCGGCAGCCCGACGGCAGCGGCTGCGCGGCGCGATCCAGCCGTTGCGCGATTTCGCTCTCGCTCTCCCGCCCGCGCAGGCGCAGGCGCGCCGCCAGCACCTCCGGCGAGACCGTCAGGCAGAGCGGCAGCAGCCGCGCGCCGTAGCGCGCCTGCGCCTGCGGCAGATGATGGCGCGAGCCGTTGACCAGCACGTCGTGACCGCGCTCCAGCCAGAGATCGAGCTCCAGCCCAAGACCGTAGTGCAGGCCGTGCGCCGTCCAGCGCAGGGCGAACAGCCCCTGCGCCGCGCGGCGCGCGAACTCCGTTTCGGTCAGGGCGATATGGTTTTCCCCGCCCGCGTCGGCTGCACGGGTGATATAGCGATGGGCGATCAGCAGATTTGCCGGCGGCGCTTCGCGCAGCGCGTTGAGCAGGCTGTCTTTACCCGAGCCTGAGGGACCGATAAGCCAGATCAGGCGCGCCATCAGTAGACCTGCCTGCCCTGCGCCCAGACGTGACGAATATGCGGATGGCCGTGGTCGGTGCGCGCCAGCACCAGATCGGCGCGGCGGCCTTCGGCAATCGCGCCGCGATCAACAAGGCCGAGCGCGCACGCCGGGTTGCGCGTCACCAGCGCCACCGCCTGCGGCAGCGCCAGCGGGTTGCGCTCGTCGGCGGCGAGGCGAAACGCCGCATCGAGCAGCGACGCCGGATAGTAGTCGGAGGAGAGAATATCGAGCAGCCCCTCCGCCGCCAGCGCCCAGGCGGCGACGTTGCCGGAGTGAGAGCCGCCGCGCACGATATTGGGCGCGCCCATCAGGATCTGCATCCCTCTGGCGCGCGAGGCGCGCGCCGCCGCCAGCGTGGTGGGAAACTCGGCGATGGCGCTGCCGACGCCGTGCGACTCCTCGACGTGCGCCTCGGTGGCGTCGTCGTGGCTGGCGAGCGCAATATGGCGCGTGCGGCAGAGCGCGGCGATCGCCTGGCGGTTCGGCTGCGACCACTGCGCCGCCAGCGTCAGCTGCTCATGCTCAAACGCATCCATCTGCTGGTCGTTGAGCGCGTATTTGCCCTGGTAATATTCGCGATACTTCTCCAGCGAGGCATACTGGCGCTGACCCGGCGAGTGATCCATCAGCGACACCAGCGACAGCTCCGGCGCCTCCATCAGCGCCTCGAACAGCGGCAGCGTGGCGTGGTGCGGCAGCTCGCAGCGCAGATGCAGCCGGTGTTCGGCGCGGTTCAGCCCTTTGCGGTTGCTGTCGCGAATGGCGTCGATCATTTTGCTCAGATTGTCGAGACGGTGGCCGCCGTCGCGCACGTCGCCGACGCCAATGGCGTCCAGCACCGTGGTGATGCCGCTGGCCACCATCAGCGCGTCGTGGCTGCTCATCGCCGAGTGGGCGGGCCAGTCTACCTTCGGCCGGGGCGCGAAGAACTTATCGAGGTTGTCGGTATGCAGCTCCACCAGGCCGGGCAGCAGGTAGCCGCCCTCGCCGTCCAGCGCGCCGGGCTGGCGGCTCGGGGTTTCGCTGAAGCTGGCGATCAGGCCGTCGCGCATCTCCAGCGATCCCGCCACCAGCTCGTTTTCCAGAATCAGTCGGACGTTGTTGATAATCATGCTTCCGCTCCGCTGTTGACTGGCTGCATGACGTGCAGGCGATCCGCGACCCGCTCGCGCACCGCGTCATCGTGAAAAATGCCGACGATGGCCGCGCCGCGCGCGCGCGCCTGCTCAATCAGCTCCACCACCGCCGCGCTGTTGACTTTATCCAGCGAGGCGGTCGGTTCGTCCAGCAGCAGCACCGGGTAGTCGGCGATAAAGCCGCGCGCGATATTGACGCGCTGCTGCTCGCCGCCGGAGAAGGTCGAGGGCGCCAGCGGCCAGAGGCGTGACGGCACGTTGAGACGCGTCAGCAGCTCTTTGGCGCGCTTCTCGCAAAAGGCGCGCGCCACGCCGCGCTCCAGCAGCGGCTGCATCACAATCTCCAGCGTCGGCACGCGCGGGATAACGCGCAGAAACTGGCTGACCCAGCCGAGGGTGTCGCGGCGCATCGCCAGCATCTGGCGCGCCGGGGCCTGCGCCATATCGACCCATTCGCCGTCGTGACGCAGCCAGATATGGCCGCTGTTGGCCTGGTAGTTGCCGTAAAGCGCGCGCAGCAGCGTCGATTTGCCGCTGCCGGAGCGGCCGTGCAGCACCACCACTTCGCCCTGCGCCACCTCAAGGGAGGCGTGCTGCAACACCGGCAGCTCGGTGCCGCTCTGATTGTGCAGCACGAAGGTTTTACACAGATTCTCGACGCGCAGTTGTATGTTCATGCGTTTATCCGTCATTAGTTGAGCACCGATGAAACCAGCAGCTGGGTATAGGGATGGTGCGGATCGTCGAGCACGCGGTCGGTCAGGCCGCTCTCCACCACGCGGCCCTGCTTCATCACCAGCAGCCGGTGCGCCAGCAGGCGCGCCACGCCGAGATCGTGGGTGACGATAATCACCGCCAGGTTTAGCTCGCGCACCAGGGTGCGCAGCAGATCGAGCAGCCGCGCCTGCACCGACACGTCGAGGCCGCCGGTCGGCTCGTCCATAAACACCAGCTTCGGCTGGGTGACGAGGTTGCGGGCGATCTGCAGACGCTGCTGCATGCCGCCGGAAAAGGTGACGGGCAGATCGTCGATGCGGTTAGCGGCGATCTCCACCGCCTGCAGCCAGCGGCCCGCCTGGGCGCGGATGTCGCCGTAGTGGCGATTGCCCACCGCCATCAGCCGCTCGCCGATATTGCCGCCCGCCGTGACCTGCGGGCGCAGTCCGTCGAGCGGATGCTGATGCACCACGCCCCATTCGGTGCGCAGCAGGCGGCGGCGGTCGCTCTCCGACAGCGCGTAGAGATCGCGCTGGTTATAGAGAATATTGCCCTGCTGCGGCGTCAGGCGCGCGGAGAGGCTGCGCAGCAGCGTGGTTTTTCCGGAGCCCGATTCGCCGACGATGCCCAGCACTTCGCCGGGATAGAGATCGAAGCTCACGGCTTCGAAGCCTTTGCCCGGCGCATAGAGGTGCGTCAGGTTATTGACCGCAAGCAGCGGCTGTTCACTCTGCATGTTGCTGTTCCTGCTGCTGATGGCAAAAATCGGTGTCGGAGCAGACGAAGAGGCGCGTGCCCCGATCGTCCATCACCACCTCGTCGAGATAGCTGTGGCGCGAACCGCACAGGGCGCAGGGCGCATCCCACTGCTGCACGGTAAAGGGGTGATCCTCGAAGTCGAGGCTCTCGACTTTGGTAAAGGGCGGCAGCGCGTAAATGCGCTTTTCGCGGCCTGCGCCGAACAGCTGCAGCGCCGGCATCATATGCATCTTCGGATTATCAAACTTCGGGATCGGCGACGGGTCCATCACGTAGCGATCGTTGACCTTTACCGGGTAGGCGTAGGTAGTGGCGATATGGCCGTAGCGCGCGATATCTTCATACAGTTTCACCTGCATCACGCCGTACTCCTCCAGCGCGTGCATGGTGCGGGTTTCGGTTTCGCGCGGCTCGATAAAGCGCAGCGGCTCCGGAATCGGCACCTGGAAAATCAGGATCTGATCCTCTTCCAGCGGCGTCTCCGGGATGCGGTGGCGCGTCTGGATCAGGGTGGCGTCGGTGGTGCGTTCGGTGGTCGCCGCGCCGCTGACGCGCTGGAAAAAGTGCCGGATAGATAGCGCGTTGGTGGTGTCGTCCGCGCCCTGGTCAATCACCTTCAGCACGTCGGCATCGCCGATAACGCTGGCGGTGATCTGAATGCCGCCGGTGCCCCAGCCGTAGGGCATCGGCATCTCACGTCCGGCGAACGGCACCTGATAGCCGGGGATCGCCACCGCCTTCAGGAGGGCGCGGCGGATAGCGCGCTTGGTCTGCTCGTCAAGATAGCCTGGGTTATAGCCGCTCAGCTCAGCCATGATTGCGCTCCTGATGGTCCTGACGCAGGCGCTTCAGCAGCGCCAGCTCCGCCTGAAAATCGACGTAGTGCGGCAGTTTAAGGTGGGAGACGAAGCCAGCGGCCTCGACGTTGTCGGCGTGCGCCAGCACAAACTCTTCGTCCTGCGCCGGGCTGGTGACGCGCTCGTCGTGCTCGCGGGTTTGCAGCGCGCGATCCACCAGCGCCATCGCCATCGCCTTCCGCTCGGCGCGGCCGAACACCAGGCCGTAGCCGCGCGTGAAGCGCGGCGCCGCGTCGCCCTGCGTGGTGAAGCCGTTGACCATTTCGCACTCGGTCAGCAGCACTTCGCCAATCTCCAGCTCGAAGCCGAGCTCTTCCGGGCAGACGCTGACGCTGAGGTAGCCGGTGCGGATCTCTCCGGCGAAAGGATGGGTACGGCCGTAGCCGCGCTGGGTCGAGTAGCCGAGCGCCAGCAAAAAGCCCTCGTCGCCGCGCACCAGCTGCTGCAGTCGCGCCGCGCGCGTCGCCGGGAATCCCATCGGCTCGCGGGTAATATCCACCGGCTCGCTGCCGTCGTCGGTTTCCTGCGCCGCCAGCCCTTCGTCGCTCATCATGGCGAACAGATGCGGACAGCGCGTCGCCAGCGCTTCGTCGGCGCGCGGCGCGGCCGGCGCCTCGCCGTTGGCCAGCAGCGTGAAGTCGAGCAGGCGATGGCTGTAGTCGCAGGTCGGCCCCAGCACCTGGCCGCCCGGCAGATCTTTATAGACGGCGGAGATGCGGCGCTCGAGGCGCATTTCGCCGGTCGCCAGCGGCGCGCTGTCGGCCAGCCGCGGCAGCGTGGTGCGGTAGGCGCGCAGCAGGAAGATCGCTTCGACTAAATCGCCGCTCGCCTGTTTAATCGCCAGCGCCGCCAGTTCGGGATCGTAGATGCCGCCCTCGGTCATCACCCGGTCGACCGCCAGGCCCAGCTGCTGCGCCACCTGATCGCAGCCCAGCTCCGGCACCTCGCGCGCGCCGCGCCGCAGGTCCGCCTGTAGCTGATGGGCGTTGGCGATCGCCTTCTCGCCTCCTTTTACGGCTACGTACATCAGCACACCTCCACGTCAGTCGTGCGCGGCAGCGCCATCATCGCTTCGCCGCAGGTAAAGATCAGATCGACGCCCTGCGGGAACGGATGCGGGCGGTTGCGCAGGTACTCCAGCACGCTCTCCGGCAGCTGCGGCGCGATGGCGCGCGACTCGCGCAGGCCTGGCCCTGACAGGCGCAGCGTCAGCCCGCCGTTGAGCGACGGCACCTCAATAATCAGCGTGGTGCTCTTTTCCGGCGCGAGGTTGTCGCCTGCGGCGAACTCCGCCGGGCGCGGGCTGCTGGCGGCATGGCTGAGCGCGAACGGGGCGTCGCGGCTCGCGCTCAGCGGCGCGCCGGTATGGAAGCGCAGGTTGCTGCGCAGGATCTCGTTATCGACCTGCGGCTCAATCCACAGCGGGCTCTCCTGATCCACCAGCGTCAGCAGCACCGCGGTGGCGGCGGGCGACAGCGCGCCCCAGCCCTGCGCCAGCGGCAGCGAGACCATCACGCCCGGCTCGCTCATCGCTTTGAGGATGCGGCGGAAGGCGCGCTGCGCATCGGCCACCGGATGGTTAAAACTAGCCAGTAAAGTCATCAGTTATCTCCGCGAACCAGCGTAAAGAAATCGACCTTCGAGCTGGCGACTTCCCGCGCGCGCAGCTGGCGCTGCTCCTCGCGCAGGGCCGCCAGCGGCGTTATGACTTTCTCCGTCAGCAGCGCGTGGGTCTGCGGCTGCTGCAACAGCGCGTCGATCAGCGCGCAGCGCTCGGCGTGCGCCTTGTCGCGTCCCAGCACGTAGCTGTAGCCGAGCGTGCCGTCCTCGAGCTGCACCACGGCGCGCGTCACGGTGGCGTCGCCCATCACAAAGCGCTTGCCGCTGGCGCCCATGCGCGCCATCAGCCGCGTCAGGCCGATTTCCGCCGGGCGGATCAGCGAGAAGCGCGGCGCGAGGCGCAGCGCCTGCCAGTGCTGCGCCAGCGTCGAGGCGCTGCTGTGCGCCAGTACCGACAGCCACTGCTGTCGTTGCGTTAAGCTTTCCATTAGTGCTCCAGAGTCAGTTCAATCATGTCGCCGCGCGTCAGGCTGACGGAGTATTCCGCCAGCGCGCCGTCGCGCGTCTTGTTCAGGGTGCGCACGCAGAGCAGCGGCGCGTGCAGCGCGATCGCCAGCAGGCGGCACTCTTTCGCCAGCGCGCGGCGCGTGCTGATGCGGGTCTGGCTGCGCACTAGCTGATGGCCGCCGTGCTGCTGTAAAAAGTCGTGCAGCGAGCCGCTGCTAAAGCGCTGCAGCGCTGGCCACCAGCTCAGATCGGGCAAAAAATGATTAATCACGCAGACCGGTACGCCGTTCACCCGACGCAGCGTACGCAGATGGATCACGCTGTCGCCCTCGACGACGCCCAGCGCGCTGGCAACGTCGGCGCTGGCCGGACGCACTACCGCCAGCAGCCGCTCGCTGGTGGGATGGCTGCCCTGCTCCATCAGGTTCTGACTAAAGCGCGCCTGCGCATGCAGCGGATAGTCGTAGGGACGCATCAGCACCAGGATGCCGACGCCGTGGCGGCGCTGCAGCAGGCCCTTGTTGACCAGTTCGTCCACCGCGCGCCGCAGCGTATGGCGGTTCACCGCATAGCGCTCGGCCAGCTGCTGCTCGGAAGGCAGATAGTCGCCGCTGCGGTAGTTTTCCCGCAGCGCCTGCTCCAGCTGCGCGGCGACGGCCTGATAAACAGTGGTCGGATGTCTGGATATCTCCATCTTGAACAGATCCTCAACCTTGACTGAGTGGGGAGAGCAGCGGTAAGCCCGGCTGCGTGTTGGCTATTACCTTGACCTGCGCAGATGACAGGATGGTGACCGTGCAGTGACGTGACGATGAATTCAGGCTGAGGGCGCCGGTCAGGAAGGCCAGATGCGGCATGATTAATTAACGCCGTTGAAGAGTTGCGGTTGCGCGCCTCGTTTGTTTTCTGGATGCGTCTTCCGCCACACCCTTGCGCGCGCGCTGGCGTGCAGGCGGGCCGATTTCTGCCAGGCTATTAACTGACCTGTCTTTGCAACGTGAAAAATCATAATGATTAACAGCGCCAAACTTTCCGTGGGATTTCGCGACAGTTTTATTCGTGAAGTTTTGCTGCCGCTGGCGGCCATCCTGCTCCTGACGCTGGCGGGCGCCGGAACCGGCCTTTTTCTCAGTACCTCTATCAGCAACCAGAAAGCGCAGGCGCAGCAGCAGCGGATGATTGAGGCCTCTTTTGCTCAAAGCCTGGCGGAACATCAGCGCCAGCTGCACAGCCTGTCGCGCTGGACGCCGCTGCAGACGCACCTTGATGCGGCGCAGCCCGATCGGCGCTGGCTGGATGATAACGTCGGCCGCTGGCTCTACCAGATGTTTGGACACCAGCTGATCATGGTGCTGGACGAGGCGCGTCGGCCGGTGCTGGCGTGGCGCGACGGCGCGCTGCTGGCGGAGCCGGTGCGCGACAGCGCCGTGCGCGCTATCTTAGCCAGCGCGCTGCTGCGCGCCGCGCCTCATGAGGCGGTGGATCTCGCCCGCGTTGACGGCCGCGTGGCGGCGCTGGCTGTAGGTGCCGTTCGCCACGATGCGCAGGCCGCGCCCCGCTTTATGCTGGTCAGCCTGAAGTATCTCGACGACGGCTACCTCGCCGCCCTGGCGGCGCGCAGCCAGCTTAAAGGGCTGCGCTTCTCCGATCCCGGCGCGCCGCCGGTTGCGCCCGCGCGCTTTATGCTGACGTCGCAGGCGGACGGCGACGTCGGCTTCATCAACTGGGACCCGGCGCGCCCCGGCGCGGAGATGCTGCGCGCCATCGGCCCTTCGACCGGCATTGCCGTACTGGTGGTGACGCTGCTCTGTCTTTATATGATGCGGCGGCTGTGGACCTCTTCCCGCAGCCTGTCGCAGTCGATGCTGAAGCTCGGCGCCAGCGAAGCGCAGGCGCTGCATTTGGCCTTTCATGACGTGCTGACCGGCCTGCCAAACCGCGCGCTGGTGGAAGATCGGCTGACCCAGGCGCTGGCGCTGGCGACGCGGCACGAGCAGCGCGTGGCGCTGATGCTGATTGACCTCGACCGCTTTAAAATTATCAACGACACCTACGGCCATCACGCTGGCGACGAGCTGATCATCGCCGTGGCCCATCGTCTCTCAGGCCTGATGCGCGCCTGCGATACCGTGGGGCGCATCGGCGGCGACGAATTTCTGGTAGTGATGCCGGAAGTGGACACGATTGGACAGGTCGAGGCGCTGGCGCAGCGTATTCTCGAGGCGCTCAGCCAGCCCTTTCCGCTGTTTGGCAGCGAAGTATGGAGCGGCGCCAGCATTGGACTGGTGCTGGCGCCGAAAGATGGGGTGGATCGTCAGGAGCTGGTGCGCAAAGCGGACATCGCACTTTACGAAGCGAAAAGCAGCGGGCGCGGCAAATATCGCCAGTTCGAACGGGTGATGGACGAGTCGATCCGTACGCGACAGAGCATCGCCGCCGATCTGCGCGTCGCGCTGCAAAACTTCAAAGGGCTGGCGGTCTGGTACCAGCCGCTAATGGCTATCGACGGCAAAAATATGGTGGGCGTTGAGGCGCTGCTGCGCTGGGATCATCCGACGCGCGGCGCGATTCCGCCGGGGGATTTTATCGCCATCGCCGAGGAGACCGGGCTGATTATTCCGCTGGGCGAATGGGTGCTGCGCGAAGCCTGCCTGACCCAGCAGCGCTTTCCCGATTTAATCGTGGCGGTCAACGTCTCGCCGGTACAGTTTCGCGCCACGGGATTCGTCGCGCGCATGGTGGAGATCGTGCGCGAAAGCGGTGGCGATCCGCAGCGTATCGAGCTGGAGATCACGGAGGGAGTGCTGATAGAGGATGAGCACGAGGCGCGCGCCATTATCATCGCGCTGCGCGACGCCGGTTTCCGCATTGCGCTGGACGACTTCGGCACCGGCTACTCCAGCCTCAACTATCTCAGCACCTTCCCGGTGGACAAAATCAAAATCGATCGCTCTTTTACCCAGTCGCTGGGGGTGGCGGAAAACTCCATGGCGATTATCGAGTCGGTGGTGAAGCTGGGACATGCGATGGGGCTGACGGTGACGGCGGAAGGGGTTGAAACGCCGGGCCAGATGAGCGCGCTGGCCGACGCGGGATGCAATCAGCTGCAGGGTTATCTGTTCAGCCAGGCCATTCCCTATGAGCGGCTGGGCGACTGGATGCGCTAAAGAGGGCGTGCGCGCTGGCGACCAGCGCGCAGCGTCAGTTATTCCGGAAAGTCGGTTTCGACGGAGGTCTGCTTCCAGGCTTCTATCTGCGCCAGGCGCTCTTTCAGCTTCGCCGTCACCGCGTCATAGCCCCAGGCGCCCATCACCAGATGGCGCGGCGGCGCGTCATGCTCGGTAATGGCGATCATCGCCCGCGCCGCTCGCGCCGGATCGCCCTTCTGGGTGCCGCTGTACTCAGCGGTCGCCTTCATGCGCGCCGCCGCGGTGTCCGCGTACTCCGGCAGCCTGCTCGGCGTCTGGTGCAGCGAGCGGCCAGCCCAGTCGGTGCGGAACGGGCCCGGCTCGACGCAGGTGACGTGAATGCCGAGCGGCGCAGTCTCCAGCGCCAGCGAATCGGACCAGCCCTCGACCGCGTGCTTGCTGGCAGAGTAGTAGCCGGAGCTGGCGAAGCCAATAAAGCCTGCCACCGAGGTGATATTAATGATGTGGCCGCGGCGCTGCTGGCGCATCGTCGGCAGCAGCGCGCGCGTCAGGGCGAACAGGCCGAAGACGTTGGCGTCGAACTGGTCGCGAATCTCGCGATCGTCGCCCTCCTCCACCGAGCTCTGGTAGCCGTAGCCGGCGTTATTCACCAGCACGTCCACGGTGCCGAATTTTTCCAGCGCCGCGCTTACCGCGCTGTCAATGCTCTCCAGCCGGGTGACGTCGAGCGCTACCGCCAGCGCATTGTCGCGGCCCGCGACCAGATCGGCGACTTTCGCGGTGTCGCGCGCCGTGACCACCACCTTAAAGCCGCGCGCAATGGTCTGCTGCGCCAGCTCGCGCCCAAAACCTGTCGAGCATCCTGAAATAAACCATACCGGCGTGTTTTCTGTAGCCATGAGTGACTCCCAAACTTGATTGACGGCGAATCGCCTGAGCCCCGACGCGAACGGCCTGGGGAAAAGAGAAGATAAAGAGTAGCGGCCCGCGTCCGGGCCGCTTAACGCTTCGTGCCTGTTACTTTTTGTGCAGCAGCTGGCTGGCGGTGTCGCTGATAATCTGCGCCGCGCCGCGATCGCCCTTCGCCATTGAACTCATAAAAGCTTTCGCCTGCTTAAAGGTGATATGCGGCGGCAGCGGCGCCACTTCCGGATCGGTTTTCACCTCCAGCACCACCGGGCGATCGGCGCTCAGGGCGCGTCGCCAGGCGTCCTCCAGCTCATCCGGGTTGTCGACGAAAATGCCCTGCAGGCCAAGCGACTCGGCAAACTGGGCGTAGCGCACGTCCGGCAGCTGCTGCGTCGCCTCGAAGCGCGCATTGCCCTCCATGACGCGCTGTTCCCAGGTGACCTGGTTCAGGTCCTGGTTGTTGAAGACGCAGACGATAAGACGCGGATCGCTCCACTGCTGCCAGTATTTTTGAATGGTGATCAGCTCGGCCATATTGTTCATCTGCATCGCGCCGTCGCCGACCAGCGCCACTACCGGCCTGTCGGGATGGGCGAACTTAGCGGCGATAGCGTAAGGCACCGCCGCCCCCATGCAGGCGAGTCCGCCCGAGAGCGTGGCGCGCTGGCCCTGCTTGACGCGATAGTCGCGCGCGAACCAGTTGGCGCAGGAGCCGGAGTCGGAGGTGACGATGGCGTTATCGGGCAGCTGCGGCGACATCTCCCAGACCACGCGCTGCGGGTTAACCGGGTTGGCGGGCGCGTAGGCGCGATCTTCCATCACTTTCCACCAGTCGCGCACCTGCACCGCAATCTCCTCCTGCCAGCTGCGGTCCTCTTTGTGCTCCAGCAGCGGCAGCAGCGCGCGCAGGGTTTCCGCCGCGTCGCCGTGCAGGTTCACTTCGCAGGGGTAGCGCAGGCCCAGCATCGCCGGATCGATATCGATCTGCACCGCGCGCGCCTTGCCCTCTTCCGGCAGGAACTCGGTCCAGGGGAAGCCGCTGCCGACCATCAGCAGCGTATCGCAGTTCTGCATCAGCTCCCACGAGGGTTTGGTGCCGAGCAGGCCGATAGAGCCGGTAACAAAAGGCGCGTCGTCCGGCAGCACATCTTTGCCGAGCAGCGCCTTGGCGACGCCCGCCGCCAGCACGTTGGCGGCCTGCACCACTTCCACCGCCGCGCCGCGCGCGCCCGCGCCGATGAGAATAGCGACTTTTTTCCCGGCGTTCAGCACCTCGGCGGCGCGCTGCAGGTCAGCCTCGTAAGGCACGACTTTAGGACGCTGATAGCCGGGGCCGGAATGGGTAAAGCCGTGCAGATGCTTCGGCGCCTCCCAGGGCTCATCCTGAATATCTTTCGGCACAATCACCACCGCCACGCCATTTTGCGCTTTGGCGATACGCACGCCGCGGTCGATGAGATGGCGCACCTGCGCCGACGCGGCCGCTTCCTGCACGAAGTTGGCCACGTCGCTGAAGACGCGATCCAGGTTCATCTCCTGCTGGTAGCTGGCGCCCCGCGCGGTCACTTCCGCCTGGCCAGCAATCGCCAGCACCGGCGCATGATCCATTTTGGCATCATAAAGGCCGGTCAGCAGATGGGTCGCCCCTGGCCCGCCGGTCGAGAGGCAGACGCCCAGCTCGCCGGTAAACTTGGCGTGACCGGCCGCCATAAAGGCCGCCATCTCTTCGTGCCGCACCTGAATAAATTCAATGCCGTCGCCCTTTTCATTGGCGCGCTGGATGGCGCCGAGCACGCCGTTGATGCCGTCGCCGGGATAGCCGTAAATACGGGTTACGCCCCAGGCCTTCAGCCGCTGCACAAAGAAATCGCTGGTTTTCATGCTCATCGTTATCCCCTCGGTGAAAATCCGTGTCAGAGATTAAGGGTAGACGACAATCTGGCTTATTCTTCTGCTAATGCGGGAAAGCGCAGCCGTAACTCGCTGAATATTTGCGCCATATCCGCCGCTTCACCGGCCTGCTCGACGGCGCGGAATACCTGAGTTTTGAGAAAATGACGCCAGCCTACCGGCGCGGCGGCGAGAAAGGCGGTAAGCGAACGGTAGCGTTCCGGCGTCCAGATCGCCTCGAACGCCTGGCGCGCCGCGCCGTGCTGAAAATGCGCCTCGACCTGCTGCGGCATCCTGGCGCGCAGCTGCGCCGTCGCCGCCTCGTCCACCGCGCCGTTCACCAGCGCCACGCCGTACTGCGCGCGCGCCGCCGCCGCGCTGAGAAAGCCGCAGCGCACGTCGCTGAGCACCGCCTCCACGTCGCGCTGCGACGGCAGACCATAGCCGCCCGCGCCAGGCCCGCGCACCTCGACCACATCGCCCGGCTGGCAGTGGATGACGTCGCGGTTGCCGTGCTCCAGCGTCCTGCCGTCGCGCAGGGTGCGGAAGTGAGAGAGCCCGCCCGCGCCGCCGCCCGCCGCGCCCGCCGAGGCGAACACCGAGCGGTTGCGGTTGCGCGCGGTGACGATGGTTTCCGGCGTGAAAATCTCAAAGGCCATTTCGGTCGCCAGCCCGCCGCGATAGCGCCCGGCGCCGGCGCTGTCGGGCGCCAGACCGTAGCGCTGGAAGCGAATCGGCACCTCCGCTTCATTGATCTCGATCGGGGTGTTCTTCAGAAAGGCCGACAGTCCGCCCGAGCCGTCAGGCCCGTCATGGCGCGGCGTGCCGCCCGCGCCGCCGCCGACCGGCCCGAGCGAGGCAACGACGCTGCGGTTGCGCGCGTCCAGCGTGCGGATATTCATAATCGAGTTGCCGCCCGGCGAGTTGGCCGGAAGCCGCGTCGGCAGCGCCAGCGAAAAAACGCCGACGGTGGCGATTTGCGACAGCGCGCAGGTCAGCGAGCGCATGCCGACGGCGGCGGGCGCTTCGCAGTTCATTACCGTGCCCGGCGGCAGAATGGCGCGCGTCGGGCGCAGCGTACCGGCGTTGAGCAGCAGATTGCGATCCAGCGTCGACAGCACGTAGGTGACGCCGACCAGCGCCAGCGGATGACGCTCGCGGCCGCCGGTCGGCATGTTTAGCGACGACGCCAGCTGCGGATCGCTGCCGGTATAGTCCAGCTCCAGCCGATCGTCCTGCACCCGCAGGGTAATCGCCACGCGGCAGGGATAGCCGCCTTCGCCATCTTCATCAGCGTAATCGGCGTAGAAGTATTCGCCGTCGGGAATGGTGCGGATAACGGCGCGCGCCTGCTGTTCGGCGTAGTCGAGGATGCCTTCGATACCCTGCAGGAAATCCGCCGCGCCGAAGCGGGCGACAATCTCGTGGATCTTGCGTTCGCCGATGTTGACCGAGGCGATTTGCGCGTTGAAGTCGCCCCAGTTCTGCTCCGGCACGCGCACGTTTAGCCGCAGGATGCGCGCCACATCCTCGTTCAGCTTGCCGTTGTGGACAATCTTCAGCGGCGGAATGCGGATGCCCTCCTGCACGATATCGGTCAGGGAGCGCGACAGCGAGGCGGGCACCGCGCCGCCGATATCGGTGTTGTGGATATGGCCGACCACGAAGCAGAGGATTTCGCCGCCGTAAAAGACCGGCTTCCAGATATGAATATCGGGAGAGTGGGTGGCGACGTTGCCCGCATAGGCGTCGTTGGTAATACAGATATCGCCTTCGTCGTAGTGGTCGATGAGCGCCAGCACCGGCGCATAGTCGATGCCGCTGTACCAGGGCGCGCCGAAGCTGCGCGGCGAGGCGAAGGCCAGCCCGTCGCGACTGACAATCTGGCAGGAGAAGTCCTCAGTCTCTTTAACAAAGGTAGAGTGTGCGGTGCGCATCAGGGTTAAGGCCATGGCGTCGGCCGCTGCCGCGCAGTAGTTGGCGAGTATTTGCAGATTACGTCCGTCGATAGCCACGATTACTTCTCCTCGCCCAGCGGGGTAATTAACAGATTGCCGAAGCTGTCTACCTCTATCTGCATGCGCGGCGGCACGCAGGTGGTGCAGTCGTCCTGCGCCACGATAACCGGCCCGCGCAGCCGGTGGCCGGGACGCAGGGTCGCGCGCAGCACCAGATCGACCTGGTGAAACGCGCCGTCTATCCACGCCTGAATCTGCTTCGCCACCTGTACCGGCGCGCTGGCGGCAGCGGGCCGATTCAGCGCGGGTTTCGGCGTGGCCGAGGTGATAACCAGCCGCAGGTTAATGAGCTGCACCGGCGCATCGGCATCGCCGTGGCCAAACAGCAGATGATGCTGCTGGTCGAACGCCGCGTGCAGCGCCGCCACGTCGGCGCTCGCCAGCCACGCCGCCTCCAGCGGCACGTCGATTTCGAACGACTGGCCGCGATAGCGCATATCGGCGCTAAACTGCAGCGTAAAAGGCATCTCCCTGCCGTGTTCGGCCGCCAGCCAGGCCTGCGCCCGCTGGCTCAGGCTCTCCGCCTCAGAGGCGAGCCGATCCGCCAGCTGCGCGTTGAGATCGGCATACAGCGTGCGGATAAAGTCGTTGCGGATATCCGCCACCAGCCCGCCCAGCGCCGAGAGCACGCCCGGCGTCGGCGGCACGATAACGCCTTTCATATTGAGTTCGCGCGCCAGAAAACAGCCCATCATCGGCCCTGCGCCGCCGAAGGCGAGAAACCAGAATTCGCGCGGATCGAGGCCGAAGCGCGACAGCAGGCCGCTGGTATCGCCGTACATGCTGGAGATCGCCAGTTCGATGGCGGTTTCGGCGGTTTGCTCTATCGACACGCCAAGGCGATCGGCGAGCGGCTGCCAGGCGGCGCGCGCGGCGGCGACATCCACCTGCACGGCGTGGTAGCCGAGATCGCCATGGCCGATCATGCCGCAGGCGGCGAAGGCGTCGGTGGCGGTCGGCTGGGTGCCGCCGCGCTGGAAGCAGACCGGGCCCGGCAGCGAACCGGCGCTGTCCGGCCCCATCTGCATCACGCCCTGCCCGTCGATCCACGCCAGCGAGCCGCCGCCCTGCCCAACCGAGGTCACCGCCACCGAGGGGATGTAGATCGGAAAGTCGCCGATGATTTCGCCGTTGCCCTGCGCCACCTCACCGTTAACAATCACCGCCACGTCGGCGCTGGTGCCGCCGATATCCAGGCTTAGGATGCGGTCGAAGCCGCAGGCACTGGCAAGATAGCTGGCGCCGATAACGCCCGAGGCGGTGCCGGAGAGCACCATCTGCACGCATTCGCGCTTCGCCTGCTCGACGCCCATCACGCCGCCGTTGGATTTAGTGATGCGCGGCGGCGTGGTCACGCCTCTGGCGCGCAGCGCGCCTTCAAACTTCTCCAGATAGTTGATCACCATCGGCTGCACGTAGGCGTTGATGACCGCGGTGATGGTGCGCTCATATTCGCGGATAATCGGCCAGATGTCGGCGGAACAGGAGGTCAGCAGGTCGGGCGCGACCTCTTCGACGATCGCCTTCACCGCCGCCTCGTTGTGCCCGTTGCGGTAGCTGTGCAGCAGCGCCACTACGATGCCCTGACAGCCCGCCGCGCGCGCGCCGTCGATGGCGGCCAGCACGCTCCCGCGATCGACGGGCTGCAGCACGTTGCCGTCGCGGTCGGTGCGCTCGCGGATGGCAAAGACGCGATCGCGGCTAATCAGCGGCGCGGGCCGGCGGGAGAAGAGATCGTGGATATGGGGAATTTTCAGCCGCGCCAGCTCCAGCACGTCGCAAAAGCCGGCGGTGGCGAACAGCGCCAGCCGGACGCCGCGCCGCTGGATCACCGCGTTAATGCCGACCGTGGTGCCGTGAGTAAAGTAGCCAATCTCGGCGGGATCGAGGCCGTCGCGCTCGGCGAACTGCGTCAGCCCGGTGAGGATTTCGCTGCCTGGCGCATCGGGCCGCGACAGCACTTTCAGGGTATGAATTTGATTGGTTTGCCGATCCAGCACGGCGAAATCGGTAAAAGATCCGCCAATGTCCACGCCAACGCGGTAACGCATCTGTATCACTCCAGAGTCAGGAGAGAGGGAACTCCATCAGCCTGTGCGGCTCCTGCACCACGCGCCAGCCAAGCCGCTGGTAGAGCTGATGGGCATCGTTTGTCGAAAGCATCCAGCGCCGCACCGTGGCCAGCTCCGGATGCTCGCGCACGCAGCTTGCCAGCCAGCTGCCCAGACCATGCCCGCGCCACGCTTCATCGATAATGACGTCGCACAGCCAGCCGAAACGGGTGTAGTCGGTAATCAGCCGCCCAAAGCCAATCTGCGCGTCCCTGCTATAAAGCCCGAACGGCAGCGACGCAGCGATGGCCCGCTCGGTGGCGGCGCGCGACTGCCCTTGCGCCCAGTAGGAACGTTCGGCCAGCTGGAAATGAATCCAGTCCATATCCAGCCGCGTTCGACAGGTAGAAAGGGTAACGTCGTCGCGCTGCCAGCTATGGTCGGCGATAATCAGTGCGGTCATGAATAACTCCTTGTGGCGGCATGGGTTGATAGTAAGCGCGCGGCGTCAGCCGACGCGGCTGAAGAGGCGCGGCGAACCGGTCAAATGCGGTGAAAAAAGCACGGAAAAGAAATTTTATGCTGCGTGAAAGAGGCTGGCTGCGGGCATAAAAAAGCCCCATAGTGGGGCTGAATATTAAGATACGCTTTGTTAAAACAGGTCGGCGTGCGTGCCGGTTCTTTCGAACCTGACTAGCTCACTTGTGATTTTGTAGATTAGTAGCCAGTCGGGTTCAATATGCGCATCTCTGTAACCGTTATAGTTGCCCTGCAGCGGATGATCTCTATAGGCCGCAGGCAGAGGCAATCTATTGTTGATGAGCAGCGACATAAGCGTTTTAAGTTTGTCCATCTCTTTGCGTCGCTTCTGCATCTTTTTCACGTCTTTGTAGAACTGGCTTGAGTAGGCAATTTCCCTTTGCTTAGCCATGAGGTTTCCTTCTCGTCGCGATGCCCTGTTAAATGCCTAACTGGTCAAACAGATCCTTTTCATCTTTCGCTTTTTTCACGCCTTTCCCTTGCTCACTTGCTTCAATACTGCTGGCTGTGATGTCGTTGGGAATGCGCATATCAAAAGGCAGCGCCTTTTCTTTGGCGACCTTAGTCAGGGTGATGCGCACCAGGTCAGAGACGGTTAATCCCATTTCAGCCAGCACGGCGGCGGCTTCATTTTTTAATGTCTCGTCTATACGAGCACGTACGAATGCATTTGCGGGCATAATCATTCATCTCTCTTAAAGTAGAGAGACAGTGTAGCTCAGCTGAGCTACATCATCAAAGCGGGTTATAAGTGATACGCAGCACGCGTTGAAAGCTACACCGCGCCCAGCACGTCATTCTGACGGGTAATCAGCGATCGCAGCGGCACGCTGCTCTTCATGACCGGTGATTTGATCACGATATAGCTAAAATATTTGTCGATGCCGATCTGCGCGTCGAGCATCTTCTCGATCACATCCTGATAGTGCTCAATGCTGCGGGTGATAAAGCGCAGCAGGTAGTCGTAGCCGCCGGTAATCAGATGGCACTCCATCAGCTCGTCCACGTCGCGCAGCGCGCTCTCGAACTTCATGAAATCTTCGCGGCGATGGCCGGAGAGCGTCACTTCGGTAAAGACGGTGACCGAATCGGTGATTTTGGTGAGATTGATATGGGCTTCATAGCCGGTGATAAAGCCCGCCTGCTCAAGGCGCTTGACGCGCTGCAGGCAGGGGCTGGGCGAAAGTCCCACGGCATCGGCGAGATTAACGTTGCTGATACGGCCGTCTTTTTGCAGTTGCACCAGAATGTTAATATCGATGCGGTCAAGTTTCATTAAGCCGTTCATACCACCCCTCATTGTTAACCAATTGTGCAGGACGTGCTGATGGTATAACACGCTTTGCGCCGCCAGCGCCAGCGGTAACGTGCGCGTTATCCATCAGGAAAAATTATAATTATTCCAGCAATATCAATGAGGAAGATAGCATCAGCCCAGACGGCCGGTGGCGCGCGCCAGCGCAATATCGAAGATATGCAGCGCCTCCTCCAGCTGTGAATCCGTGGTAACAAGCGGCGCCAGAAAACGCACCACGTTGCGCTGAACGCCGCATTTGATCAGCAGCAGCCCTTCCTGACAGGCGCTGTCGAGGATCTTCTGCGTCAGCGCGGCGTCCGGCCTGCCGGTCTCGAAATCCAGAATTTCTACCGCCAGCATAAAGCCGAGGCCGCGCACGTCGCCGATGCAGGCGTACTTCTCCGCCAGCAGCTGTAGCCGCGCCAGCAGCTGTTCGCCAAGCGCATTCGCCCGCGCCAGCAGGTTGTCGTGCTCCAGCAAATCGAGCACCGCCAGCGCCGCCGCGCAGCCCAGCGCATTGCCGCCGTAGGTGCCGCCCAGCCCGCCCGGCGTCGGCGCGTCCATGATCGCCGCCTTCCCCACCACGCCGGAGATGGGCAGACCGCCGCCGAGGCTTTTGGCGACCGTCACCAGATCGGGTTTGATATTAAGGTGCTGGAAGGCGAACATCTTGCCGGTGCGGCCAAAGCCGGTCTGCACTTCATCGCAGATCAGCACGATGCCGTGCTGCTCGGTAATGCGGCGCAGCGCCTGCATAAACGCGGGCCCGGCCGGCAGGAAGCCGCCGTCGCCCTGCACCGGTTCGATAATAATCGCCGCCACCCGCTCCGGCGCGATCTGCACGGCGAAGAGCTGATCCAGCGCCTTCAGGCAGTCCACTTCCGTCACGCCGTGCAGCGGATTGGGAAACGGCAGACGATAGATATCCGCCGGGAACGGGCCAAAGTTCTGCTTATAGGGCTGGCTCATGCCGGTCAGGGTCACGCCCAGCAGCGTACGGCCGTGAAAAGCGCCGTCGAAGGCGATCACCCCGGAGCGGTTGGTGTGGGCGCGGGCGATTTTAACCGCGTTCTCCACCGCTTCCGCGCCGCTGGTAAAGAAGACGCTTTTGTACGCCTCCTCGCCGCCCACCAGCTGATTGAGCCGCTGCGCCAGTTCGATATAGCCCGGATAGGCCACCACCTGAAAACAGGCGTGCGAGACCAGGCCCAGCTGGCGCGTCACCGCATTCACCACCGCCGGATGGTTGTGCCCGACGTTGAGCACGCCGATGCCGCCGACGAAGTCGAGATAGCGGTTGCCCTCGACGTCCCAGACTTCGCTGCCCCTGGCGCGCTCAATCACCAGCGGATGGGCGGTGACCACGCCGCGCGGCACATTCTGCTCGCGCGCGTCCAGCAGTAAGCTGTTATCTGAATAGGTCTGTTGTTCGGCCATGACATTCTGCATTTTTAACCCTCATCCACGTAACGTTCGGTTGGCTCAAGTATCGCAACCCACTGGTTTCGCATGCTGCCGTTATAGGTAGAGCTGCGGCATATCCTGTTAAAATCCGCGCACTTTCAGCAGGGAAATTTCTCAACGCAGCGCGCGTCGGGCGAGCGCCGTCCAGGCGCGCACGCCGCAAGGGATCAGCGCGTCGTTGAAGTCATAGGCGGAGTGGTGCAGCGGCTGTGAAGGTGCGGACCCGATCCAGAGATAGGCGCCCGGTTTCGCCTGCAGCATAAAGGCAAAATCCTCCGAGGTGAGCGCAGGGTGCCGCGCGACGCTGGCGCTGAAGCCCGCCTCGCTGAACGCCTCCAGGGCCAGATTCGCCTCCGCCTCGCTATTGACCGTGGCCGGGTAGTAGCGCAGATAGCTGACTTCCGCCTGCAGTCCATGCGCGGCGGTGACGTGCCGCGCCATCTCGCGCAGCCGCGCTTCCATTCTGTCCTGCGCCGCAGGGCTAAAGGTGCGCACCGTGCCGGTAATCGACGCTTCCGCCGGGATCATGTTATGCGAGAAGCCGCCCTGCATGCGCGTGACGCTCAGCAAAGCGGGTTCGCAGGGATCGATGGCGCGCGCCGCCAGCGTATTGAGCTGTACCACCAGCTCGCTGGTCGCCAGCAGCGTGTCGCGCGTCAGATGCGGCTGCGCGGCATGGCCGCCGCCGCCCTTCACGGTAATATCGAAGCGATCCGCCGCCGCCATAATTGCGCCGGGGCGCGTCTGCACCTCGCCGAGCGGCAGCTCCGGCCAGTTATGCAGCGCGTAAACCGCATCGCAGGGAAAGCGGCTGAACAAGCCGTCGTCGATCATCGCCTTTGCGCCCGCCAGCCCCTCTTCCGCCGGCTGAAAGATAAAGCAGAGGGTGCCGTTGAGATCTTCGGCTTCGGCCAGCTGCTGCGCCGCGCCGAGCAGCATCACGGTATGACCGTCGTGGCCGCAGGCGTGGCAGGCATTTTCCGTTCGGCTTTTCCAGGGCGCGTCGCCCCGATCCTGCATCGGCAGCGCGTCCATATCGGCGCGCAGGCCGATAACGCGCGGACTGTCGCCGCGCTTCAGCACGCCAACCACGCCGGTTTTGCCGATGTCGCGGTAGACCTCCAGCCCCAGCTGCTGCAGAAAGCGCGCCACGATATCGCCTGTGCGCCTCTCCTGATAGCCGAGTTCCGGGTGAGCGTGCAGATCGCGTCGCAGCGCGATAAGAGAGTCAATGTTCATCAGTAACCTCGCGCGCGGTCGATCAGGCCGATCATCGGCTCGCCGCGCTGATAGCGACGCAGGTTTTGCAGCAGCGCGGCGACGGCGCTCTCGTTTTGCGTCTGGCTGGCAATATGGGGCGTCAGCCAGATGGCGGGATGACGCCAGAAAGGATGGGACGCCGGCAGCGGTTCGGGATCGGTAACGTCGATTACCGCCGCGCCGAGCCGGCCGCTGTCGAGCGCCGCCAGCAGGTCGGCATGGTTGAGCTGCGCGCCGCGTCCCGCCTGCACCAGCGCCGCGCCCGGCGGCAGCTGCGCAAACAGATCGCGGTTAAGCAGGCCGTGCGTCTCCGCCGTTAGCGGCAGCAGGCAGACCAGTATGTCACAGCGTGCCAGAAAGTCGCCCAGCTGCGCTGCGCCGTGAAAGCACCGCACGCCATCAAGCTGGCGCGGCGTGCGGCTCCAGCCCGCGCAGTCGAAGCCGAGTGAGACCAGCTGGCGCAGCGCCGCCTGGCCCAGCTCGCCCAGCCCCATCACGCCGACCCGTCGCGCGGCGGCGGGCCTGACGCCGTGCGCCCGCCAGCTCGCTTCACGCTGCTGTTGCAGGTAGCGCACCATATCGCGATGAATGCCCAGCACCGCAAAGGTGACATACTCCACCATACCCTGCGTCAGGCCCGGCTCGATCATGCGCACCACCGGCAGGTCGGGCGGCAAGGCGGCAAGATCGAACTGATCCGCGCCCGCGCCTACCGACAGCAGCGCTTTCAGATTAGGAAACGTTTCCATCAGCTTCTCCGGCGGCTGCCAGGCGATCAGCATCTCCACTTCCAGCGGGTCGCCGATATCGGGCCAGAGATGCAGTTGTATATCAGGCGCGTGATGCGCCAGCCACTGCTGCCACAGCGCGCCGCGCTGGGCATCCGACTTATAGAGAATATGCATCAGGCCATCGCCTGGGTCATCAGGCCGAACGCCTGCATGCCGCCCGCTGGCGGCGTCCAGGGCGTGCCGCGCACCATGGTGGTAGGGTTATCGACCTGCGCCAGGCCAAGGGTGGCGAGCCAGGGGGCCAGCGGCAGCGCGGCGTCGGTGTCGATACGGATAAATTCGCCGCGCAGGCCCTGCATCAGCGAGGCGACCAGCGCCTGCGCTATCGGACAATCCCGCGCGATAACCGGCCCGATCGCCCAGCCGTGACCAAAGCGGCGCAGGCTGGCGAAGCCGTGGATCTCCCCCTGCGCATCCTCCAGCAGCACGGTCTGATGCTGGCTAATCAGGTGTGCAATCAGCTGTTTACGCAGCATGCCGTGCGCCTGCTGGTCGAGCGCGGTCAGGACCGAGGCGTCATGCGCCTGCGCGCGGCGCAGCGTCACTCCCGCCGGTATTGCCGCCGGCGGCACCGCCTCCAGCGCGCGCGTCTGGTGCTGGAGAATCTGGCCGGTAGTGACAAAGCCGAGCTTTTCATACAGCCCTTTGCCCATTTCGGTAGCGTGCAGCCGCACGTTATAGTCGGGCACTTTTTCCAGCAGCGTCAGCATCAGCTGCCTGCCCAGCCCGCGCCCCTGCTGCTGGCCATCGACAATCACCAGCCCGATGGTGGCGGCGCGCTCGCCCCAGCGCCAGAGGATGGCGCTGCCGAGCAGCCTGCCCTGCTCCTCTATCACAATGCCTTCGCCAAAGGCCATCGCCTGCTGCCAGTCTTCGCAGCGGTGCGGCCACTTCAGCTGCTGCGTCATGGCGTAGCAGGATTCGATATCGTGCGCGTTCATGGCGCGAAAAGTTGTGGTCATGCGTTGCTCCTTACATCATGCCAGGCATTTCAAGCGCGCAGCCGTTAACCAGACGACTGTCGCGATAAGGTGTAGGGTCGACGAGCGGCGCGTCGCGCAGATCAGGCCCCGGCGATACCGGCGCCGATGACGACCACATCGACGGCCTCGAAAAAGTCGGCGCTGTCCTTTACATAGCGGAGTGGAGCGGGCATAGCGTCATCACCTTTTGTCTGTATAGGATGAGAGCGTTATCTGCGCAGCCAGATTGTTCGCGGCCAGCGCACAGCCACCGGAGCGTTCTAAAGTACGTGAGGATGGCGCGCACTGACCGGGAACAATATGGCTAGCAGGATAGCCCTATTCCGCCTTTAAAATCTCTTCATGCTCATCCAGCCACCCCTGCCGCAGCTCCGGCACCGCGCGCTTCAGGCGCTCGAAGTAGAGCTCGCTAGTGGGCTTGTCGTAATCTTCCCGCGCCAGCTGGGTAACGATGCGTCCCGACTTCATCACCACGATGTTGTCGCACACCGCGCGCACCGCGTGCATATCGTGGCTGATAAACAGCACCGACAGGCCCAGCTCGCGCCGCAGCTCGCTGATGAGATCCAGTACCGCCGCCGCGACCACGGTGTCGAGCGCCGAGGTCACTTCGTCGCACAGAATCAGATCCGGCTCCGCCGCCAGCGCGCGCGCCAGATTAACGCGCTGCTTCTGCCCGCCGGAGAGCGCCCAGGGTCGACGCCACAGCACGCTGCGCGGCAGCTTGACCAGATCGAGCAGCTGATGCAGCCGTTGGGTCAGCGCCTGGCCGCGCAGGCCGTGAAACAGCGCCAGCGGCCGCGACAGGATACGCTCGACGCTGTGCGCCGGATTGAGCGCGGTGTCGGCCATCTGAAACACATACTGGATGCGGCGCAGCTCGTTGTCAGGCCGCTTGTGCATATCGCCTGCAATGTAGTGGCCGTTAAACAGCATATGGCCGTGACAGGGCGCGTTAAGCCCGGCGATGGCGTGCGCCAGCGTGGTTTTGCCCGATCCCGACTCGCCGATAATGCCGATCGCCTGCCCTTTCCACAGCCTGAGATTGATCTCCTCCAGAATGCGGATTTTCGGCTGGCCGTCGCTGCCGCGCGGGCCGTAGCCGGCGCTGAGATCGCGCACCTCCAGCAGCGGCTGCAGTTCGCTATTCTCCGCGCGCCACGGGCTGGGACGCTCCTGCTGGCGCGCCGCAGCCATCAGCAGTCGCGTGTAGTCCGCCTGCGGCGCGCCGATCAGCCGTTCGGTGGTGCCGTATTCGGCGATCTGGCCGCGCAGCAGCACCAGAATGCGGTCCGCCATCTGCGCCACCACCGCCAGATCGTGACTGACGTAGATAGCGGTGACGCCGCGCTGCGCCACCACGCGGCGAAAGGCCTTCAGCACTTCCACCTGGGTCGTGACGTCGAGCGCGGTGGTCGGCTCGTCGAGGATCACCACGTCGGGATCGCCGATCAGCGCCATCGCGGTCATCAGGCGCTGCAGCTGGCCGCCGGACACCTGGTGCGGCCAGCGCTCGCCGATGGTGTCGGGGTTGGGCAGCGCCAGCTCGCGAAACAGCGCCACCGCCTTGGCTTTCGCCGCTTTGCGTGACATGGTGCCGTGGATCACCACCGGCTCGATCACCTGATCGATAATCTTCATGCCGGGATTAAACGAGGCGGCGGCGCTCTGGGCGATATAGGCGACTTTATTGCCGCGAAATTCGCGCAGCTGCTGCGGACTCAGGCTGTTGACGTCGACGCCCGCCACGTGAATATTGCCCTCGGCGATGCGGCAGCCGGGGCGGGCATAGCCCATCAGCGCCATGGCGATGGTGGTTTTTCCCGATCCCGACTCGCCGATCAGGGCGAGCACTTCCCCTTTCTGCACGGTAAAACGGATATCCGACACCAGATCGATCGGATCGCCCCTGTCGCTCTGCGCCGTGACGCGAAGCTTTTCCACCGAGATCACCGGCATTGCGGTATGCGGCATCACGTTCATACGCCCTCCTTCACCAGCGTCAGCGGACGCATCTGCTGCAGGCTGTCGATAAACAGGTTGGCGCCGATGGTCAGGCTGGCGATGGCCAGCGCAGGCATCAGCACCGCCGGCGAGCCGTCAAACAGCCCCTGAATGTTTTCGCGCACCAGGGTGCCCCAGTCGGCGTAGGGCGGCTGGACGCCGAGGCCGAGAAAGCTCAGGCCGCTGAGCAGCAGCACGATATAGACAAAGCGCAGGCCGAAATCCGCCAGCATCGGATGCACCATATTGGGCAGAATATCGTGAATGGCGACGTACCAGCGGCTTTCGCCGCGCAGCCGCGAGGCGCGCACGTAGTCCATATTGCGCAGGCTGCCCGCCATGGCGAAGGCGATGCGGAACGCGCCCGGCCAGTAGGTGAAGATGGCGGTGAGCAGCAGCATCGGCAGCGACGAGCCGAAGACCGCCACGATCATCAGCGACAGCACCTTGCCCGGCAGCACCAGCATGGCGTCGTTAACGCGGCCGAGGATCTCCTCCAGCCAGCGGCCGGTCACCGCCGCCAGCAGCGCCAGCAGCGTGCCGATCAGGCTGGCGCCGATCGCCGCGCCCAGCGCAAGACCGATAGAGAACTTCGCGCCGTAGAGAATGCGGCTGAGAATATCGCGCCCCAGCGCGTCGGTGCCGAGCCAGTTGTCGGCGCTAAAGCCGCCGAACAGCGGGCCGCCGCCGATATCTTCGACGTTGTGCGGCGCCAGCTGGTTGCCGAACAGCGCCATCAGCAGCCAGAAAATGGATACCGTCAGGCCGAGCCGCCCGGAGATCGACAGCGACTGAAAGAAACGAACGGGAAGTAAGGTATTCATGCGCTTCTCCATTTCGGGTTGAAGGCGATGGTCAGCACGTCGGCCAGCAGCAGCAGCAGCAAATAGCAGCCGGCGAACAGCATCACGCAGAACTGCACTACCGGCAGGTCGCGGTTGCTGACCGCATCCACCAGCTGGCTGGCGAGGCCGGGATAGCTGAAGATGGTTTCGATAATGATGACGCCGCCGAACAGATAGGAGAGGCTGAGCGAAATGGCGTTGGCAATCGGACCGACCGCGTTGGGCAAGGCGTGGCGCAGCACGGCGCGCAGCGGGGAAACGCCTTTCAGCAGCGCCATCTCCAGATAGGGGCTGTCAAGCTGGTTGATAATGGCGGCGCGCGTCATGCGCGCCATCTGCGCCACCAGCACGCAGCAGAGCGTCAGCACCGGCAGCGCGTAGGCTTTCAGATAGCTGACCAGATCCATATTGGGCGAGCCGAAGGACATAGCCGACACCCAGTGCAGCTTCACGGCGAAGATCAGCACCGCCACCGTCGCCACCAGAAACTCCGGCACCGCCACCGTCGCCATGGTGCCGATCACCAGCACGCGATCGAGCAGCGAGCCGCGCGTCATCGCCGCCGTTATGCCGATCAGCAGCGCCAGCGGCACGCAGATCAGCGTGGTGATCGCCGCCAGCTCAAAGGTGGCGGGAATGCGCTGCGCCACCAGCTGCATCACCGGCAGGTGGCTGGCGAACGAGGTGCCGAAGTCGCCCTGCAGCATGCCGCCCAGCCAGCTGAAGTAGCGCAGCAGCAGCGGCTGATCCAGCCCGAGCTGGGCGCGCAGCGCCGCCACCGTTTCCGGCGTGGCGTTTTGCCCAAGGATCATCTGCGCCGCGTCGCCCGGCAGCAGGCTGGTGATAAAGAACACCACCGCCGAGACGATCAGCAACGTCAGGATGCCGGCGCCGGTGCGCCGGGCGATCAGGAACAGCATGTATCGGTTCATCGGCGTTCTCCAGCGTCGAGAGAGTTAAGCGGACAGCCAGGCGAATTCGTGAAAGCGATAGCCCATCATCATGCCGGAGGGCCAGGCTTCGACGCCCTTCACCTTTTTGCTGTAGCCGTCGGTGGAGCTGATAAAGGTCGGGATAATGGTGCCGCAGTGGTCGTAGATCAGCTTCTGCATATCGCCGTACATCTGCTTGCGCTTCGCCTGCTCCCGCTCGCCGCGCGCCGCCACCACCAGCTGGTCGAACTGCGCGTTCTTCCAGCCCGACTCGTTGTTGGGCGCGCCGGAGAGGTAGAACTGCGAGAAGAGCATATCGAGCGTCGGACGCGGGTTGATAGAGCCGTAGCCCACCGGATCTTTGGTCCAGTGCGTCGACCAGTAGCCGTCATAGGGCACGCGGCGCACCTTGATGTTGATGCCAGCGTTGCGCGCCACCTGCTGGATCAGCTGGCCGCCCTCAACCGCGCCTTCGATGTTCGGCGTGGTGACGATCTCCACCGTCGCGCCCTTCATGCCCGCCTTTTCGACGTGAAATTTCGCCTTCTCCACGTCGAGCGGACGCGGCTTCAGCTCGGCGTTGTAGAGCGGATGCCACGGCGGCACCGGCGTATCGTTGCTGACGTCGCCGTAGCCCTGCAGCACCGTTTTCACCAGCATCTCGCGCGGCTGCAGATATTTCAGCGCCAGCACGAAATCTTCGTTGCTGCCGGGCTTGATATCGGTGCGCACGATCAGGTTGGTATACATGCCCGATTTGCTCTCCAGCACGCCGAAATCGCTGGTCGCCTTGATGCGCTTGCAGTCGTTGGCGCTCAGGGTCGAGACGATATGCAGGTCGCCCGACATCAGGGCGTTAACGCGCGCCGCCTGGTCGGTGACGCCCAGCAGCTCCACCTCGTCGAGGTGCGGCAGGCCCGGCTTAAAGTAGTTGGGGTTTTTCGTGCCGACCGAGCGCACGCCTGGGGTAAATTCCTTACAGACATAAGGCCCGGTGCCGATGCCTTTGGTAAAGTCTTTAGTGCCGTCCTGCACGATCAAAAACGGCGGCGCGGCGAGGATATAGGGCAGATCGAAGTTCGCCTGGCCCAGCACCAGCTGCACTTCGTTATCGTTAACGGCGCTGATGGTCTTAAACTGCTCGGCAATTTTAAAGGCGTTCGAGGCGACCGCCGCGTCTTTGTGGCGGCTGAGCGAGTAGACCACGTCTTTCGCGGTCAGCGGCTTGCCGTCGTGAAAGGCCACGCCGCTGCGCAGCTTGATCTGCCAGGTGACGCCGTCGCTGGAGTCGAGCGAGGCCGCCAGCGCCGGCAGCGCTTTGAGATCTTTATCCAGCTCGGTCAGACCGTTGTAGAACATACACTGGCGGGTATAGTCGCCGCTGTTGTTGGCTTTGGCGGGATCAAGGGTATCGGTGGCGGAGGCGTTGGACATGGCGGCGCGAATTTTGCCGCCTTTCACCGGCGTTTCGGCGGCGAAGCCCAGCTGCGGAAAGCCGATCAGGCCGCTGCTCATCACCGCCCCGGCGGAGAGCATTTTCATCAGGCCGCGGCGCGACAGCGTGCCTTCGGTCAGCATGCGCGTCAGCGCGTTATTATCATTTTGACTCATCTGCGTACCCTCAATAAGCGTTTAAGTTCACCTGGAATGCAAGCATCAAGAGAAACGATCTTTGGCTTTGTAATAGAGTCCGGCGAGCGGCAAAAACCACGGCTTGCCGTGATAGCCGGGCAGCGCGGGCCAGGCGTCGCGCTGCCAGGGATTGCGGTTGCTTTTCTCGGCGATCAGATCCGCCATCACCGCGCCCATCCACACCGACATTTGGGTGCCGTGGCCGCTGTAGCCCATGGAGTAGAAGACGCCGTCATGTTCGCCCGCGTGCGGCAGCCGATCGGCGGACATATCCACCATGCCGCCCCAGCAGTAGTCGATACCCGCCTGCGCCAGCGACGGAAAGAGGCTGGCCAGCGTCGCCTGCAAAATCTCACCGCTGCGCGAATCCGAGGTAGGGTTGCTGACCGCGAAGCGCGCACGGCCGCCGAACACCAGCCGACGGTCGGCGGTGGTACGAAAGTAATTGCCAAGGTTGAGCGAGGTGACGTAGGTACGATCCTGCGGCAGCACCTGGCGGATGGTCGCGTCGCCCAGCGGCTCTGTCACCACGATAAAGCTGCCCACCGGCACGATACGGCGCTGGAACCAGCGGAAAGGCCCGACGTTAGAGCAGCCGGTCGCCATCAGCACCTTATCGGCGAGGATCTCGCCCCTGGCGGTTTGCACGCGGTGGCGATAGCCGTCAAGGCGGGTTAAGCCGGTCACCGCATGGTGCGGAAAAATTTTGGCCCCGCTGCGCGCCGCCGCTTCCGCCAGGCCGACGCCGAACTTGCCCATGTGCATCTGCCCGCCGCGCTTTTGCAGCAGCCCGCCGTGAAAGGCGTCGCTGCTGACTTCGCGGCGAATATCCTCTTTGCCGATCAGCTCAATATCGGGATCGACGGTGCGCCGCATTAGCTCCCAGGCTTCGCGCAGCCCGGCGAAATGGGACGCCTTGCTGGCGAGCTTGAGCTTGCCGCACAGGCGGAAATCGCAGTCGAGCCGCTCGTCGCGCACCAGCTGCTCGACGTAGCTCACGGCGTCGTCGTAGGCGCGATAAAAGCGCGTGGCTTTCTCGATGCCCTGGCTCGCCACCAGCGAGGCAAAGTTCTGCGCCACGCCGGTATTGCAGTGTCCACCGTTGCGCGCCGAGGCCTGGCTCATGACCTCTCCCCCCTCCAGCAGCACCACGTCGAGGCCGCTGCGCGCCAGGCTGAGCGCCGCCGAGATGCCGGTAAAACCGCCGCCGATCACCACCACGTCAGCGCGCGACGGCAGCGAACCTTCCGCCGCGCCGTGAAACGGCGGCGCGGTGGCCTGCCAGAACGATTCGAGTTTCATAGCGCGATCCTCAGAGTCCGACCAGAGCGGGCAGTGCGCCAACGTCAGGGATTTCGGTATAGCCGTAGTACGGATTGGCTGGTTCGTGGCCGCGGTTCACCCAGGCTTTATGGGTAATGCCGAGGTCATGGGCCGTCATCAGGTCGTAGCGAAAGCTGGAGGAGACGTGCAGGATTTCGTCCGGCCGGCAGTCGAGCTGCTGCAGCATATATTCGAAGCCTTTCATCTGCGGTTTGTAGGCCCCCACCTCTTCGGCGGTAATCGCCAGGTGGATCGGCGCGCCCAGCCGCGGAATATGGTGCGGCAGCAGATCTTTCATCGAGTTGCTGAGCAGCACCAGCGGGAACTCGGTCGCCAGCTTCGCCAGCCCGGCCGGCACGTCCGGATGCGGCCCCCACGTCGCGCAGTCGGTGTAGATAAAGTCGCTGTCCGCCTTGTCCCACGCGACGCCCCACTTTTTGCAGGTGCGCTGGATCGCGTTGCTCACCACGTCGTAGTAGGGCTTCCAGGCGCCCAGCACTTCATCCATGCGGTAGCGGGAAAAATCGGTGGTGAAGGCCTGCATCTCCTCTGCCGCCACGCGGTCCTTAAAGCAGCGCGCCGCCGCGCCCGCCATGTCGAAGTTAATCAGCGTGCCGTAACAGTCAAAGGTGATGAATTTCGGTTTAAACAGTGCCATGACGCGACCTCGTCTTTATCAGGAAAGGTTAAAAATCGATCAGTACGCTTTTCTGGCGCTGGCAGGCCTGAAACGCCTGTCGCCCCAAATCTTTGCCGATGCCGGAGCCGAGAAAGCCGCCGGTGGGAATGATGAAATCGCCGGAGCGGCCGTAGCGGTTGACCCATACCGTGCCCGCGTCGATGGCGCGTATGGCGCGCATAGCGCGCGGCAGGCTCAGGGTATGCACGCCCGCGCACAGGCCGTAAGTTTCATGCGCCGCCAGCCGCAGCCCCTCTTCTTCGTCGTCGAAGGTCTGCACCGTCAGCACCGGGCCGAAGATCTCCTGCTGTACCGCCGGATTATCCGGCCCTACGCCGCACAGCAGCGTGGGCTGCCAGAACCAGCCGTCGCTGGTGTCGGCGAAGCGCTCGCCGCCGACCAGCACTTCCGCGCCCTGCGCCCGCGCGGCGGCGATCACCGACGCGACTTTTTGTCCCTGACGTTCATCGATCAGCGGCGCGTAGCGGCTCTCTTGTTGCCAGGTCGCCCCGGGCTGCACGCTGCGGCACAGCGCGGCGAGGCGATCGAGCAGCGGCGCGGCGATGGCGCGCTGCACGATCAGGCGGGTGCCGGCGACGCACGCCTGTCCGCCGTTAGCGGTGAAGCCGCGCAGGATGCGCTGCGCCAGCACCTCAATATCGCCCGCGTCGTCAAACACCAGCTGCGGGCTTTTGCCGCCCAGCTCCAGCGTTACCGGCTTCATGCCGTGCTGCGCCACGTCGCTCATAATGCGCGACCCGGTCAGAGTGGAGCCGGTAAACGAGACTTTGCGCACCAGCGGATGGGTGACCAGCGCATGGCCGGTCACCGCGCCGCTGCCCTGCACAATATTGAGTACGCCAGCCGGCAGACCGGCCTGTACCGCCAGCTCCGCCATGCGCACCGTTGAAAACGGCGTCAGTTCAGAGGGTTTCAGCACCACGGCGTTGCCTGCCGCCAGCGCCGGGCCGCACTTCCACGACGCCATCGACAGCGGGAAATTCCACGGCGTAATGGCGCCGACCACGCCGTACGGCTCGGCGATCAGCATGCCGAGGCTGCTGTCGCGGGTCGGGAAGAGATCGCCACTGTACTTGTCGGCGCACTCGGCGTAGAAGCGGATCGCTTCGGCGGTAAACGGAATTTCATGCTGCGCCACGTCGCTAATGGGACGCGTGGAGCCGAGCGCCTCCAGCTGCGCCAGCAGGCTGTCCTGCTCGATAAGATCGGCCCAGCGGCGCAGCACCCGGCCACGTTCGCGCGGCGCGCAGCCCGACCAGCCGCTGGTTTTCAGCGCCTGCTGCGCCGACTGCACCGCGCGGTCGACGTCGGCGGCGTCCGCCTCATGCAGCGTGGCGTAGACTCTGCCGTCCGACGGGCGTTTTACCGCGAACGCCGCGCCCTGAGTCTGGATATGATGGCCATCAATGTAGTGGCCGACAGGAAGCGAAACTTTATCAGGGTCGAAACTTAACATGGATAAATCCTTATTTGTTACACCCGTCAGCCATAATGAAATTAGCGCGCTGCCAAGGCTTATATTCAGCGTAAATAAGCTCATGCAAAAAGGTAATGCAGAAAGTATGCCAGCCAGCTAAAAAATAAAAATGCGTTTAAAACTGCGCAAAAAAATTTTCTGCCGTATTGAAAGCGGAAATTTTGCGTAATTGCCGAACCAATAAACAGATGATTTAGCTCACAAATTTCATGCGTTGCCGTGGTGCATCGCGCATGAAACTTGCACTAAAATGGCGAAATGCAGGAAAACCTGATGCAGCGCACAAAAAAAAAGCGTTTGCCGCACTGGCGACAAACGCTTACTTCAGGAAAAACGTAGAGGAACGGAGAATTAATTCAGGCTGCCAATATGAAAGGTTTTTTGTTCCAGATATTCTTCAATGCCATAGCGCGATCCTTCCCTACCCGTTCCCGATAATTTTACGCCGCCGAACGGCGCGACTTCTAATGAGATAGCGCCGGTATTAAAACCGACCATGCCAAATTCCAGCGATTCGGCCACGCGCCACGCGCGGCGGATATTTTCCGTGAAGAAATAGGCGCCCAGGCCATAGGGCGTATCGTTGGCCATCGCGATCGCCTCCTCTTCCTCGTCGAAGATAAACAGCGGCGCGACCGGCCCAAACGTCTCCTCATGGGCGATACGCATCTGCGTCGTCACCGCGCCAAGCACCGTTGGCTGCACGTATGTACCGCTGCCGTGGCTGGCGCCGCCGGTCAGCAGCTCCGCGCCAAGGCCCAGCGCATCCTGGATGTGGCCGTTGACTTTCTCTACCGCGCGCTCGTTGATCAGCGGGCCGATGGTGCTGTCGGGCGCAAAACCGTCGCCTACCTTTAGCGTCGCGACCGCCTCGAGCAGCTTCGCCGTGAAGCGTTCATAGATGCCGCGCTGCACCAGGATGCGGTTGGCGCAGACGCAGGTTTGTCCGGCGTTGCGGAATTTACTGACCATCACGCCCGCCACCGCGATATCGATATCGGCGTCGTCGAAGACGATAAACGGCGCGTTGCCGCCCAGCTCCAGGCTCAGACGCTTAACGCTATCGGCGCTCTGCTGCATCAGCAGCTGGCCGATGCGCGTCGAGCCGGTAAAAGAGATTTTGCGCACCAGACGGCTGCCGGTCAGCGCCGCGCCAATCTCTGTCGGCAGGCCGGTCACCACCTGCAGTACGCCAGCCGGAAAGCCCGCGCGCTCCGCCAGCACCGCCAGCGCCAGCGCCGACAGCGGCGTCAGCTCTGACGGCTTCACGATAATCGGACAGCCCGCCGCCAGCGCAGGCGCGACTTTGCGGGTGATCATGGCGATGGGAAAGTTCCACGGCGTGATGGCCGCCGCCACGCCGACCGGCTGCTTCAGCACCAGAATGCGACGATCTTCGCTCGGCGCGGGAATGGTGTCGCCGTAGATACGGCGCGCCTCTTCGGCGAACCATTTGACAAAGCTGGCGCCGTACAGCACTTCGCCTTTTGCTTCCGCCAGCGGCTTGCCCTGCTCGGCGGTCATGATGGTCGCCAGGTCGTCGGCGTTATCGAGGATCAGCTGGTGCCACTTCTCCAGCAGCGCGGCGCGGCTGGCGTTGGGCGTCTTGCCCCAGGCGATACGCGCCGCGTCGGCGCAGGCGATGGCCGCTTCCGTCTCCGCGCGGCCCAGCGCCGGAATAGTCGCCAGCGTTTCGCGGGTGGCGGGATCGATGACCGGCAGGGTTTCACCATTGCTTGCGTCCTGCCAGCGGCCGCCAATCAGCGCCTGCTGGCGCAGCAGATCGGAATCTTTTAGTTGAAGACGCGACATCTCACTCCCCTTTTTTGATCGGTTTTATTCCACTCTATCGCGTCGTCTCAGCGCAGGATGTTTTTCTCACCGGGCAGAAACCCTAAACAGCGAGTTTTGCGCGCGGAAAGAAAATTTTATGCCGCGCGGCTGCTATGCTCAGTTTTTAAACAAGGAGATAACCATGAGCGATCATATGTGGCGAGCGGTCGATGACTACTTCACTCACACGCTGGTAAAACCGGATGCGGCGCTCTCGTCGGCGCTGGCGCGCAACGCGGCCGCCGGTCTGCCGCCGATTGACGTAGCGGCCAACCAGGGCAAGCTGCTCTACCTGCTGGCGCGCATGATGAACGCCTCGCGCATTCTGGAGATCGGCACGCTGGGCGGCTACAGCACGCTGTGGCTGGCGCGCGCCCTGCCGGAGAACGGCAAAATCGTCACGCTGGAGTTTTCGCCGCAGCATGCGCAGGTGGCGCGTGAGAACTTCGCCGAGGCGGGCGTGACGGATAAAGTCGAACTGCTGGTGGGGCCAGCGCTGGAGAGTTTGCCAACGCTGCAGGGA
>Ga0153961_1000079_pt1 | contig 39062 bp, 23 predicted proteins | sample TSFL045MetaG_FD_104748 | JGI IMG/M metagenome (GOLD analysis project Ga0153961, IMG submission 104748) | Attine ant fungus gardens microbial communities from Florida, USA - TSFL045 MetaG | ecosystem: Host-associated > Fungi > Mycelium > Unclassified | place: USA: Florida, Withalacochee...
ACAAAAATAGCAGGCTGCAGAATTCAGTAAGCCTTATCAAGGTCTCAGGAATAACATCTGATAGAAAATACTCTACCCTGGATCTTTCGAAAGAAAGTAGGTCTGAGTTTTCTATAACTTACTTAAAATCTTATGATCCTATTAAAGGACAAGAAATAGTAGAAAGTAAACAAATGGAATTATTGAGACTTGCGGAAAACGTTGGATTACACGACCACAAAGTCTTTGATTTACAGTTAGTTCTTGCTAGATCTTTTGCTTTCAGAGCGCATGCGAGTTGGCTTATATTATCTCAAACAGGAACAAGTAGTCCGGTACTAGACAATGAGATCATCAACAAAGAAAACAAAGCAGAAATGTTTAAAACACTGATTGAATACCTTAGAGATATGATTTATCATCCAAAAAGATACAAACCTACTGCTTTAAAATTAGTTTTTAAACCTAAAGCCGTCAAAACAGATAATAAACCAATAAAAATAGCTACAATAAAAGATAGAGCGTTACAATCTTTAGTAAACCTAGTGCTTTACCCTCTTGTAAAATTAACTAGTGATCCTAATAATTATGGGTTCAGAGTACATCAAGACTGTAAGTTAGCCATTGCTGCAGTTAAATCCAATCTTCGAACCATAAATTTTAAAAAAGCTAGAAATTCAATGAATTTAAGATACTCCAACTATAAAGCTGGACAATTTAATCAGGTGAATGAGTCGCTAAACAAATGGATCCTGGATGCAAATATCATAGGTTTTTACGATAATATATATCACGAATGGCTGTGTAATAATCTTTTTCTTCACCCAACTCTTATTGCAATGGTTAAACAGTGGATAAAAGCCGGAATATTAGATGCGGGAATCTACTCAGATCCAATAAATGGAACTTCTCAAGGAGGTATAATCTCACCTACCCTTAGGAACTTCACATTAAATGGAATAGAAGAAAGAGTACTTAAATCTATCTACCCTATTAACAATGGTTATTCAAGGAAACAAATAAAAGTTAAAGGTCTAATAGAGGGTCGTACCACAGCTCAACCAATGTCAGTAAAAATGGATGTATCTATAGTTCGATATGTAGATGATTTTGTAGTTATAGCTAAAAGCAAAAATATACTCAACAAATACGTTACTCCTGCCATTACTGATTTTCTTAAAGAAAGAGGGCTGTGTTTATCAGCTCATAAAACCAAGACGTTTACTTTAGCACATAAAAATACACAACTTGATTTTTTAGGCTACACCTTCAAAATTAGTACTAAAAGGTTTTTAAACAAAACTACCAAAAGAACTATGGTATGAGAGGATTCTGTAAATGTAATAGTCTTATTTCCTAACAAAGACAAAGTAAGAAAGTTTATTAAAAAATTGAAAGAAATCATAAATAACTCTCAAAATCTTTCAGCAATTGAATTAATTACAAAACTTAATCCTATGATTAGAGAATGGGCTCTTTATTACAATTTAGATAATAGCTCTCATTACAGATCAGTAGTCAAAAACGCCCTTTATAATTTAATTTGGAGATGAATGAGAAGAAAACATCCTACCTTAGGTAAAAATAAACTGGCACAAATGTATTTATTAAGACCCTTTGATGCTGAAATAGTTCCTAATTATACAAATCCTGAAAATGATGGTTACTACAAATTCAAAAACAGAAAAATGACCTTCTTCGGTGTATTTAAAACCAATAACCGAGACACAAAAGTAAAAGACAGTAAAAGAATTGTTTACTTAGCTAATCCTGAAACCTCAGCCCGATTAATAAGAGCAAGTAAATATATATTACCCAAAGTTTAAGAACGATCCATGCTTTTCACTCCAAAGGCTATAAGCTAATCGAATTTAAACTCTTTAATTGCCAATCCAAAAACTCCAACTCTGAAATAAAAACTAATCAAGAAACAAAACGGATTATGTGGATTATGACATAAATCTATTGAATTTTAATTTTTACACTTTCAAACAATAGACATTCACCACATTAAACCAATCAAGAAGGGAGGTGATAAGCTTAAGTTATCTCATTTAATGATGACTCACTCCTGGTGTAAAGAGAAACATATAATTTAACATATTGATGTTTTTCATATCCTTGCGTATTATTCCGCTGTTATTAGTCCTTTAAACTCTAAATACTAGACAGAGACAAGAAGGAAAAATAATTTGATTTGGTGAGCCGTATGCAGGGTGATCTGCACGTACGGTTCTTTGAGGGGATATTGCTGTGAGGCATGTTCTATCTCTAGTGGTAATTATTTCTTACCTATACACTGTGGAAGTCCAGATATGGCAAACAAACCAAAACCATATATTAAACCTTAACCTTATATAAAATTACAGGGAGGTTCTTGAAATATAAAACAACAAAATAGTGATAAATTTTATTATAGTCAAAATATAAAAATGAATAATAACTTAAATAGTTATTTAGCTGGTTTATTGCACTTTAAGGAGATGGTCATATTTGAATACCTAATAATAATATGAACAAAACATAACCCAAGATTTTGTATAACTTATAGTTTAAATAATGAACCTTTAGCAATAAGATTATTAAATCTAATAGAATCAGGTTTTATAAGATAAAAAATTAAAGATAATCCTTGTGTATTAACTGTTTCACCGGTAATAGTTTAATTAATTTAGTTTCTTTAATGAATGGTGAATTAAGAACACCTAAAAATACACCAACTACATAAATTAATAGAATGGTTAAATAATCAACATAAAACTAATATAGAACAATTAGCGTTAAAATAAGGTACTCTAGCTTACAATATCTGGTTAAGCGTATTTATTGATTCAGATGTAAGTTATTCTGTGCAGCATACTAAATTAGGTATTAAAATAATGCTACAAAAAATTTCTTGTAGATTCAAAAATGAACCAAGAAAATTATAGCCTATAACAGGTATAAGTTATTTAAATATTCTAACCAGTATAGCTGAATTTCTTAATTGTAACTTATTAATTAGAAAAGTCTACAGGTAATGAATACTATACTTTAGCTGCATCAAGTAAAGTATCTTTATATATTATAATAAAATATCTAGAAGAATATACTTTAAATTTTAATCAGTATTTAAATTATTTTAAATGAAAAGAAAATGCATTATTTATACTTAAAAATTATACAGAAGAAGGTTTAATAAAAACAGATTATGTAAGAAATAGTATGAATAGAAAAAGAATTTAACTGAAATCATTTAGACAATTTATAAAAATATGACTAGCTCAGGCTATTATTTTTGTTTTAATAATATTTCTAGCCCAATTATGGGAATTAGGAATGCCGTTAAAAGTGCAAACTTTTTAATTATTACTTCGCTATAAGCATAGAATCTCTCGAAAATGAAATTAAATTTTCAGTTAACATATACATAGACACCTAATTTAAGTTTTGTATACAATTTTATTGTAAGGATAAAAATATTAAAATATTCACCCGACCATTTAATTTAGACATAAAGCACAATTTAGTAGTAATACGGATGTATACATGGGAAGAATATGCGGGAAACCAAAATCACCACTAAATGATGAGTAGGATCCTCAGAGACTACACGCGAAGCTCCTTTATTAAACAAAATATTTTTTAATTAAATAGGATGAATACATAGTCCAAATTTTGACTAACATAAAGTCAAATAGTTACAGATTCCCAAGATTAAACAACATTTCATTATGGTGTGCGCGGTTGTGGATATTTACAGGTTATACTGCAGTATGCTTGTGGTTCGTCAACTTCGATAGGCTGACGCAGGAACACGTTCAACTCCTGTTACCTCTAGCAATACTGATCAGTATCGGAAGTGTTGTAATCTTCCGTAAATCAATTAGCTTATCCGATGTCGAAAGGACTAGGGGAGTGGAGCATGCTAATAAAGCTCACGACGGGTTTAGCTACATAACCTTGGAGCGTGAGCAAGATAAGACCTCTATGGTTCTTCCATTTTATGTAAACGGGGGCCTTGAAAACCCTGCAGGGTGTAGCACCATCGCCAGTATGATAGGATCCGACAAATTCGGCCATAGTTTTTCGGAAACAACACCTATCACGTTAAGATCGCAGATCATCATAAACATAGAACCTAAGGAAGGCATACTCTGTAAAGAATCAACTACTGGATTTCCTAAGGGAAGTAATTCCTATGGAGACGGAGTTTCAATAGTAGGATATGGGCATAGAATTCAACCCTTATCTAAAGTGGGGCAGCGAAACTATTCGAGTGGAGCCGGTGCTGTTAATTACGGTAAGGCTAACCAATCGAAACTAACACAACTTGATAATGGCAAGTTCACGGGTTTATATAAACTGCTTACAACAAAAGAAATTCTAATTCAAGCATATCATAAAATCAAGTCCAACCCAGGTAACATGACGCCAGGTAGCGATTACTAAACTTAGTTGGCTTTTTCATAAAAGTCGTTGAAGCACTAGTTCAATCACTAAAGGATGAGACATTTTAATTAAAACCTGTTCGAAGGGAGTTCAATCCAAAGAAAAATCCCAATCCAATGGACAGATGCGAGCTCTATGAGTTCCTTCTCCTAGATACAAAATTGTTCAGGTAGCCATGAAATCCTTGGTTGAGGCCATATATGAACCCATATTTTGCGAAAGCAGTCATGGATTAAGACCATATAAAGAATGCCATTCTGCCCTAAAACAAACGTCTACCTTGAATGGTTTTAGCTGGTGCAACGAGGAATATATTAAAGGCTTTTTCTTTTTTTGATAACGTCGATCACAAAATTCTAGAGACTCTTCTGTTAGAAGAATTCAAGATCAACAATTTATTGATTTATACTGAAAACTAGTAAAAGCTGGCTATGTGGAAAAAGGAGTGTTTTACGATTCACCCTTGGGTGTTTTTCAAGACTATTTTCTATTCTATCCAACATATACCTGCACGAACTAGATTTATGTGTAAAAGATTGGATTAAGGCAAACTCTGTTGAGTCTAGCAAAGGTATTTCTAAGGTTAATCCGAAAATCGTTAAATATAGTAGCAAATTGACGGAACTAGCCTTAAATTATAAGCTAGTTAAGGCCCCTTAAACTCTAAAAAGATTAGAGGGGTAAGAGCTGAACCAAACAATATACCTTCTAGAATAATAACAGGGATTAGATTTAAATATGTAAGATATGCGAAGGATTGAATCATTGGTATTATTGGGGGTAAAGATTTGGCTATATCTCTTAAATAAAAGTTGGCCTCTTTCCTTTACCAAGAGTTGAAAATCACTATTAGTTAAGATAAGACCAAGATCTCTCACTTTGGTGAAGATTCAATAAAGTTTCTGGGTACTTCTGTAGATTTATCTATTCCAAAAGTTAACCATAAAAATTTGTTGTTAGACATTCAACAAGAGGTAAGACACTCGTTAAAGTTAACCAAGTTCGAATGAACTTTAAACTTCCTTTTCAAGAAATTAAGGAGAAACTGGCTAATGAAGGTTTTATTAATAACTCTAAGAAAGGAGGGGAACTAGTACCCAATGCTATTAGCAAATGAATATTCTTAGATCATAGATCAATAATACTAAAATACAATTCCATCGTCAATGGTCTTCTTAACTACTATTCTTTTGTGGATAATTTCTATGAATTTAACACTATTATAAACTTCATACTACGACATTCCTGTGCCAAGACTTTAACCAGAAAACTAAAGCTCAAAAGCAAAAGAGCAGTGTTCAAGAAATTCGATTCGGCCCTAAACTTGCTTCACCTGAAGCTGAAAAACTAAAACCCATTAAGTTTAAAATGCTGGAAAGGTCTACAAATAGCCGAAATTTCCACATAAGCACCAATTGGACCGATCGATTTGAAGTGCTAAACTGGAGACTAAAGACACACTCTAGCTTGGATGATTCCTGCTGGATCTGTGGGTATGAACAAGAAATAGAAATTCACCACGTTAAGCATTTAAAAAAGGGTATCGAGCCAAAACAAAAAGGTTTTACTAAACTTATGGCTATGTTGAACCGAAAACAAATACCAGTTTGTCAATCATGTCATATAAAGATACACCTAGGAGAGTACAATGGCATCTCTTTAAAGGAATTTAAACGACCTACTAAAGGGAAACCTGAAAATACTTCAGAATCAACAACTTCTGACTAAGGGTCATAATAGAACCTTTGCTCCATTAAACTCGTAATTTAGCATTAGTTTCGTGGAGAGCCGTATGCAGTTAAAGTTGCACGTACGGTTCGGTGGGAGGCTTCTCGTTGCCCCTTTAGGTGCGGGACGTCGACCCAACTATTACCTCCTTCATTAATTTTATTATTACTGAGCTCATTAGTAGAAAATGGAGCTGGTACATTCCAGTGCCAGAGTAGTAAGAAATTACTATCAAGCACATCGCTATATGCTTAAACATCCTAAAGCTTTAAGTACTATCATTTTTGATTAAATTTTTATAGTAACAATCTTAAAGATATTACAAATGGATAATCAGCAGGAAACCAAATTTATAAAAAAGTAGGTTCCTCAGAGACTTGACGCGATGCCCCGTAATTTAGGGTGAAGATAAAGTCCAATCTATTTGCGCAAGCAATAGGTGTATTACAAACATTATAGCTATTTTAATAAAATCATTTCAAATTTTGAATCCTATCAAAGATTCTTTCACTTAAGATTCTAAAAATGAAAATAGACTAAAATAAAAAGTTAATAAAGGAACTTTAGAATATAATAATCAATTAGGATATTATTTAGCAGGATTCATAGAAGGAGAGGGATCAATTATAACTCCCATTAGTCATCTAAATGAAAAATATTATATCCTGTAATAAAGCGTAAAAAAAGATTTCCCCTTTAGCATTAAAAATAAAATTTAAGGAACTTGCAGGAACATTAGAATATCCTAAAAATTAAAATTTTTTAAATCTATTCATTCAAGATATTTCTACACTATATAAAATGACTGTTCTTATTAACGGAAAAATGATAACTCCTAAGATTGAATCCCTTCATAGACTAATAGACTGGTTTAATAATAGATCTAATAAAAAAGGATTAAAATTAGGACTTGACACTAAGGATTTAGCAATTAAAGAATGGTTCACGGTATATTTAACGGGTTTTGCTTTTATAAGCATATGGAAATTTTTATTGCAAATTTTCTTTGAATGGAGCAGGACTCGCAAATAGTATCCAATTTTATCTTATAAAATCTCCAAAAGCTGTGTACACTAGAAAAAAATGATTCTACTAAATTAGAAGTGTCTTTTTTACCTTTGATACAAAATTTGCTGAGGGTGTAACTAAAGTTAAAGTTAATTCTATACATAGTTAAAAACTAATTATATTGAAAAAGCTCTTGAAGTAAAAACTGTGAAAAGGGAATCCTGTCGAAATTTGATTTATTATTTATTCAAATATTCATTATATAGTTCTAAATATTTATAGGATCTTTTTTATGTTGGTCATAAATTCAAGATATTAATCAATATAAATTACCTAATAATTTTATTTGGTACTAACCAATTAATACTTATAAAAAATAAGATGAATACAACAATAACTGATTTTGAATGGAAACATTTTAATAAATTTGATTAATAAATATTATTGACTCTTTTTTTTTTTATTTTAAATGGAAAAATTCAAACTGTAAGGATGTATATCCTTTTCTAAATATAGAATATAAAAATTCCTTTCTAACATAATACTATAAAATTTGTAATACAAATTGTGACTGGATGGACAGTTAAGGATAAGCTGTCATATTACACTAATGTAATTAAAATTAAACTCTACTTGATGCGAAAAAGTTCAGGTTTAAAAAAAACAAAAAAAGATTATACTACAAATCAAAGGATCCATAATAGCGGAGCGCAAAAGCAGGGCGGTCCAAAGCCGGATAAAAACACAGATAGCTTTAGTAAAAATTCTAATTATTTAAATAATTCTAATAATACTAATGATTCTAATAATAATAATAAAAATAAATTAAAAAACCGAAGGGTGGTCATTTTTGTAAGAAAAAATTTTATCTCAATTATTCTTTGTATAGCTGCAGCATATTTAAGTTATTATTTAATATCTGAATTACAAATAAATAATATTGTAGGTATGATTATTTCATTTAGTATATCATTTGTTATATCTTATTTTGTTTTTAGTAAATTTACATTTTCAAAAAATTTATTCATAAGATTTATACAACAAGCTATTTTATTTTTTGTATTATATTTTTTAATAATAAACTTATGTTATTATTTTGATTTATTGGATCCTATACATTGTGATGGTCCTGATAATTTTATAAGTAATAATAATGAAAAAAAAGATAATTATAATGTGAATTTATCTATTAAAGGTGAATTACCTCAAAAACCTGTTGATACAATTTTAACTATAGCTAGTAATGTATTAAACAAAGGTTTTGAAACTTTAGGTGCTGCGGGTGCTGGAGGTACAGCTGCGGCCGCTATGGCTAAAGCAAGCGCTAGTTTACCACCAATTCAAAGACTAGCTCTAGTTGGTGGCACTGGATTTGTAACTAGTGCTGGAGTAATATTTGGAGTAAGAGGGGGAAGAAGCTTGTGTGAACGAGTAATTACATATAATACTTTCCTGGAAGGTATTAAAACTAGTACACATGCTAATACGGATGTAACTAGAGTACCATCACCTAATCCTGATTTTTATATAAATAGTCCATTAGAATTAGGTGAATATTCAACACCCTTAAGTGAATTAGTAGAAGTAATATTTGCATATAATGCATTGGAATTAATACTAATCTGCGCCATAATATATATATTAATATACAAATATATATTAAATAAATTAAAGAAATATATTCCTACAAAATATTCTAATCTTACAAAAATAGTTGAAAATAGTATAAATTATAATACTAAATTTATGGATATTATGTTAAAAGTAACAATTGTGTTATTATTTTTATTTAAAATAGTAAATTTATTTTTTAGTTATAATTTACATACTAATTTAGATGAATTTATAATTGTACATAATGTTATCATTAAAAAAAGTTTATTAATTACATTATCATTAAATAATAATTTATTATTAAAATTTAATCAGAATAGCTCTGCTAGAAAGATCAAATATCTTATTTGTTTGTTTAAATTTAAACTCCCTTTCATAATAAGTAACTACCTATTCTATAATTTATATAAAATGGTCAAAATGTTATATATATTGGGACAATTCGCCTGGGTAAAATTAATAAAAAAATACTCATCAGAGACTAAACGTAGAGCGTTTTTTCTAATCCTAGCTTTAATAATATCACAAATTTAAAAAAATTTCTTAATTCAAATAATGAATTATTTTATCAATGGTTAGTAGGATTTACAGATGCCGAAGGAACATTTTATATAGCTTATCAACATGGAAAATGGTCATTAGTTTTTAAGTTATCTCAACCTGAATATAATATAAGATTGTTATATTTTATAAAAAGTCGATTAGGAGTAGGTAATATTAAAAAAGAAAATAAAACTAATATTTTTACTTATAAAATAAGAGATAGACAGAAATTAGCACATATTATAAATATTTTTGATAGATATCCTTTATTAACTAAAAATTATTTTGACTATTTAAAATTTAAGGAGGCTTATACAATTTTAGAAAATACTAATTTATCTAAAGTTAAACAAGATGAATTAATTTATGCTTTAGTTAGAAAAGTTCCAAGTGAAGGTTATATTTCTCCAGCTTGAAAAATAGTTAACTACAAAGTATCTTGTACTAATGAAGCCAAAACGGTCATATTTAAACCATGGTTAGTAGGATATATTGAAGCAAAAGGAAGTTTCTATCTCATTAATAAATCTAATGATAGCTTAGTTCATGGTTTTGAAATAACTACAAATTTATGTTTTATTATTAAAGCTGCTATAGGAAAAATATTAGGTATAAAAAATAAAGCATGGTGTCCAAAATCAACAACTCACGCGGGTGCTAGTATCATTCAAACTACAAATTCTAGAGCTATTGAAAACATAATAAAATATTTTCATAATACTATGAAAGGAATGAAAAGTTTATCCTTTAAATTATGGTTAAGAGCTCATTCTATATTAAATTCAAATATGGATAATGAAAAAAAATTTAAAAAATTAAATAAAATTAACAAATTGCTAATTAAAACAAACTCTAAATTAAAAAGTACAAATCTTACTTTAAGTCAGAAATTTAATAGATCTGTTCATACAAATTCAAATAATTCTAATATTAATCCTTATTATATTACTGGATTTTAAGACGCAGAAGCAACATTTGTTATTTCAATGACTGATAGATCCTATTTAAAGGGGTGTAGCTCCTATTTTTAAATTAGAGTAACATAAAAAAGAAATACCTCTTCTAATTCTAATTAAATTCTTTTTTAAAGATGTAGGTCTGATCTATTTAGATGAAACTGGAAATACTGCTAGTTATACTGTAAATTCTGTTAAAGATTTAAATAATATTATTATACCTCATTTTGAAAAATATCCTTTAATAAAAAAAGAGCAGATTTTCTTCTTTTTCTTCTTTTTCTTCTTTTTAAATATGCAGTAGACTTGATAAATAACAAGGCTTATGAAGGTATAAATAAAATAGTAGCAATTAAAGCTTCTATTAATTTTGGTTTAACTACTACATTACAAAAATTTTTTCCTATTGTTATACCAGTCTTAAGACCAGTTGTTAATAATCAGGAAATACAAGATATTAATAGGATCATTGGATTTAGTGAAGGGGAATTTTGTTTTTTCGTAGATATTTTTAAATCTAAAACACATAAAGTAGGTTACCAAGTTAAGTTCAAATTCCAAATCAGTCAACATTCGAGAGATATTCAATTGATGAAAAATATAATAAAATACTTAGGTTCTGGAATTTTAATAGAAGTAAAAAGCAATGTTGATTTAGTAATTTATAAATTCTTAGATTTAGAATCTATTATTGTACCATTGTTTAACAATTATCCTTTAAGAGGAAATAAAATTTTAGATTTTTTAGATTTCTGTAAAGTAGTTTCAGCTATTAAAGATTCTTTAGGGGATATATTAAGCAAATAAAATCCAAAATGAATACTCAAAGACATAAAAATATTGAGTAAACCTTTTAGTTTTTTAGTCAATTAATAAAATTTATGGTTACTTGATATTTATTATTTTGAATAATATTTTTCCCTTATTTGAATATAAAGTTTGAGCAAGATCTTATTTTAAATATAAAGGTAATTTTCCTAAACTTAATGAAATTAAAAATAAAAATAAAATTCAAATTCAAAAACTATGAATAACTTTCATATAATTAAATTAAAATCATAATAACTTTTTATTTTGTTTTGAGTCAAATTTTTATGTAGCGGGGAAATTTTGAGTGATTTTTTAAAACCCACTAAATATGTCAGTTTTGCTTAATGCTTTAGCCAATGCACCTATATAAATTAGAAAAATGAAGAAATAGTCCGATCTTTAGTTAATACTAAAGCGAGTAATGATAGTGAAATTTGAATAAAATTCATGAGATTACCAACAATTATTGTTATCCGCCTTTAGCCGGTATTCAGTCACATTCAGGAGGTTCAGTTGATTTAGCGTGCGGTGCACCAACCTGTATTACGACTATTTGTGTGATTTTGCCTGTCATTGTAGTCTACCTAAGCCATGCGGGGAGCTTAAACTTAATAGAGTCGCTATCTGTTGACGTTCTAAAACGCGTATTAGAGGCTACTGCTCCGGTGGACAAGCTAAGTCTAGCCGGTACGGCAATAGCAGAGTCAAGTGATTTAAACAGGACCGAAGGAAGTGAGAATATTAAGGTACAACAAAACATACAAACACACCCTTTTGTAAAGCATAATACAGGGAGAGGGCATAAGGTTGACAACTATCACCGTCTAGGTTTAAATGTTCAGTCAAATAGAGTGATGTCTAACTATTCAATTAACACACCATTACTATTTAACACAACCTTCGATGCTACTAATAATAGCATGATACTACGAAACAGTACTTCTTTACAACGTATTTACAGACATTTTCACAGTGTCAATGTTCAAAAAGAGGAATGTCAAGACTCAAAAAAAGTAACTCGAAGAAATTTAGAAACTATTAGTTAATTAATAGAGGTTAAACGAGAGTTGGCGTTAAAGTTAACACCCTTGATATTAAATGCGATAAATAAACGTACTTGGCCTATGGATATACCTCACTTAAATAGGGGAATATTTGCCTATGTTAGACTTTATAGCTATATTACTGCGGTAGAAACATCTAGAAAGTTTATTAAATCTTTTGAAACAGAGGAACAAATCATACAAGATATATTTCCTGTACTTAACGCAATGCAGATAGATAGCACAAATATTGAAAAAGTCAATCATATAATTCGAGCTTATAATTATGAACCTTTAGATGAAAAGAGAGCGGAACCTTTAGTCAACAGAGAAGCAGTAAAAGTTACTGATAACTGGACAGATATTTTGGCTTTAGCAGGAGAAGAAATTGACAATATAATTACTAAAGTTTGGGCTATTGAACAAATTTCCCAATCTCAAAGTAAAAATACCGCCGGAATTGATAACAGAGCTTTAAGAGACATACCAACTAAGGAAAGCAACAAAGCTTCAGCCCTAAAGTCACTTGAAACACTAACATCTAAACTTAAACGTGATATAGCTATTAGTAAAGGTAAAACAGACCAAGCAATAAACCGAAAGGGTGGAATAGATAAATTAACTAAGAGAGAAAAATACAGAAACTATCTAAAAAGTTTAGAGGGTAAAGATTTCATAAGAAAATCTAAAGCTTTACTAAAGGAAATAAATAATAATCCTGTTGATTATGTAAACCAACTTAGAGAAGCTGCTATCCAACACAACCTAACCCTTAAGTTTAACCTACTTAACAGTCTTAAAACTCTCAGACTTAAAAGATTTAGTCCAGATGATATACTTAGAGTATATTTAAATAAAGATAAAGGTAAATTATTAACCTTAAATATTCCTACCTTAAGAGATAGATGTTTGCAAATGTTGCTACAGACTATAATGGAACCTTATTTGGAGCCGCTGGGCGATGAAATCTCATTTGGATTAAGACCAGGACGAACAGCCCATCAAGCTGTATCATATCTTCATTCAAAACTCCAATATATTAAAAGTTCTGAAACTCCAAACATGAAGTCTAAAAGAGTCCTTAGTGGAACTACAATTAGTTCAAGGATCAAAACACAAGGTAAATCAGAAGAATTTAAGCTGCCAAAGTTTAATTACGACGTAAATTCAATCCAATCACCAAAAATCGTAACAGATTACCTAGTGCCAAGTCCCCAAAAATACTATTCGTCACTATTCTTACTTGATGCTGATATTAAAGGTTGCTTTGATAATATTAGCCACGAATGGCTTATTAAAAATGTACCCATGCCAAAAGGCTACGAATACCTACTACCACTCATTTTAAATGCTAATGTTGTGGAGAGAAGTAATAGTAATGAAAGCAGAGATAATAAAATGAATACTGCTAAAACGCTGAAGTTACACACCATTATAAAGAAGGATGATAATAAGGCAGGTTTACCCCATGGCGGAATATTATCTCCAATTTTAATGAACTGGACTCTGGATGGTCTACTTCAGACTATTAGACGGGCAGCTGAATTAACAAAATCAGACCATTACTCATATTACTTTGATCCTGATAAATTGGAATATTTGTTGAAACAAGATTTGACTAAACTCCATAGAGGTGTAATTAAAAAAATGGCTACACAAGCCACATACAGAATTAAAGCCCAAGTGGATTTAGTGAATACTGCTTGGATGGTTAGATATGGTGACGATTTTATTGTTGGAATTCGATCTGAACAAGGGCTACAAAATGCTAAGACAGAAATAAATAAGTTTTTAGCAGCAAGAGGTCTAAGCCTATCCGAAGACAAAACTAAAACAATCAAATGAAAGGCAAATGCTAAGATAGACTTCTTATCATGGACAAATCACTTACTGTTTCCCACAAAAATCAATTGGATCATCAAAGCCAATAGACGAATTGCAGGTAAATTAAGAGATTGGATAGGAACTTATACGTATCCTTCAAAAAAAGCTGTTTTAACTCTAAAATCAAAAATTAAGGATATAACCTCTTTAAATAATACTTGGGAATCTCCGAACTCAATTATTCAAAAGCTTAAATATCTTATCTTAGGTTGGTCTAATTACTTTTCCCCTGGACCAAATCAAGGTCCTATCAGACTACATATCGACTGGTACGTTTTCTTAAGAATGAAACGATTTATTTATAAGAAATATGGGCATTCCTACTTAAATTACTATAGAATCCTAAATCAAAAACCAGACGGTAGTCGAAAAGTAAACATAGGATTAAAGTCACAAGCTGGAGAAAGAAAAGAAACTATTAGTATCCCTAGATTATATGATCTCAAGTCAAGTACACCTTGGATGATGTTCAATACTGCAAAGGAACTGTTTTATCCTAGCTTCCTGATAAATCAAAAAGGATACTTACAGAGAGCTTTAAAGATCTCCAAATTAAGAGGTGACTTAAAGAGTAAGTTGTTAAGTAAACAAAAAGAAATTTGTCCGCTATGTGATAAAAATCTTATAGATTGGGAAACATCTTTAGTTTTCGAAAAGTTCGATCAATTTATGGATCAGTTTAATGAAACCAATTTAAATTTCAATTTAACAACACTTGAGACTATGCTGACGGCGACAACTCATAAAAGCTCGTCAAAAAATATTAAGACCAACGCGGATACAAATATTGACTTTACAATAACACCTGAGCTGCACTCATCGAATATAAGTAAAATTTTTATTAAAGTAGCAGCAAGCAATAAATCTACTATTATAAACCAAAATAGAGTTTGGTCGCAAAACTTACATCTTGATCACATTATTCCTACAAAAATCGCAGGATATTCTTGTGAACTACTAGATATTCTTAACGAAATGGAAAATCTTAGACTAGTACATATTCATTGTCATAAATCTAAGCCGGCGGGTGTTGAGAAAGAAGTATTCAAGGTTTATAGAAAGATAATAAAAACTTTTCTAACTAACCCTATTAAGAGTTACTCAAAAGACCAATTGACACAGGCCTCATTTTTAACACTTCTGGAACTTAATAAAGCAAAGCACCTTGAAGTTTTTAAAGGCCCTGATTATAATAAAACCGTTATAAATAAACTTGTCGCTACTGCAAAAAAACTAACAAAAGTAAACCGTTAAGTAAAGTTTAAAAGCAATCTAGTAAACAATCGTGTTTACCATCAATTATTGGCTCTTTACAATATACTGTTAAAGCTGCCATGTTTTAATTAAAAGTTAAACAAATGGAAAACTATATGTTTTAAATCTGGTAAACAAAATCCAAGATTTATAGTATTAAAGAGCCGTATGCGTCGAGAGGCGCTTGTACGGATCTGTGGTGGGGCTTTACAAAGTTAGAGTTATTCATTAAATTATAATGGCATTAACCAAGTAATTCGTCTATACCAAGAATATTTAGTTTACACCTAGCTGGGATATCATCTCTATTAGGTGCTATTAATTCAAATTTAATTAACCTTTTCGATAACGATATAATTATGTCCTTTACATATTTATTTGTAACCCCGCAGGCTTCAAACAAAAAACCATCGAGAAGTAATTTTACCAATAGTTTGACTAAAAATAGTCATTCAAATACTAAAATTGAGGAAGATAATTGAAAAATAATTTTAGGTAGAAAAGAACGAACCCAATATTTGTTTGCTCAAAAATTAGCCAGTGAACACATTAAAAATAAGAAACCTGTAACCTTTACAGTAATTAATGATATTTTAGCTTATTGTAATATTTCAATTACTGAAGATATATTAAATAGTTTAATAAATGCACCAAGTATAAATTTAAAAAATTTAGATCAAAAAGAATCAAAAAGAATTATTAAAAATAATATTGGTTTACCTTCTAGTAAAATACAGATACCAGGTGTTTTCATTTTTAAAAATAAAATTACAGGGGTCGGTGAAAAATATGCATCAATATTAGCCATAAGATTATTTAGGTATTTTAATGACGTCTCTAAAACTAATGGTAAATTTATACCCTTACTACTTAAAGATAGCTTATCTAATTTTAGTTTAGAGGTTATACCTTTAGTAAATAATTCGGTTACTAAATTTAGCGGGTCTGCCACTGAAGTAGTATTAGAACAATATTATTTATTAGATCCTAGTTTTACTTTAAATACTGTAAAAGTGGCAAATAATCCTAGTGGTTCTAATGGTAAACCTTTTTATCTGTATACAAACTCTTTTTATTCTACTGCCAGTTTTTCGACGGAATCAGACTATGTAACAAAAAGTAATATTACTTCTTATTTATTTCCTTATCAAGCTCTGCATTTTAACTGCTCCGTTTCTCTGCTGGTAAAAGATAAAAACATATTAAAAAAAAAACCTAAACAATCTTGCATTTTTAAAAATTCTGTGCGTATGTACTCTACTAATAAAAATTCCTCCATTTATTTATATAACAGGGACAAATCTATATTATATTTTGTTTCTAACGAGCAGGATTTTGTAAATAAATTAGGATTTAATAGATTTACTCTAAAAAAGAAAATAGATAAAGGATTATTATATTTGAATAGGTATACCTTAACCCGTTCTCCTCTAAATTTTCAAGGAGAACCTAAATTTATAACTTTTATTGGTGTTAAATCTAAGCTCGATCAAGACAGGATTAAATTTTTTAAAGGAAACCGTGGATTACATACTAATTTGCTAAACCGTGAAAATCTTATACTTGATCCTAAATTTGTTAGGGGTTTACGGACCCTGCCCAAATCGACGGTGTCGTCGTAAATAAAATAGTATTGTGAGGAAAAAATTTGAAATCAGGACTAGGAAAAGGAAAATTAACAAAACAGGTTAGAAACATGTATAAGTTAACTAATTATCATAAATAATGTTCGGTATTAATTGGGTTACTATTATCCGATGGGTGGCTTATTCTATCTTCTAATAAAAAAGAGGATAAAAGCAAATTAAATGCTAGACTAGGATTTTCTTAATCTTTAGATAAATTTGATTATTTTTTATCTGTATTTCAAAGACATATAATGTCTCCTTATTGTTAATAAAAAAAATAAAAAAAATAAAAAAAAAATAAAAAAAAATAAAAAAAAAATTCCCCCTTAGAATTAAAAAAAGGAATGGAATAATACTGCTACAAGAACATTTTAAGACCTATCAATTTTTACTAGAGCTTTACCTTGTTTTTCTTAAATCTATACTATATTTTACCCCAACGGAAAAAAAAGTTTACCTTCAGACATGTATAATTTATTAGACCCTATATCTTTAGCCCATTGGATAAGTGGTGATGGCCAAGCTTAAATACACGGCTTAGTCTTATGTACGAATTCTTTAAAAAAAGTAGTAATGTTATTAAATGTTTTAACAATACGCTATAACTTACAATGTACTATTAGAGAGAATAAACAAAATCAATATCGAATATATATTCGTTAAAACTCTATGGTTTTATTAAGCAAAATTGTTTCACCATTTATGGTTTCCTCTATGTTATATAAAATTAAATTATAAGTATTTTTTAGCATAACGGCTAGCAGCCATACTTTGAAAGCTTTAAGGTTAAAATATTTCTCAGTAAATCTGGAAAAAGCTGAAATATAGGTGTAAGATTTAGTTTACATAAAAAAGACAGAGCTTTATTAGAAGCAATTCAAACTTAATTTAAAGGTACAGGTGCAATCACTAATGGAATGAATGATTTAATTAATTATAATGTGAGTGGCCTCCATAACATACAAAATATAATTATACCACACTTTGAAGCTTACTCAAAAGTTAGCGGATTTTAAATTTTTTAAAAAAATAGTTGATTTAGTATCCAAAAAAACTCACCTAACCGATGAGGGATTAAAAAAAGTTATAAGTATTAAGGCATCTCTTAATAAAGGATTGTCTAATACTTTAAAAGCCCTTCAATAGTACCCGCGGAAAGAGTTATAGTACCAAAGCCTGATAATATAAACCCTCAATGAATAGCAGGTTTTAGTGAGGGTGAATAAACATTTTACATTAAAATTGGAAAAAGTAGCCACATTAAAACAGGAGAACAAGTAGGATTTTTTGTCCAATTGACTCAACATTCTCGAGATATTGAATTAATGAATAAATTAGGTGTTAATTTGGGTTGTGGTAAAGTAAACACAAATAAGGGCGGATCAATGTTGTAATCTCGTTATATCTAAATTTTCTGATATTTATGACATTATAATTCCTTTTTTTGATAAGTATAAATTAAAGGGTGCAAAAGCTTTAAATTTTTAATTGTTTAAACAAGGAGTTAAAAATAAAGAACATTTATCTGTTTCAGGTTTAACAAAGCTAAAAGAAATAAAAGCAAAGATGAACAAATAAAGTATTAATATTAAATTTTACGTTATTATGTGTAGAGTTAGCTGTACATTCAATCGGCTTTTAAATTATTTTTATTGTCCTGAGCTAGTGTTTGTTTAGCCAGCTTTAATTTTTAATTTTACAAATGTAATAAAAGTCTAAAATTTATTTCTCGACCTTGTTTATGCAAAGGGTGAAATAGAGTATAATAGATATAAAACCATATTGTATTATTCATCTGCACAAAAAATAGATTTTATTAGAAATCTTAATATTAGTCATTTTACTTTTTCTAAACATTTAAAAAATGGTAGTTTGTACTTAGGTAAATATCTTTTTACTAAAGAACCTGTATTAAATGCTAAAGTTAAGAACATATCTATATTAGAATTAGCTTTAAACCTAGATAAAAATAGGAAATTATTTAATAAAAATAAGCCTTTAAATAGTTTAAGTAGATCTGTATTAATGTGTTTAGATAATAGTTCAGTTTCTAGTTCTAAAATTTTTAATTCTTGTTCGAGAAAATTAGACAACAATCAAGTAGTCCTAAAACTGTTTTTTAGTATTGGAAAATGTGTACAATATTTAAGGAGTAAAGGACATCCCGCTACTCATATAACATTGGTAAAATATATAGATACTGGTATAAATTATTATGGTTATATTTTTAAATATATATAATCTTATTGGTTAATTTGGGATTAATATAAAAGTTCTAACTGTATGCTGGTACACCCTTAAAGCTTAAGATACTACCTAACGCTTGAACAGCTTTGTTTGTTGACATTAGTAGTAATAAATCAAAAAGATTGGGCAATCAGCAGGAAACCAAATATAATTAAACCAAGACCAACAGTCGCAATAAAATTATAGAGTAGGTTCCTCAGAGACTATGCGTTAGACACCGTTCTCTTTCTAACCAAATAAGAATTACAATTAGAAACGCTGAAGATATAGTCCACTATATTAAGAAATTAATAATTACAAGGTCATTAGTACAACTTTAAATATGAGAACAATTTCGACTCAGACAGATAACTGGCTGTATGATAGTCTGAAACTATCAGAAATCTTAACTGATCATGGTTGTAAAAGACCAAGAAGATTAGAGTTAACCGCTGCGGCAATATCCAACGAGCTATTGGCGTGAGGAAGCATTAAATGGAAAAACTTGGAAAGTGGATTTAGACCAAGGAGTATTCTACTTAGCCCTAATACTGTAACAATAAGTTTAAAAACCATTTACAATGGTTGAATAAGTTCAGGGAAACCGAACTCTCGTATGAAAGATGCCACAGATGTAAACAATCGACCACTAGTTTATAAACGATTGTTGTCCCCTAAAGTAATAAAGTTATGTATTTTGTTCGACATGACTTTGATCAGTATTATTGGACATGGTATTATAGAGAGGGACTTAGCAGGATATATTATAGATGTAAGAATTCTATATGATGGCAACCAGTTATTGAAATGAGGGAACCCCGGAAAATCCTTAAACAAAGGACCTTTAAGTCAGTATATTTCTAATTTTAAACTGTTAACAATTGGATATAATACGTTGTCCAGATGGACTTCTAGTTATCAAGTAAATGACAAGATGATTAGAATTAAAGACGGGGGCAAGATAGCTGAAAAAGCAAAGGCCAATTCTAATAGATTGGATACCCGAAAGGGGCTAATAAAAACAGATATTAGACCGCTGAATTCAGTCTGCCTTAATAAGGTTTTACTTACAAATTGTGTAAAAAGATATTATTCCACGGATTCGCAAGATAGGAATAAACTATTACTGTCTAAACTAACCAGTCTAGATTTTCTAAATATAGAGGAAAAAGTTTATGATAAACAAGTTGTATTAGTGAAACTGGCTCGATTAAAAGGAATTAATTCGAAGGTAGTGTCTTATTTTCAGTTATGAATGGCCAGATCTTGAGATTTTAGAGTTCATGCATTAAAAACTTTAAGTAAGAAGAGAGGTTAAACAACTCCCGGTATTGAGGTTATATTATTGAAATTGAATGATGATAAACTGCTTGAACAACTTAAAAGAGAATTGAAAAACTTGATGTGTAACCCTAAGAAGTATGGGGCAAACCCTCTTAAAAGAGTATGAATTACTCAAACAGGAAAAAATGAAAAATTACCTCTTGGAATTCCCAGTCTCAGGGATAGAGCACTACCAAAAAAACACTAGTAAACCTAGTTCTGCTCCCTCTTGTAGAAATGACAGGAGATAATAACAGTGATGGATTAAGAGCTCTTAGAAGTTGTAAAATGGCTATAGGTGCTGTAAGAAGTAGTCTTGTCAATTGGGATACAAATAAAATAGCAAAAAGTAGATTAAGTAGAATGAAGCCCGGGGTTATATAGCCGGAAGTACTTAAGTCAAATCATAAGAAAAATATATTTTTGATGCCGACATAAAAGGCTTCTTTGAGAATATTAATCATGACTGGCTTTTAAATAAACAAATAATGTTTTTCTACATTCTAAGCTTAAATTATTAAGACAAATAAGGGAATGACTAAAGGCAAAAATGATGGTTGATGATAGACTAATAGACCCTGTAACGGATACCCTCAGGGAGGGCTACATTGGCAAACATGACATTAAAAGGTCTTGAACAGACAGTGTTAAATTCTATAAAAAGTTTAACAAATAGTGCTACGCAACAATATTATATTAAGAATGGAGACGGAACTAGCAAAAGAATACAGATAGGAGTAAAATGCGTAAGATACGTATATGACTTTGTAATTTTAGCTAGAAGTAAAAATATCTTAATAAAATATGTAATGCCCAAAGTTAACAAATTCCTTAAGGAACGAGGACTATGGTTGTCTCCTGATAAAACAAAAATCTTTAAACTCTCAGATAAAGAACCTCGAGCACAACTTGACTTCTTAGGATACATTTTCAAATACTCACAAAAATGATCTGCTAAGATATCTATGTTATTAGATAAACCAGGTTTAGGTGTAATAGCATTATTAATATATTCTCATACGAAGGGGGTAATAAATATTTTAAATAAATGTAAAGAAATATTCAGTAAAAATATGAATAGTTCAGCAGCATAATTAATCGGATACTTGAATCCCATAATAGGAGGATGAGGAAGATACTTTAATTTAGATAATTCATCTAGATACAGAGTATTTATCCAAAAAGCATTATATAAACAATGCTGAAAATGAATGTATAGAAAACATCTTAAAGCCGGTCAACTATGGTTAACTCAACAATATTTCTTAAGAAAAGCTCATAAGAAGGATGAGAGTGATCAGGATCAACTAAATAGGGATTATCATATAACACCATTTCAAAAGGCATTAGACTCTAACCAAGAAATTAACTTCTCAAAAGATCAAGTAGAAAGAAATAATAATAATGACTATAGAAAAATAACAATAAAAAATCAACTTAGCCTCCCTGAGGGGCCCTAGGGTTACTAAATTTGAAAACCGTTTTAATAAAAGTAAAACAAGAACGAGTTAACTACAAATTCCTATAAACGTTTCTTCTATAGTTAGTTTTAGAAAATATCAAATCCCTATTAAATTAAGATTTGTTCATGCTTTTCATCCTTTAATTGAGGTAATTAAGAAGAAAATACTTAAAGTTAATCTGCGAGAAAGTGCAAATACTCCAACATTAAAAGAAAAACGAAACTATTCTATAAACAAAAAGAGCTGAATATGCCTTTTATACCAAGGTACTATAAACTTTGACAAACTACATGAAAACATGTACCATATTCATCATATTAATCCTATTGCAAAAGGCGGTAGTATTTTTACTTTAAGCAATTTAAGCTTAACACATATTTGATGCCATACGGAACATGTTCATAAAATAAAGAATAAATAACTTTTGTAAATCGAACCCTTAGGTGTAATCTAAAATTCTGCCGCTGTGATAGAATCACAAAGAAAGCACTTAAGTTATTTTGGTGAGCCGTATGCAGGGCGATCTGCACGTACGGTTCTTTTAGGGGGTAGCTTCGTGAGATGTATCCTATCTATAGTATGGTATGTCACTACATAAATAAAGCGAACAGCTAAATTGTGTATAAGAGTCAAACTCCGGGGAAGCCCTAAAGCTCTAATAACTAAACTTTTACGGGAAACTTTAAGAGTGGCCTCATTATTGACTGGGGGTATAGTAATATCATTAGAGATGATACGGAGCTATAGTTAAATTTTCTACTTGCTCCTTGAAATGGGTTATCGCGGATCTAAATCAGTACTATTTTTATTTTAATTAATAATACTGTAAAAGAGCAACGAGTAGACGGCTCTTCAATCAATAAATTAATATATTAGATTGTAAGGTGTACTCTAATCGCCGGGAAATCCGGTTCTAAGGTCAAAATATTCTATATAAATTTATATTTTATAATTTAAGTAAATTTACTTTACTATTGTAGAATAGTAATCCTTTGAGCTTATCTTTTTTAATATTAAAATATTAATATGTTATCTTATAGGCGAATAAAATTGAAATATACTACAAATGCAAATACCCTCATTTTGTTACAGGATTTTGTAATGCTGAATCTTGTTTTTCTTTAAATATTTTAAAAACCCCTTATTCAAAATAGGATGAAAAATAAAAAATTTTACAGATATAACTGAAAAAATTATACTTTTTTTGAAGAATATAATATACAAGGAGTTAAAGCTAAAAATTTTAATGATTTTAAAGAAACTTCTATTTTAATGAAATCTAAATTACATTTAACAAAAGAGAAAAAATATTCTTTATTTAATTAAGAATGAATTTCAATAGAGAGTATTATGTAAATTTTATGTCAAAATAATAATATTTTAATTGTTTAGATGCTAAGGGATTTTAATAGCTTTAGATTAAAGTTTCCACATATTACAAAAATTGTGTAATAGAAGTGGTTGAAATTGCCTTTATTCGTTTGAGCGATTTTCGTAACCGCAATTTTATTATTAGTGCGCGGGGATAGCCTTTACGTATCGGATTTTCAAAAATCTATCCACTACTTTCAAATGGATGCAGCATCAGGGTTAGGTAAGGGAGAAAGTCCTGAGCTGAACTTAGCATCCCTGCTAGAAGCGAGAACTGATAAAAACCTACTAAATATCGAGTTCTTGCAAGCTGTTACTCCTATGGTTAAAGCTATACTGCTTGAAGATTATTCACCATTTGCCTCAAAAAATAGGCTACATCACTGTAGGGATGGGATGTATATAGTATTGATTCTGACAGTGATAAGCGGAATTAAGAAAGTTTACTATAAAAGATCTAAAATAATTAGATTCAAGGTGAAGAGTAATCAACCTAAGGGAGTTATTAATACGTACAGAGTAAGCTCTGGATTGCCTAAGGAAGGTAACTTCTATGGTAACGGAACGACCATAGTATCAAACAAAAATCCAATATCTCACTCAAACTTATTGGTAATTAACTTGAAAAGGGTCGTAATGGGAACACAATTCAGCAAGAGAAATTACAGCGCTGATCGCGCAAATAATGTAACTAACAAACTGAATTATTTAGCAAACATTAAAATACAGAGAGACGAGCCTATAAGAATGAATCTATATAAATTCATGATAGACACCGACTTTCTTTACAACGCCTACGACAATATAAAAAGCAATCCCGGTAACATGACCCAGGGTATAACTACTACCACCTTCGATGGAATGTCCGTAGAAGCACTGGAAAATTTGAGTCAAGAATTGAAAACTGAGAAATTCCAATTCAAACCGGGAAAAAGAATACACATATCAAAGGCATCAGGAGGTATTAGACCGCTAACTATAGCTCCACCAAGGGATAAAATTGTACAAGAAGCCATGAGAATTATCTTAAACGCAATATTCGAACCAGTCTTCCACGACTCTTCACATGGGTTTAGACCCAATAGAAGTTGTCATTCAGCCTTACAGTATTTGAAAATAAACGCTCAACCTTGTACATTATTCATTGAAGGAGATATCTCCAAATGTTTCGATAACATCGATCATCACAAACTGATGAAAATTATAGAAAGTAAAATACTCGATAGAAAATTCACAAAGCTGATTTGAAAGAGTCTAAGAGCAGGTTATTTTGAATTTACTCAATATAAACACGACGTCGTCGGTACGCCCCAAGGATCTATCATAAGTCCAATCCTTGCCAATATATTTATGGACCAACTAGATCACTATGTAGGTCTCCTAAAACAGGAATTTGACCAAGGAAAAAGATCCCTAGTCCCAAAGATTAACAGACAATATGAGTATGCAATAGCAAAGAATAAGAAAAAGGGTGACATGAAGGAAGTGAGAAACATCCTGAAAGTAATTAGAAAACTCCCTGGAGTAGACTTCCACAGCCCGTTATACAAAAGATTAGTTTACGTAAGATATGCCGATGACTGAGTTATAGGAATCAGGGGATCGTACAAAGACGCTCAGTTCATATTAGACAAAGTATCAGCATTCCTATCATACTTAGGCTTATCCAACCATCCAGAAAAAACTAAAATCACTTCAGTAGTACACGACAAAGTCTCATTCCTTGGTACCTACATTCAAAGATCTCATCATACTAAATTCATGACGAGAAACGGTATCCAGTTTAGACAATCAAAAAAGTTACTACTATTAGCACCCATGGATAGAATTATAAAAAAATTAAAAGAAACAAACTTTATAAAAGATGGAAAAGCCTACCCCAGATTTCTTTGGCTTCACCTTAACCATGATCAAATTATACATCAGTATAACGCAGTAGTAAGAGGATTTTCTAATTATTATTCCTTCACGGCCAACTATGGTAAACTTGCAGGTCAGTTAATCTTATACCTAAAGAGATCATGTTGCAAACTACTAGCCGCCAAATTCAATCTAAGAACTATGAGTGCTACTTACAAGAAATTTTCAGGAGACCTAATGAGCCCCAAAGGGATAAAATTCATAAAACTATCCTATACGGCCACAGGTATTTTTAGAACCAGAGTCAGCTCCATAATTCCTAACCTTTTCTCCTTGAAGTCTATATCCAATCTATACGGGCTAGTATGTTCTATTTGCGGTGCCGATACAAACATAGAAATGCACCACATAAGACATATGAAGGATGCTAACCCAAAGCTATCGAAGGTTGACAAAATCATGGTTAAGATGAATAGAAAACAAATTCCTTTATGCAGAAATTGTCATATGAAACACCACAGTAAAATCTTAAAATAACCAGCGCCTTATATAATCACACCTCCCCTTTTCTTTCACACGCTTAAATATCAAATTTATTGTCTCTCTCTCCTTCGTTCTCGTTCGTCTCGAATTTAATAATTCAGAAAATTATCGCTCGCCTCGCTATTTTTTAATATTTCTAAATTAGGCTCCCATGGAGAGCCGTAAGATGGGAAACTATCACGTACGGTTCGGGAAAGGGGTAATACCTTCCATAAAAATCCAACTATGGATAGATTATTCTAGTTCACTTATCATTACCTGTTTTAGCGGGTGAATCTATTTTAGCGCCCGCTTTAAATTTGGCTATATGCTGGAAAAACTTTTTAAAAAAAATTTTATTTGATATTGAATTAGAAAGTCAATCAGCAGGAAACTTAATAAATTTAAATCTATTAAGGATCTTCAGAGAATATACGCCAGAGATAGTCTATTGTAAAGGTGGTAGTATTTTATTAAATTTAAATAATAGTTTATCACGTCATAAATTTATCAGCTACTTAACTGGTTTAATTGAAGGTGATGGTACAATTATTGTACCTAAAACAGAAAGATCTTCTAAAGGTAAACTTAATTATCCTTCTATTCAAATAGTGTTCCATTTAAAGGATTTACCATTAGCTTTAATAATACAACAAAAATTGGGTTACGGCTCTTTGATACGAAAAAAAGGATTAAATTGCTATATTTTATCAATTAATGATCAAAAAGGAATTTTAAATTTAGTTAATTTATTGAATGGTTATATGAGAACACCTAAAATTAATTCTCTTTATAAATTAATTGATTGGCTTAATAGTCAAAACTTAAAATTAAAGTTAACTAAATTACCTATTAACACTGAATCATTCAATAATGATGCTTGGTTATCAGGATTTATTGAAGCAGATGGTCATTTTAATGTAAGAACAACTATGACAGGTAAATATCCTAAAATAGAATGTAAATTCGAACTAAGTCAGAGGCAGAATGATCAATTAGGTTTTAGTAATGAACTATTTTTAGCAAATATTGCTAAATTTTTAAATGTTTATCTGAAAAATATAAGAGAAAATACACCTAATCCTCAGTATAGAGTTAGAACTATGAGTTTAAAAACTAATTTAATACTAGTCAATTATTTAAATGAATATCCTTTATTTGGATCTAAATTTTTAGATTACAATAATTGGAAAGAAATTCTTAATTTATTCAATCCTAAGTTTAAATATTCTCAAGATAACGTCAAAAAAGTATTAAACCTAAAATCAGAAATGAATGATAAGAGAACTATTTTTATTTGGGATCATTTAAATAAATTTTACAATTTAGATTATTAAGATATATTCCCAACTTATATGTAAATATAAGAGTATATACTCTAAATATAATTTTTTATATTTTTAAGATTTGCTTGTAGGTTACACAACCTTTTTTAAGTAATTTCATGGGACGTAGTCTCGTATATCAAGATAAAAATTTTTTTGGCTATAACTATGCTTATAACAGATAGAAGGGCGACCGTTCGGTTGCATTTTGAATTATCTTATTTAATGCTTTGTGCAGATATAAGATCGCTTTCAGGTTATTTAAGCGAACTCCAACTGGCTTACCTAGAAAAAAGCACTTTCTCTGGGGACCATAGCCTGCCAGTAAAGGTTGGAACTGGACAGGAACAGTCCTTGGCCTCCAATCAAGGAAATGCGTCACGGCAAGACAAACAGGTTATTTGTGAAGTTGAGATCAGTACGGATAACGTTAACCGATGGCATATATTCAAATCGCTTTGCGGTCGACTGCCATGTAAGTTGCGAGCCGTAAGTTTCTATAACGGCGCGATAATAACTAAGCTTACGACACTTTCAATAAGAAAGAAAAGATCCGAAAACTCTCTTGACGTGACAGAGCCAAAATCTAGCGCTCAGCAGCAAAATGTGATACCGGTGAACCACAACGAAATGAAGATGAACAATTTTCATGGCAAACTAGTTGCGCAGACTATTAATTACAGCTGTTACTTGTGGGACGGAGGCCCCGTATTACTTAAATATTATAAAGGAAGGGGGCTAAACACTGGATGTATAAAACACATTCGGTCATACTCAACTAAGACTACAACTGAAGCGCCGTCATGGAATGACAATAAGGTTGCAAAAAGACTGGAGTCACTATGAAACGGTAACAAAAAAGACTCGAAGTTTATAAACGAAGGTCTATGGAAACTTTTAAAAGAAACAAACTTGTGAACAGCTGCTTACTTAAAATTAAGTAAATCTAAAGGTTCATCTTCGGTTAACAAAAATAAAACTAGTCTTGAAGGTACAACTCTCGACGCTTTAATATCTTTAAAAAATGATATAATTAGTGGGACACATGAATTTGGAACAACCAAACGACTGTATATAACTAAAGCCAACAAAAAAGCCAATGAAAAATTGAGAGCATTAAGTGTGTTAATTTCCCCGGACAGAATAGTACAAGAGGTTGTTAGAACGATACTTGAAGTAATATACGAACCCAACTTTTCTAATCATTCACACGCTTTTAGACCAGGTAGAAACTGCCACACAGCCCTAAGACATATTAAACAACACAGCAGCGGGTATTCATGGGTAATTGAGGGAAATATAAAAGGCTTATTAAATAATATGGACCATAAGATACTTCTATCACTTCTTAACAAGAAGATCAAAGACCCTAGATTTATCAGTTTGATATATAAAATACTAAAAACAAGGGTTAAAGAAGAAGATTTTAAGGAAAATATTAGCCTAAACGCAACCCCTCAAGAATCTATACTTAGCCCCCTGCTGTCTAATGTCATGTTACACGAATTTGATATATTTATGGAAAACTACATCAAAAAATATAACAGAGGTAAAGGTAGAAAAATAAATCCTGAATATGAACGAATTTGATTTAAATTAGGTATAAAGGCGGCACGAAAAGTACCTTACTTCAAATACAACGACCCGTCATATAGAAGAATGCACTATGTTAGATTTGCCGATGTTTTCATCATAACTTTAAATGGACCTAAAAACGAGGCTTTAAATATCTCAAACAGGTGCGTAGACTTTCTTAATGACTTAAATTTAACCTTAAGCCCTGATAAAACTCTCATCACGAACCCAAATACAAAAGAGATACCTTTTCTAGGTTATCTTATAAAAAATTTGCCCGAACAAAAGTATTATTATTCAAGATTATACGGCGATAAATTTAGACAAATATCCAAAATAAAAGGTGGGCAGGTATACCTAAAAGCTGATTTAAAAAAGGTAGTGCAAAAGCTGAGTGATAAAGGATTCTGCTTGAAAAATGGATATCCCATACCCAACTTCTCGTTATTAAATGAAACGCAGTATGGAACCTTAATCAAAGTTTCAAAGATTATAAAAGGTATATCTTCCTACTATATATTAGCGACAAATTATCTAGCTTTTATTAGTAGAATTAACTATATTATTCGATATTCAACCGCCAAAATGTTCGCAGCGAAGTATAAATTATCCTCAATTGCAAAAGTCTTCGAAAAAGCAGGTAAAAATTTAAGCAAGCCGCTAAACAATAAAAATACAAAATTAAATAAATCGGTAAACGGTAAAACAGAAGAAGAAAAATGATATGCATACTTGAAATCTATTGGGGTATCTCAATCAAATATGAAAGATAACTCGAAGATAAAAATCGGAATTCCGTACATAAATTTACGAGACAAAAACCCTCGCTCCTCTAAAAAAAAGACTTCAAAGCTACCTTAAAGTAAACCTTTGTTTAAATAAAACAAACAAAATAGGTACATCAACCTTTTAAATTTCCTAAAATGAATAATAATCAGAACAGTTAAATTATACGGAGTTTCATGTATTATATGTGGTACGAACTCACAAAATAGAAATACACCACGGAGTAAAATAGACTACTTAATTGGCCTAACTGTGCACTCAACCATGATGATGAACCTAATTAGCCTTTTACCTCTAGCTACGCAAATTGTCTAATAAAAACGGGGTAATGGTAATATTAAAAGACCATAACAATTTTGAAACTGAAAGTTTACAATAAATACCGAACCATAGTTAATATACGTTCGAGTTGGAGAGCTGTATGATGGGTAACTATCTCGTACAGTTCGGAGAAGACTTTAGTAGGTTCACCAGTGTGTACCGAACTTTTTATTCTACACTTTAATACAAGTTTTTACGACCCAGCATTACGACATTCCAGTTTCGTTTTTATCATAATTTTGATTCTCACAAGCCACAATTCGTTAAAATTTGTTAACGAGACGGTGAGGGGATTAACCGGTGGGGCGTTGGCCAACGAGCCAGGGTTCCTAGGACCGGTGAATAGCAGAACACTATTGTCTTTCAACAGTGGGAAGCGTTCCTTAAGTAAATATAAAGGATTAAGATTAGCGCAAGCAAAGAATCATTATAAAATAGGTTCAACGTATGAAATTTATTTCTTTAATGAAATCAAGAAAGACTTGCCCCCTTGTCAATAGAGTTAGAGTGTTTAAAGCAGGGAATACTCTATGTGGTTACTCTGACAAATATCCTATACAGATTCGATCTTATCCTTTATTAGAAATGGAGAATCTATTCATTTCTTGCAAAAACGAAATTCATAATGGGAACCCCGGAAAATATCTAAAACCTTCTATATTCTTAGATTATTCATCTGAATTTTCAAAATTCATGTCTAGTACCTCTCAACTTGCAAAGCTTTTAAAGTCAGGAGTTGTGAGATGAAACGGGGGCAAGATAATCGAAAAAGCAAAAGTCGGAGGTAATGCTCCGAATATCAGGTATATAACTACTTTAGAGCTAGAACACGGCAACGAACTATCGGGAAATCATAAGATAGTGCATTCTAAAGCTTGTCCCTCCATAACCCGATTCTTGTCACTTGAAAAGGCGAGAGCTGGAGGTAGAGGTAAATCCTGAACGTATTTATTTAAAAAATATACGGCGCTGAATTCGATAAAGTTAGAGAGGGCTAACCAATGGCATAATAATCCTACACTTCAACGTGGCTATGTCACAGATACCCTTTATAAGGTGTATGATATGCCCGTTCAATTTACAGTATTAAATTGGAAACAAATCCAATGAAAAAAGGTAGAGGCTAATGTGTTGAAAAAACAAAAGGATTTAGTCAAGTTAGCCGGAACATTAGGCACAAAACACCCATCAGTGTTAGCTAAACAAAATATGCTGGCAAAGACCTTAGATTTTAGACTACTGGCAGTATACCAAACCTCACAAAACAGTGGATCTAAAAATCCAGCCATCGACAATTATATACTGTCAACACCTGAAAAAAAAATAGCTATGGTAGAAAACCTTAAAAACCTGCTAATTCAGGCTGAAAAGGGTGTATTTAAATATAAAACCAGCCCCGTTAAACGAGTAATGATACCTAAAGAAAATGGTAAGTTGAAAACTATAGGTATTCCCACTATCCAAGATAGAATGCTACAAGCCGTGATAAATCTAGTACTAGAGCCTATAGTGGAAATGAATAGTGACCCTAACAGCTACGGCTTCAGAAAATATAGAAGTAAAAAAAACGCAATAGCCGCAGTCTGAATTAATATCTCTCTACAATCAAAACACAAATCTAAATGGATATTGGACGCAGATATAAAATCTTTCTTTGAAAAAATTGACCACAATTGGCTTTTATCTAACATACCTCTATGTGAATCTCATAAATTTATACTTAAGGAATGGTTAAAAGCTGGCGGTGTATTAGAAAACACAAATATTCAGACCGATGAGTCACATGAAGGATGAATCACTCCCACTATTACAAATTTTACCCTTAATGGTTTGGAAGCAACAGTCATAAAATCTATATCTTCAATTACTGGAGGAAAAACATTTCTAAAGAATATCTACAAAAACGGTGTAATAACTAAATTGCTGTCATTCTATGTAAAAACTGTAAGGTTCGCTGATAAATTAATCGTAATCGCACCTAGTAAAAGAGTGTTAAAATTATTTATAAAACCCGCTATTGAAGCCTTCTTAAGTGAGAGAGGCCTATCACTGTCAAGTGATAAAACTAAAATCTTTTCACTCGCTACCGGTACAGAACTTCATTTCCTGGGATATGTTTTTAAATATAGAGAAAACTGGTCAAAAAAATACAGCTTTTTCAAAAACCGAATAGGTCAATCTGGAATAGCTTTATATCCTAACAAAGAAAAAGTAAAAGAGATCATCAGAAAGCTAAAATTAATATTCGAACTTTCCCAAAATCTTTCTGCTTACGAACTTATATTGAAGTTGAACCCTATAATTAAGGGATGGTCTAAATATTACAACATGGGTGAAAGTTGTAGCTTCAGAGGTTACGTACGATATGTCCTATACCTATTGACTTGGAGATGGGCGCATCATAAACATCCTAATTGAGGTAAAAAGGCAATAGCTTCCACTTACTTCCTAGGGCTACACGAGGATAATAAAATAATACAAACCCCGCAGGCTCAAAGAACGTTTAGTGCAAAAATACTAGACAACTTCCTACACGATCCTAACAGAGAAGGTAAAAGGTTGGCTTTATTAGATCCCCTTACAGTTACTAAAACAGTTAGTGCCAGAAACTATTCCTTACCCAATAAATATTTAAAAATTCATGCATACCACAAAGATATTAACTTATTAACAGACTTAATGGTCCTACAAAAATTTAGAGCACTCGGTAAAAACGAAGGAGTTAAAGGAAATTTAATAATCCGACAGAAAGGCTATGCTTAAGATCTTTACATTTTAATTTAAATGGTTATGTAATGCAGGCTGGTAATAAAATAGACCACATCATTTTTATCAAAATTGAAGGTTCTAAGACAGCAATGTCTAATTTAAGGTTCTTACATGTTTGGTGCCACTTTGACAGCCAGAATGCTCCAGAGCGAAACTAACATACTTTGGTATAACATAAAGTATAGCTGGAAACGCTCGTCTCTCTGATTGAGCCGTACGCGGAGTGATTCGCACATACGGTTCTTTGAGGGGATCCTATCGCGAGGTATGGTTCCATCTCTAGTGGAGGAGGTGATCCAATTTTATATCAACATCTTTTCTTGGTTAGAAATCCAATAAACTATAAAATTACTACGTTATCTTCTATTTTTATGAAACCCTTCGTCAGTCATTCGGCTGCCTACCTAAAGTATAAAAGCGAGGGAGGAGCGAATAAATCGTCTAATTTTGCTTTGTCTGCCACCCAGCGCCTACATGTTGAATCTTTTGAAAATTATTATAAAGCTAATTCTAAGTGTTACGGAAAAAATAGTCAACCTAGTCCTGAATTTTTAAATTGATTTATAGGTTTTAGTGAAGGAGATGGATCATTTATTAAAGCTTCTAGAGGAGATCTTTATTTTGTAATTACTCAAGATTCCAGAGATAAGCAAGTCTTAGATTATATACAAAAAAACCTTAATATGGGAAAAGTAATAATACAAGGTAAAACAACCTCTCGATATATAATACAAGACAAATTAGGCTTATATTTAATCTCATTAATTTTTAATGGTAATATAAGAACACCTGAGAAACTTAGCTCATTTAATGAATTTTTAAATATTTTTAATAAAAAAATTTTGTTTATTTTTAATAAACCTTCCAGAAAACTTAAAGACTTTAATTTAAAAAATGATTATTTTGAATTTATTTATCCTTGTAATTCGTTAAGAGAAATAACATTAAATGATAACTGGTTATTAGGATTTATAGACGCTGAAGGTTGTTTTCATGTTTCTTTTGCTACAAAAAAAAATTCTTACTCAATACTTTTTTATATTTCTCAAAAGGGGTTAGAGAATAAGAATATATTGTTAAATAAATTAGTTCTACTTTTTAAAGTAGGTAAAATTTATAAACATTATCATCAAAATAATTGAAGTTTCAGGGTTTATGGTTTATCTGACACTAAAGTAATTATTAATTACATAGAAAAATTTGAATTTTCGTTATTTACTAAAAAAGCTTCTAGTTTTGTATTGTGAAAAGAAATTCATAAAGCTTTAAGTAATTCAGATCATTTTGATTCAGTGAAAAAACAGAAACTGATTAGTTTATCTAAAACAGTTAATAATTATAACGATAAAACGTAGACACTCGTTAGTCTTCCTGCTTTAGCAAGACCGAGTATATAATTAAATAAATTTATTTGCTAAGGTTTCTAAAAAAATGGGAAAAATGGAGGTAGTAGTGAGCTTGTAAAAGCTTAAAAAGTAGAGGTATTTATAATGTAATATTATAATTACTAACTATAAAGGTAATATAGCAGATGTTGTTCATAAAACAAAATTATGAATTTTAAGATATTTTATATCAATAAGACTATATTATTATATCTTTTTTTAAAGAAGATGCTACTATCTAGTCATAATCATTTAATCTAAGCAATTTTTAGAAAAAATTAGATTATAATTATAATAAAGTAATAATGATAAATAAGCGCTTTATTACTAAAATAATTATAAATGATTAATTACCCTGACAGGGGTAATGTGTAAATATAAATTATAATAATAATCCCTATTTTACATGGCTATGTTAGTGTAACGGTTAACAGTTTTTTCGTATGAAGACCGTCGGTAATCTAAAATACCGCTACAGACTGGGTCACTAATGGGTAGCTGAAATGCTGCTTAATGTACAGTCGATTCCTTCCCAATTAAAATTGGCACAAGTTTATATAAAAATCCAAAGTTATTCAAAATTTAGATATACTTAGGTAATGTTTATATATGACATTAATCTTAAATAGGGTAAAATAATTTAAGATAAGAAGGAATGGGTTCTTCGGTCAATTGTGGCCCTATTTTTTTGTAAAAACAAATATGAACTGCGCTATATGCTGGGACTGTTAAAATAAATTTAACAAATACTGATATAATTACTATGAGTATAAGTGTTCTTGTATGTAACCAAAGGCTAGTCTCAAGTCAAAATATTATATTAGAGATAACATAATCAGCAGGTAACCAACAACACAAAGTAGTTTAGTAGAAACCTCAGAGACTACACGCGCAGCACCTTATTAATAACACATATCTTTTTTGAATGGTTAGCTGGTTTAATAGACGGGGTTGTATGTTTATTAGTACATAAAAATTGATATACTAGTTTGAAATTAACTATAGGTCTGGAGTAATTACCTTGTATAAATTAGAACCAAATTAATTAAGGTGGAATGATTTTTGATATTGGTAAACATGCGAAATAGCTTTTTTAAAAATTAAAAATTAAAAATTAAAAATTAAAAAGATAACCTAACAAAAAAGGAATTATAAAAACTAATCCAAGTTATAAACGGCTCAATTCGACATAGTTCTATATTAAAACAATGACATCATGTATGCCAACCCCATCAGCTAGATATAACTGTAAATTTACCATGTAAAGGAATTTATATAAAAATTTTAGATGGTTCTCAGGTTTTGTTTTTGATGGTATATTAGTATAATAAAAAATTCTTATAATTCTGATACTAATAGCTATTCAGTACAATTAATTATCAAAGTTACTAATAAATTATAACAAGATGTTCAATGGTTTAAATAGGCATTATGTGGTGGTAATATATATATTTATATCAATGGTTATTACAATTGGTCTGTACAAAAAAGAACAAAGACGATTTAGTCGAAAGGATATTCAAATTTTATTAGCTTATTTTAATTTACATACACTAAGAAGTCATAAATCGGATCGATAAATTTATGTTGCATATCTATTACTGATGATGAAAAGAATATTATAAATGAATAGATTTACAAGCTAATAATAAAGATATTATTTACTATAAGGCTTGGGAAGATTTTTTAATAATAAAAAGTTAGTTTTTAATAAGGTGAAGATATAGTCCATTTCCTTAGATCTAGATAAAGATTAAATTAGTCAAATATTATAATCTAATTGATTTGTTATGATTGATTATTAAAACTATTTTAATTATGTTCTAATTAAGGTCTAATTAAGGAAAGCATCCAGAAGTTATAATTATAGGCTTCTTAACGTTGCTGTTTGCTGGAACAACTTCTTTCCTAAATGAGGTAAGTTTTAAGTACTCCATCTTAAATGATATAGTAATAAAATTAAAACAAGGGAGTATATCAGCAGGTAACAATTTTATTCAATTAAAACATGGAACCTCAGAGACTTTATGCAACGAAACTGTAGAAGTATTAGAAAATGTTAAAGAGATTTCAGTTCATGTACCTAAACATTTTAAACCAAATAATCCAGAACAAATAGGTCATTATTTAGCAGGTCTAATAGAAGGAGGAGGTCAATTTACTAACAAACAAGAGTTAGTTATAGAGTTTCATCATTTAGATGCTTCTTTAGCTTATTTTATAAAAAAAAGTATAGGTTATGGTAGAGTAAAAAAAATACACAAAGAAGACAAAGAGTCCATATTCTTAGTAGTATCTTCAATAGAAGGTTTAATAAAAGTCATTAATCTAATAAATGGTAAAATAAGAATTGAAAATACACTTAACGAAATAAATAAAAATATTTTAAATGATAATAAATTTGCCTTATCTGAAATTAAAAATAAACTTCCTAAGGAATTAAAAATAAATTTAGATAATAATTTAAAAAATCATTGGTTAGCTGGATTTTCTGATGCTACTGCTAGTTTTCAAATCAATTTTGTTAATAATAGTAACCCCGCAGGCTCAAAATCAGGACTACAATTAAACTTTAAAATCGAACCTGCTCAAAAAGATAATATTTTATTTGCTTTACAATTTATTCAAGATTCTTTAGGAGGAAATATAGCCTATAACCAAAATAATGAAACTTATAATTATGATTCTACATCATTTGGTACAGCAAAAAATGTAATAGATTACTTAGATCATTATCATTTATTATCAAGTAAACAAGTTAATTTCTTAAAATGGAGAAAATCTTATATCATCATTCAAAATAAAGATTATTTAAACGAAAATGGAATTAACAAAATTATTAAATTTAAAAATACTATGATTAATTATAATGATTAATTTTAATGTAATGAAACTGACTTTAAGTACAAAATTTTTAATTATTTCTAGAACAATACAGTTTAAGATGAAGTCCTAACAAGAATGTTAAGTTCTTGAGTATTAATTTGAATAGTTAAACCCACTACCGCAGGGTATTTTATTTTTCCTATTCTATTAATCAAAACATTGTTATATTTTAATTATACCTGGTTTTGGAAGGGCGACCGTTCGATTTACGTTGGAAATGCTAATTTTTTCGAGGTACAATTTAGCCGCTGCAGCTAGCGGCAGTGAAAAGCACACCACTGACCCTGCTCGCGGAGACAAGCAAGCATGCAGTAATGCAAAGGGGACAATAGCCTGTGGTGAAAGGGAACCAGAAGTATCATACATAGACTTCAATACTGTATTCCGAGCTTATGACTTTATTAAGATGAAAGCTTCGAGCTTAAATCTGATTACTTTTTGTGGTACCGGCCACTTGATCAAAAACTGTATGAGAAGGATCAATGAATTCACTTGCGCGGAGATTCCGAACGTTGCAAACTCGCTAGAACGGGATTCAAATAACTGTGTGAAAACAGGACAGAGTAAGACGACTCTTAATAGAGAACAAACCTCAAAAGGGTTTAATCAGCCAACGTTGATACCGGTGAAGTCCTCTCAAATATTGCGTGAGGATGGCAGAGGGTTCGTAGTAGGACAAAATCCGAAGGAACCTATGTATCTTATGACGTTAAATGACGCCAGAAGGTTTTACTCAACAGATAGTCAACCTATTAAATCGGACGAGGTTGTAATACCAAGAAAGAAGATTGAACGATTGGCTAAATTGTGGGAGGCCTCATATATCGAACCCAACAAGATATATTATGATCTTAAAGGATATCTTAAGGATATTAACATATGAATCATCGCTTACCAGAAACTTGCGAGCTCCAGAGGGGCTACTACTCCTGGGGATACTATCAGCGGAACAACTCTTGATAAACTTGAAAAAGTCCAAAAAGAAGTTCTAAACGGTAAATACAAATGGAAACCTAGTAAAAGGACTACAAACAATAAGGATAAAAGACCAATAGGTATACCCTCCTTTTCCGATAAATTAGTAGAAGCGGTTCTGCTAACCATATTAGAACCTATTTATGAATTCAGCTTCGATGATAGATCCTTCGGCTTCAGGGGTGAAAATTCTACACACTCTGCGTTAAAATACGCAGTAACTAAAGCAGCATCCGCGAAGTGGGCCCTTGAAGGAGATATCTCAAAATGTTTTGATAGAATAAATCATCAAAGGCTACTTGATATAATTCGAGAGAGAATCAAAGATGAGCTAGTTCTTAAATTGATAAAGGGAAATCTTCATTCACCAATATATGATGATGGAAAACTGACTGATCTATTCGAAGAAACCAGACAAGGCGGAGTACTTTCCCCATTGTTATGTAACATTTATTTAGACAAATTAGATAAAATGATACGAGTTTGGGAAAAGGAATACCGAGCAAAATATCAAAAAAGTTTGGAATTAAAACAAAACAAAGATTATTACAAAATTTGGTCTAAAACTGTACAAGGAATCTTACCTAAAAATACCAAAAATACTGATCCACAAATAAATAATAATAAAGCTAAAACTAATTACCTAAAGATGGAGTATGTTAGATATGCTGATGATTTCGTACTTTTCCTGGACAGTAAACTAGAAACTGCCTTATTTTTTAAAGAAAAGGTGTCAAATTTCCTTTTCGATGAGTTAAAGTTACAACTAAATGAAACTAAAACAAAAATAACAGCAACTAAAGACGAACTAATACATTTTTTAGGTTATCTTATTACAAAACGAAAAGTAAGAGTTGTAAAGGAAAAAGCCAAATATGAAATGAATAACATGAGCCTAATGATCGACATACCTAAAGTAATCAAAAAGTTAAATAGCAAAGGCTTCTGTGATGAAAAAGGTTTCCCTATAACACATCCAGCCTATATAGCACCATCTCAAGTAGATACAAATGCCCTAATGACTGCAGTATTGAACGGATACTATGATTTTTTAAAAATCGGAAAGAATAGGCAAAAAGCCATGGATTATGTTTTATATATCATTAGGTATAGTCTAGCCAAAACCTATGCTGCTAAGTATAAGCTAGGCTCAACTCGCAAAGTTTTTCAAATAGCAGGATATGATCTAGGTAAACCAATACGAGTAGATTCTAGACATAAGATAATTGGGTTAGACGAGAGCTTACTAGATAATCGGGTATCAGTTGGGAAAAGACCAATGAGAAAACTACAAAAGCTAAAATATCCGCCTTTTAAATTGAGTGTTCAAATATATGGTCCGAAAGAAGCGCCTACTTATTTAAAGATAAAGATGGTAAAGGAAGGTCTCAACTCTA
>Ga0153961_1000080_pt1 | contig 37933 bp, 36 predicted proteins | sample TSFL045MetaG_FD_104748 | JGI IMG/M metagenome (GOLD analysis project Ga0153961, IMG submission 104748) | Attine ant fungus gardens microbial communities from Florida, USA - TSFL045 MetaG | ecosystem: Host-associated > Fungi > Mycelium > Unclassified | place: USA: Florida, Withalacochee...
CGCTTTCTGGCGGTGCATGTGCGCCACGCCACGCTGAGTAAAAACCAGGGACTGGAGTTTGCCCATCCGCTGCTGCGCGACAGCGCAGGCACGCGCTGGTACATGATGCACAACGGTTTTATGCCGAAGGTCTACGCCCGCCTCGGCATGGCGGCCTCCCGCTTCGACTCGGCGGAGTACCTGGAATATCTGGTGGATCGCATCACGCCCGCCGACTTCACGCGCGACTACCTGCGCGACAAGCTGGCGCAGGTCGAGCCGGGCGGCAGCGCGGGCAACGCGATTTTCGTCACGCGCGACCGGGCATGGGCCTGGCAGTGGCATCCGCAGGATACGCCCTGGCCGCACTACTTCACGCTGCACGTTTTGCAGCAGGCGCGCTGTACGTACATTTCGTCTGAACCCGTTCCAACCCTGGGCGACGCCGCCGACTGGCGACGCATGGCTAACCATGAACTACGCGAAATTCCTTTGGGGGAGTAAACATCATGGCCATTTTTAATCAGATACGCGTGATCAATCCCAACATGTATGTGGAGCGCACCTGGCTGGACGATATCGTCACGGCGCGCGTGCCGCTGCTGGTGCTGCGCAACTTCCTCACTGATGAAGATCGCCAGGAGGTGGTGACCGATTTGCAGCGCTGCCGCGAACAGATCCGCGTGTCGCACTATCCCAACGGCGCGCTCACTACGCTCGGGCCCTACCTGGCGAAACATACCGCCGCGCCGGAAAACTACTTTACCGAATGGCGCGACATCGCGTCGGCGCTGCCGCCGTCGCTCGCGGCGCTGCGTCTGCAGATCTATGAGTGGGTGCGCCACGCGCTAAAGCTGGAGAGCCTGCAAACCGCCTATGAGCCGGGACTGGGCGACTACGCCGGTTCGATCGTGCGTTTTCACGCCGACGGCGTCGCCAATCCGCTGCACAACGACAATATCGTCCGCGACGCGGCCGGAACCGGCCTGGCGGTGACGCAGATTCTGCATCAGCTGAGCTGCGTGGTCTGCCTGCAGGAGTGCAACGCGGGCGGTGGGCTGCGCATTTTTAATAAAAAATGGTCGCCGGAGGATGAGCGCTTCAAAACGCCAGGCGAGCTCGGCTACCAGAGCGGCGTGGTGATGCAGAGCGAAACCTGCGAATTTACGCCGCGCAGTGGCGATATCTACCTGTTTAATCCCGCCTTTTACCATGAGATCGATCGGGTCGAAGGCGATACCCGCATCACGATGGGCTTCTTTTTTGGCCTGACCGATAAAAAAATGAAACACGCGATTGCGTGGAGCTGACGCCCGGCGCGCAGCCTTGCTAGACGAGGAGAAGAGATGACGACATTTGCAAAGATTACCGAACTGCTGGATCGGCACGGCGCGAACTATCGCGTGGTAGAGCACGAGGCCATCGGCCAGACCGACGCCATCAGCGCGCTGCGCGGCAATGCGCTTAACCAGGCGGCGAAGGCGATGGTGCTGGAGGTCGCAATGCCGGACGGCGCCGAATCGCGCTTTCTGCTGGCGATCGTGCCGGGCGACTGCAAAATCAATTTTAAAAGCGCCGCGCGCGCCATCGGCGGCAAAAAGTCGAGCTTTGCCGCGCCCGAGATGGCGCAGTCGCTGACCGAGTGCGTGATGGGCGCGGTGCCGCCGTTTAGTTTTGATGACCGGCTGGCGCTGCGCGTCGATGCGCGCCTGCGCGACGTCGACACGCTGTGGTTTAACGCCGGCGCGCTGGAAAAATCGATCGCCCTTAACGCAGACGACTACCAGCGAATCATAGGCGAAACCTGTTTCGTCGATATCGCTACGCCAGCGGCGGTTAGCGCCTGACGGCAGAGGAAAGGTTATGTCAGCCAAAGATATGTTGCTGGCGCTCTGCGTTGTGGTGGCGTGGGGCGTTAATTTCGTGGTGATCAAGCTCGGTTTACAGGGTATGCCGCCCTTTCTGCTGGCGGGTCTGCGTTTTTCCCTGGTGGCGTTTCCGGCGATCTTTTTCGTCTCTCGCCCGGCGATTCCGCTGCGCTGGCTGGTGGTTTACGGCATGACCATTAGCTTTGGCCAGTTCGCCTTTCTGTTTCTCGCCATCAAGCTCGGCATGCCCGCCGGACTCGCCTCGCTGGTGCTGCAGGCGCAGGCGTTTTTCACGCTGCTGCTGGGCGCGCTGCTGCTGGCGGAAAAGCTGCGCTGGAACCATATCGCCGGCGTGCTGATCGCGACGCTGGGAATGTTTATGCTGGCGACGGCGGGCATGGAGGGTCAGTCGGCCGCAGGCATTACCCTGACGACCATGATGCTGACGCTGGCGGCAGCGCTATCGTGGGGGCTAGGCAATATCACCAACAAGATTATCCTGCGCAACTGCAAGGTGCCGGTGATGTCGCTGGTGGTGTGGAGCGCGCTGGTGCCGGTGCTGCCCTTCTTCGCCTGTTCATGGCTGTTCGAAGGAGAAGAGGCGATTGTTTTCAGCCTGACGCACATCTCGCTGCAAACGGTGCTGGCGCTGATCTATCTCGCCTTTATCGCCACCATCGTCGGCTACGCCATCTGGGGCAACCTGCTTAGCCGCTATGAAACCTGGCGCATCGCTCCGCTGTCGCTGCTGGTGCCGGTGATCGGCATTCTCAGCGCCGCGCTGGTGCTGGGCGAGCGACTCTCGGCGCAGCAGATGCTGGGTGCGGCGGTGATTATCTTCGGCCTGCTGGTAAATGTCTTCGGCGGCCTGGTGAGCCAGCGCCTGGCGATGCGCACGCATCCTTAACGATGGCGGCTCGCGTTGGCCCCGCGTTAAAAACAAAAAACGCCGCAGAAGCGGCGTTTTTCTCTCGTTGATTCCGATCAGTTCAGAATTTCAATCCGGCGCGGTTTCGCCTCTTCAGGGACGATGCGTTCCAGATCGATGCTCAACAGACCATTTTCCAGGCGGGCATCGCGCACCACGATATGGTCGGCCAGCTGGAATTTGCGCTCGAAGTTGCGTTCGGCAATCCCCTGGTAGAGATATTTGCGCTCGGTCTGCTCTTCAGGATGCGCGCCACGCACGATCAGGACGTTATCGTGAGCGGTAATATCCAGTTCGTTCTGGGCAAAACCCGCCACCGCGATGGTAATGCGATAGTGGTTTTCGCTGACCAGTTCAACGTTGTACGGAGGATAACCGCCGTTGCTCTGATTCTGGTTGGACTCCAGCAGGTTAAACAAGCGGTCAAAACCGATAGCAGAGCGATAAAGTGGAGCAAGATCAAAATTACGCATGGAATGACTCCTGATATTCAGCAAGTTTTGGCAACCTTCCACCATGGACAGGTTGTTCGGCGCCCCGATGCCCCTGTCGGCGACAGCGAGCGCGTCCGTAGCTTAAAAATGGGTATGTCCAGACCGGTTTCAAGAGGCGAAACGCAATTTTTTTCGCCAATTAGCTGAAGTGGCATACACTCAGTGGGACCTTTCGTCTGACATAGCGCACCTTGCCGTAGAGCGAGGACGTGAGCGGACAAGCTAACTCAGCCGGGGCGAACGCCACAGTTGAAAGGATGATAAAGATGAAATTATTGAAGGCATTTCCTCTGGCAGGCGCGCTGGCCTGCTGCTCCTTTACCATGGCAGGATGCTCCAGCGTAATGTCGCATACCGGCCCGAATCAGGGCTACTATCCGGGCACGCGCGCCAGCGCCGATATTCTGGTCGACGATAACAGCAGCTGGGCGCTTAAGCCGCTGGCGCTCATCGATCTTCCCTTCTCAGCGGTGCTGGATACGCTGCTGCTGCCGTGGGACTATGCGCGCAGCGACGACGACAAATCCATTGATTCCCCGCGTGAGCGCATTCTCCAGAGCGAAAAGCTGAACCACACGCAGGAGAATCTGGCGCAGGCTGCGCCTTATCCTGCGGCTACGCCGACACCGTAAAAAGCTGTCGCCAGCCGTCAACCTCTCGCATATAGGCGATCTGCCGTCCGTCCGGCGACCAGACGACCGCGTCGCCGCTCGGCGGCGCATCGCTGCGATCGGTCAGCGGCTGGCAGACGCCGCTCTCGATATCGCAGCGCATCACCTGATTGTCACTGATAAAGGCGACGGCCACGCCCTGCGGATGCCAGCTAAACGCCGACTGCACCGAACGGGACAGCCGCGTGACCTGACGCGCCGCGCCGCCGTTGGGCGATACCGTCCAGAGCTGTACCACATCCTGCTCGTCCGCCATTAAAAAGGCGATGGCGCTGCCGTCAGGCGCGCTGCGCAGCCAGTGGCGCGGCTGCTGGGCAACGCCGCGCGCCGTAAAGGTCAGACGGCGCTGCCGCACGCCAGCGGGCGGCGCAGGCAGGCTGCTCTCCGTGCCTTCCAGCGGTTCGTCGCCCGGTATGGCGTATGCCTCCAGCGCCTCCGGCAGATCGACAATAAACACCTCCGGCTGCTTTTCGCCAGCGGCGGAGAGGGTGTCACCGATAAAGGCGATGGCCCAGCGCTGCCAGCTGCCGTCCGGCTTTTGATAGCCGCGCGCGCCGATCCAGCCCTCTTCGTAGGCGCGATTGATCTCGTCGCTGCCCGGACGCGGCGCCGCGCTAGTGCGGCTGACCAGCACGCAGAAGTGGCTGCCGCTGTATTCGCGCGGATGCTGTTTGACGGGCGTGACCGCGCGCAGCGGCAGCGCGATGCCGACGTTGCGCAGATCCTCTTTCGGGTCTCTCTCATGCATCACGTGATCGTTGTAGGTGAAGCTGACGCGCGTACCGTCCGGGCTGTAGAGATGCACGTGCGAACCGCCGCGCAGCGCGCCCGGCGTAAAGGGCGGCGTGATGTCGCAGGCGTCGAGGTTCTGCGCGCGCCCGTTTTGCACGATGACGCCGCGCCGGTGATGAAAATCGTAGTGCCAGCTCGCGTCAGGCTGTTCCGGGCCGTGAATGCAGAGATAACGCGGCGGCAGATCCGGACTGACGGTGACGACGCCCACGTGTGCGCCATCGGTCGCGCGATAGAGCACCTCGACCTCGCCGGTCTGCACGTTGACGCGCTCAATGGTGTCGCTGGTAAAAGAGGCGCCCGACGGACGCACGTCAAAGGCCAGCCACTGGCTGTCGGCGGTCCAGACGTTGCTGTTGGTCAGCTGGTGATGTCGCGGGCTAAAGGTGATCTGTTTTTCGCGCATAGGGCAACCTGACTAAAAATGTTGCCCCACACGCTACGCCAAAAGCGTTAAAGATGCAGCTCTGATTTCGGCTGCGGCACGGCAGCGCCCTCGATCGCCCTTTTGCGCCCAACCGCCAGCCCGAGCACGCCGCCGAGGATGAGCGCAGCCGCCACGATCAGCAGGCCGTCGTTATAGCTGTTGGTGGCGTCTTTGATGCGCCCCATGACCGGCGGAAAAGCCAGCCCGGCGATATTCGCCACCGCATTAATCAGCGCCACAGACGCCGCGCCCGCCACGCCGGAGACCGTTTCGGTGGTGACCGCCCAGAACACCGGCGTGATGGCCCAGTTCAGGCCAATCATCAGCACCAGCAGCAGATACGCCATCCACTGCTGCGGCACCGCCAGCGCGGCCAGCAGCAGCAGCCCCGCCGCCATCAGCGGCAAACCGAGATGGCGCGCCCGTTCGCCGGTGCGATCGGAATGGCGGCCGTTAAGATACATAAAAATACAGGCGAAGAGAAAAGGCACCGCCGACAGCAGGCTAACCGTCAGGTTGCTGCGCTCCGCCGCGACCGCTTTAACAATCATCGGCAGAAACAGCGTAATGCCGATGGTGCCGAAAGCCTGCAGCAGCCACAGCAGGCTGAGCGTCCAGACGCGCCGGCTTGTTAGCGCCACGCGCCAGTTGTGATCGCGTATCGCCGAGTGCTGTTCATCGCGCGCCAGCGTCTGCTGCAGGTAGCTGCGCTGCTCCGCCGTGAGCCAGCGCGCGCTGGCGGGCGCATCGTCGAGATAGAACCAGGTGACGATACCCAGCGCGAACGCCGGGATGCCTTCCAGCAGAAAGAGCCAGCGCCAGCCTTCGACGCCCAGCATGCCGTGCAGATTGAGCAGGCTGCCGGAGAGCGGCAGGCCGATCACCGACGCCAGCGCCGCGCCGATATAAAACAGCGACATGGCGCGCGCGCGGTCGCTGCGCGGATACCAGCAGCTCAGGTAGAAAATAATGCCGGGCGTAAAACCCGCCTCCGCCGCGCCGAGCAAAAAGCGCATCACGTAAAGCTGCGTCGGCGTCTGCACCAGGCTCATGCCTGCGGCGATGATGCCCCAGCTCACCATGATGCGCGCAATCCAGCGCCGCGCCCCGACGCGCGTCAACAGTACGTTGCTCGGCACTTCGAAGATAATGTAGGTGACGTAGAAAATACCGGCGGCGATACCGTACATCTCGGCCGTCATCGCCAGGTCAGCGTTCATTTGCAGCGCGGCGACCGAGATGTTAGCGCGATCGATATAGGCAATGAGATAAAGCACCATGATAAAGGGCATGATGCGCAGGTTCATCTTCTTAATGGTGCTGAGGTGAAGAGAGTTGTTCATCGCAAGTTCCTCAGTTCAGATAGCGTAGCAGCAGAAATTAACTGTTTGATTTTAAACTGTTAAATTGTCATGCCGCAGCCTGCGGCGACAGGGCGTCGCCTTTACAGCTGCGTTCGATCATCAGCGCTGCGGCGCTGCGCGATCGACCTACCTGAGCAGAAGATTCTCAGCGGGTAAGCGTGGGGCTGATTGTAGTACCCAAAAATAAATCTGTACTACAATGGAGATCACAAAACAGACAAAGCGGGCTGACTGACCCGCTTTGAAAGTGAAAAGTGCGACGCAGGACGGCGGAATGCCGTCCGGGAAGGATTAAAGCACCAGCTCTTCGATAGCGTGCGCAACGCCATCTTCCATGTTGGTTTTGGTCACGAACTGCGCAATCTGCTTAACGGAGTCGATGGCGTTGCCCATTGCGACGCCCGTACCGGCATACTCGATCATCGCCAGGTCGTTCTCCTGATCGCCAATCGCCATCACTTCGTCGCGCGCCAGGCCCAGCTTCTCCGCCAGCATTTTAACGCCCTGACCCTTGTTGACGCGGCGATCGAGGATCTCCAGGTAATATGGCGCGCTCTTGAGGATGGTATAGCTCTGCTGCGCTCTGGCGGGCAGACGCTGAATCGCACTATCCAGCAGATCGGGTTTGTCGATCATCATCAGCTTGGGAAAACGCGTGGCGCGGTCCATCTCTTCTACGGCGCGATAGCGCACCGGAATGCCGGTCAGGCTCGCCTCATGAATAGTGTATTCGCTGAGATCTTTGTTCGGCGTATAGAGCGAGGACTTGTCGAACGCCTGGAAATGCACGCCCAGCTCGCGCGACAGCTGTTCAATGTAGAGGTAGTCGTCAAAACCCAGCGTGATCTCCGCCACGCACTCGCCATCTTTCGCCTGCTGCACCAGCGCGCCGTTGTAGCTGATGCAGTACTGACCCTCGTCGACCAGGCCGAGCTCCATCAGGTAGCGCTGGATCCCTACGTATGGACGCCCGGTCGCCAGCACCACGGCAACGCCTTTTTTATGCGCGCGATCGATAGCCGATTTTACGCCAGCGGTGATCTCGTGCTGCGGGTTAAGCAGCGTGCCGTCCATATCAATTGCAACCAGTTTAATCGCCATAGCTTCCTCGTTGAGTCAGGGTTTGGCTTAAATGCTAGCGCGATTCAGCTCACTATGACCAGTTTCGCGGCATTTCAGGCATAAAAAAACCCTTCCGGATGGGAAGGGTTTGCAAGCTGGAGCCGGCGTGGGTGACTGGAACCGATCGCAAAGTCGCGGTTCGTCATCCCTGACCGCTCGTCCCGCGCAAATACGCGCCTCTTCCTGAGGCGCGCCCGTAAACGGGCCAACGCGCTGCGTTGTTCAAAAACGCTCCCGGCGTTTTTGTCCTTGTCGCGGGACGCTTTGCTCTTCGGTTCCAGCCACCCTCGCTTTAGCTTTAGTCGTCGTCTGTTGGCTTAAATATCGATATTCGCCGCTTTCAGGGCGTTCTCTTCGATAAAGGCGCGGCGCGGCTCAACCGCATCGCCCATCAGCGTAGTGAAGAGCTGATCGGCGGCGATGGCGTCCTTGATGGTGACGCGCAGCATGCGGCGGCTGTCCGGATCCATCGTGGTTTCCCACAGCTGCTCGGCGTTCATCTCGCCCAGACCTTTATAACGCTGTACCGACAGACCGCGACGCGACTCTTTCACCAGCCATTCGATAGCCTGCTCAAAGCTGGCGACCGGCTGACGGCGCTCGCCGCGCTCGATGTAGGCGTCTTCCTCGATCAGGCCGCGCAGCTTCTCGCCGAGCGCGTTGATTTTACGGTACTCCGGTCCCTGAATGAACTCGGCGTCCAGCGTATAATCGGTGTCGACGCCGTGCGTGCGCACGCGCAGAACCGGTTCAAAGATGTTCTGCTCGCGGTTTTCGCGTACCTGAGCGACATAGCTGCTGCCGTGCGTTTCGCGCTCGGCCAGGAAGCCCACCAGCTGATCCAGCCAGCCCTGAACGGCAGCCTCACTGCTCAGATCGCTCAGCGTTGGGTGATAAACCAGCGCGCGCAGCAGCGCGACCGGGTAGCGGCGCTCCATACGCTTGATCATCTTCTGCGTGCTGTTGAACTCCGCGACCAGGTTTTCCAGCGGCTCGCCGCCCAGCGCCGGCGCGCTGGCGTTGGTGTGCAGCGTCGCGCCGTCGAGGGCGATGGCGATCTGATACTGATCCATCGCCTCATCGTCTTTGATGTACTGCTCCTGCTTGCCTTTCTTCACCTTGTAGAGCGGCGGCTGCGCGATATAGACGTGGCCGCGCTCGATGATTTCCGGCATCTGACGATAGAAGAAGGTCAACAGCAGCGTACGGATATGCGAACCGTCGACGTCGGCATCGGTCATGATGATGATGCTGTGATAGCGCAGCTTGTCCGGGTTGTATTCATCGCGGCCGATGCCGCAGCCCAGCGCGGTGATCAGCGTCGCCACTTCCTGCGAAGAGAGCATCTTGTCGAAACGCGCTTTCTCAACGTTAAGGATTTTACCCTTCAGCGGCAGAATCGCCTGGTTCTTACGGTTGCGGCCCTGTTTGGCCGAACCGCCTGCGGAGTCACCCTCCACCAGGTAGATTTCAGACAGCGCCGGATCGCGCTCCTGGCAATCCGCCAGCTTGCCCGGCAGACCAGCCAGATCGAGCGCGCCTTTACGGCGCGTCATTTCGCGAGCGCGACGGGCCGCTTCACGGGCGCGGGCGGCGTCAATGATCTTGCCGACGACAATTTTGGCGTCGCTCGGGTTTTCCAGCAGGTATTCGCTCAGCAGTTCGTTCATCTGCTGTTCCACCGCCGATTTCACTTCGGACGAGACCAGCTTGTCTTTGGTCTGCGAAGAGAACTTCGGATCCGGCACTTTAACCGACACCACCGCGACCAGGCCTTCGCGGGCGTCGTCGCCGGTGGCGCTGACTTTCGCTTTCTTGCTGTAGCCTTCTTTGTCCATATAGGCGTTCAGGGTACGCGTCATCGCCGCGCGGAAGCCCGCGAGGTGCGTACCGCCGTCGCGCTGCGGGATGTTGTTGGTGAAGCAGTAGATGTTCTCCTGGAAGCCATCATTCCACTGCAGCGCCACTTCCACGCCAATGCCGTCTTTCTCAGTAGAGAAATAGAACACATTCGGATGGATAGGGGTTTTGTTTTTATTCAGGTACTCGACGAACGCCTTAATGCCGCCATCGTAATGGAAATGGTCGTTTTTGCCGTCACGCTTGTCTTCCAGGCGAATCGATACGCCGGAGTTGAGGAACGAGAGTTCGCGCAGGCGCTTCGCCAGGATGTCATATTCGAATTCGACCACGTTGGTGAAGGTTTCGTGGCTCGGCCAGAAACGCACGCGGGTGCCGGTCAGATCGGTTTCGCCGGTGACGTTCAGCGGCGCCTGCGGCACGCCGTGCACGTAAGTCTGCTGGTGCACTTTGCCTTCGCGACGAATGGTCAGCTCCAGCTTCTGCGACAGGGCGTTGACGACCGAGACGCCCACGCCGTGCAGACCGCCCGACACTTTATAGGAGTTGTCGTCGAACTTGCCGCCTGCGTGCAGCACGGTCATGATCACTTCCGCAGCGGAAACGCCTTCTTCTTCGTGAATGCCGGTGGGAATACCACGGCCATCATCCTGAACGGAAACGGAATTATCAGCATGAATGGTCACGACGATATCACTACAGTGACCGGCGAGCGCTTCGTCGATTGCGTTATCCACGACCTCGAATACCATATGGTGCAGACCGGTGCCGTCATCCGTATCACCGATATACATACCCGGACGTTTGCGTACCGCATCCAGCCCTTTCAGAACTTTGATACTTGAGGAGTCATAAGAATTCGACATCAACGTTTCTCGCTCATTTAATCTTCAGGTTGAACCGCTATTTTACCCTGTTCCACGCGGAACATCTTGCCCTTTTCGTCACTCATATCGATGACATGATCGGTGGCGATAGCGCTGACAAACACCTGAGCCTGCGTGGCTTTCAGTCGTTGCGCCAGCAGGCGCCGACGGCTGTCGTCCAGCTCGGAGGCGAAGTCATCAATCAGGTAAAGACAGCGGCGTCCGCTCTGGCGCGTCAGGAACTCGCCCTGCGCCAGACGCAATGCACACATCAATAGTTTTAACTGGCCGCGCGACAGCAGATCCTCGACCGGCGTGCCGTCGGCGCGTATGCGGAAATCCGCCTTATGCGGGCCGCTGGCGGTGTAGGTCAGCGCGCGGTCGCGCTCGAAATTGCGCTCCAGCAGTTCGGCGTAGGCGCTCTCTTTGTCCCAGCCGCGCTGGAATGAGAAGTTCAGCGCGAACTCCGGCAAAAACTGCCCGCAGGTAGCGACGATCTCCGCTGAAATGGCTTCGCTGTATTCCGCGCGCCACTGGCTGATCTGTTCCGCCAGCGGCACCAGCTCCTGGTCCCAGGCGCGGATTTGGCTATAGCGCGTGACCTGGCGCAGCGCGGCGTTGCGCTGCTTTAGCAGGCGCCGCAAATTGCTCCAGGCGTTGAAGAAACCGGGGGTGTTGTGAAAACAGCCCCAGTCGACATAGGCTCTACGGTATTTGGGGCCGCCGTTGAGCAAAGTAAACCCCTCGGGGGTAATTAACTGCATCGGCAGCAGCTGCGCCAGCTCTGCGACCTTATGACCATCGCTGCCGTCGATGCGCACCTTGCTGTCGCCCGCGCGGTTTTTGGTCAGGCCGACCGAAATTTCCCGCTCGCTGCCCTCAATGCGGCCGTGCAAGACAAAAGCGGCCTCATCGTGCCGGATGACGCGCCCCGCCTGCAGGCTGCGAAACGCGCGGCCGTGACCAAGCGTGTAGATCGCCTCCAGCACGCTGGTTTTGCCGCTGCCGTTCGCGCCGACCAGAAAGTTAAACCCCGGCGCCAGCGCCAGATCGGCCTGCTCGATATTACGAAAGTCTTTGATAAGGAGGCGGGTTAAAGCCATGAATCAGTCCAGCGTGAAGGCATTTAAGAAGTGTCGCTATTAGGCGATCCAGACCGTAAACGGCGACGCCGACAGCCTCACCATCACCAGGCCGTCGGCGTCGCCGCTAATTTGTGTCCGGCCAGCGCGCAGGCCCTGGGAGCATACTAAAGTATGTGACCAGGGACGAGCACTGCCCGGACGCAAAGTAGCAAGTAAGCCAGGCCGATATATTCTACAAGCGCATGGGCATCACGACGTAGGCAGCCGCCGGGCTGGCGAGATCTTCTATCTGCACGCTCGATACGGAGTCGGTCAGCAGCAGACGCACATTTTCGCACTTCAGCGCATTCAGCACGTCCAGCACATAGCTCACGTTAAAGCCAATCTCCAGATCGCTGCCGCCGTAGGTCACGTCCAGCATCTCTTCCGCTTCTTCCTGTTCAGGGTTGTTAGCGGTGATTTTCAGCTGATTTTCGGTGATATAGAGGCGAACGCCGCGGAATTTCTCATTCGAGAGAATCGCGGCGCGCGCGAAGGCCTGCTTAAGGATGTCGCAGCCCGCTTCCAGCGATTTGTCCGGATTTTTCGGCAGCACGCGGCGATAGTCGGGGAAGCGGCCGTCAACCAGCTTCGACGTAAAGATAAAGTCGCCGACGTGCGCGCGGATATTGCTGCTGCCGATCTGCAGCTGCAGCGGCGTTTCGCCGCCGTCCAGCAGACGCACCAGCTCAATGACGCCTTTACGCGGCACGATCACCGAATGGTTCGGCAGCGCCTGACCTATCGGCATCGAGCAGACCGCCAGACGGTGACCGTCGGTGGCGACGGTGCGCAGCTCTTCGCCTTCGGTCTCAAACAGCATGCCGTTGAGGTAGTAGCGCACGTCCTGATGCGCCATGGAGAACTGGGTCGCCTCGATCAGACGCTTCAGCGTCGCCTGCGGCAGCGTAAACTCCACTTCGCTCTGCCAGTCGTCCAGATTAGGGAAGTCGCTGGCCGGCAGGGTCGAGAGCGAAAAGCGGCTGCGCCCGGAGCGCACCAGCATGCGTTCGCCTTCCAGCGTGACGTTAATCTCCGCGCCCTCGGGCAGTCCGCGACAGATGTCGAGGAATTTGCGCGCCGGGACGGTGGTCGCGCCCGGCTCGTGCGGCTGGGTCAGCGCCACGCGCGCCACCATCTCCATTTCCAGATCGGTGCCGGTCAGCAACAGCGTGCCGTCGTTGACCTGCATCAGCAGATTTCCCAGGATCGGCAGCGTCGGGCGCCCGCCTAACGGGCCGCTGACTTGCTGCAGCGGCTTTAGCAACTGCTCACGTTCAACAATAAATTTCATAGCGTCAGGAGGATAAAGTTCGGATGAGATTAGAGAAATCTTCTTTTATGTCGTGGCTCTCTTCGCGCAGCTGCTCGATTTTACGGCAGGCGTGAAGCACCGTGGTGTGGTCGCGGCCGCCGAACGCGTCGCCGATCTCCGGCAGACTGTGGTTCGTCAGCTCTTTCGCCATCGCCATCGCCATCTGGCGTGGGCGCGCGACCGAGCGCGAACGGCGCTTGGACAGCAGATCCGCGACCTTAATTTTGTAATACTCGGCCACCGTCTTCTGAATGTTGTCGATGGTGACCAGTTTTTCCTGCAGCGCCAGCAGATCGCGCAGCGCTTCGCGCACGAAATCGATGGTGATGGCGCGGCCGGTAAAGTTGGCGTTGGCGATCACGCGGTTTAGCGCCCCTTCCAGCTCGCGTACGTTGGAGCGCAGGCGTTTAGCGATAAAAAAGGCAACCTCGCCCGGCAGACGAATATCGTTCTCATCCGCTTTTTTCATCAGAATCGCCACGCGCGTCTCCAGCTCCGGCGGCTCAATAGCGACCGTCAGGCCCCAGCCGAAGCGCGACTTCAGACGATCTTCCACGCCGTTGATCTCTTTAGGATAACGGTCGGAGGTCAAAATGATTTGCTGATTACCTTCCAGCAGCGCGTTGAAGGTGTGGAAAAACTCCTCCTGCGAGCGCTCTTTATTGGCGAAGAACTGGATGTCATCGATAAGCAGCGCATCGACGGAGCGGTAGTAGCGCTTGAACTCTTCAATCGCGTTGTTTTGCAGCGCCTTCACCATATCCTGCACAAAGCGCTCAGAGTGCATATAGACCACTTTGGCATTCGGCTTGCGCGCGATGATGCCGTTGCCGACCGCATGCAGCAGGTGGGTTTTACCCAGGCCGGTGCCGCCGTAAAGAAAGAGCGGGTTATAGGCGCCGCCAGGATTGTCCGCCACCTGACGCGCCGCCGCGCGCGCCAGCTGGTTGGATTTACCCTCAACGAAGTTATCGAAGTTGTGGCGGTTATTCACATTAGAGCGGTAGGTCACATCGGCCGGTGCCGGAACGTTATCCCAGCTGGGGCGCAGGATCTGCGCAGGCGCGGGACGGCTCTCGACCGGCGCGGGCGCGCTGACGCTGGCCATCGCCGGCTGACTCATTGCCGCAGGCTGCTGCTGGACGGAACGCGTCCCGACTTCGAAGCGCAGCAAAGGCACGTCCGCGCCGCAGAACTCATTGAGCAACCCATTGATATTATTGATGTATTTATCTCGTACCCAGTCGAGCACAAACCGATTCGGTGCATACAAGGCCAGCGTATTGTCGTTTAACTCCGCCTGCAGCGGTCGAATCCACATGCTGAATTCGGTGGCAGGAAGCTCATCCTGCAAACGGGCAAGACACTGTTGCCAGAGCGTAAGTGACACGGCGGACTCCACTTGTACAAAATCGATAAGAAATAGTAGGCGCTAATAAAGAAACGTTCATTTTTGACACAGACGGTAGAAAGCGCCTGCGACCGCTATCAGCGGTTTCCGTCCCTGGGATCGCGACCGGATCGTCAACGGAAGGGCGGATCATAGCGCAAAGCGAGTCAGAGATCTTCACTTTCTACACAGTTTTGATCCTTTTTATCCACAGGCCGTGGACAGGTAAAACAGTTTACGCCTGCTGGCGAAAAAAGCTGCGCGGATCGTCGGAAAAGAGACGGTTTTTCGGGCTACCTCTCGTTTTAGGCTAAGTTTCCGCGAGGGCGATCGTAAGAAGATCCCGCGGGATCCTTGCGCTTTAAAGCGGAGACCGTATAATTCTTCCCCCGGCGTTGTCGCGTTATGCCCAATGCCCGGACTCAGCGGGCTGTATCCGGGCTTCCAGGTACCGCGACCAGCGAAGTAAATTGACTCCGGACTGTACAATTATTACAATCCCGCCTCTTTATTAAAGACACATTGAGGCGTCGGTCGTTTTACTGGCCCAAAAACGCGTCACCCAGTGAAATTTTTCAAGTTTAGGTAGAAATCGCCATGAAACGCACTTTTCAACCGTCCGTACTGAAGCGCAACCGTTCTCACGGCTTCCGTGCTCGTATGGCAACCAAAAATGGTCGTCAGGTTCTGGCACGTCGTCGTGCTAAAGGCCGTTCTCGTCTGACCGTTTCTAAGTAATAAAAGCTAACCCTCGTGGTTAAGCTCGCATTTCCCAGGGAGTTACGTTTGTTAACTCCCACTCATTTCACTTTCGTCTTCCAGCAGCCACAACGGGCTGGCACGCCGCAAATCACCATCCTCGGCCGCCTTAATTCGCTGGGGCATCCCCGCATCGGTCTTACCGTCGCTAAAAAGCACGTCAAGCGCGCGCACGAACGCAACCGGATCAAACGTTTGACCCGTGAAAGCTTTCGTCTGCTTCAGCATGAACTGCCGGCGATGGATTTCGTCGTTGTGGCGAAAAAGGGGATTGCCGATCTCGACAACCGTATGTTGGCGGAAGCGTTGGAGAAGTTATGGCGTCGTCACTGTCGCCTGGCGCGCGGCTCCTGATCGTCCTGATCCGCGTCTATCAGCGCGGCATCAGCCCCTTGCTGGGACCACACTGTCGGTTTCAGCCAACCTGTTCTCATTATGGAATTGAGGCGTTACGCAGGTTTGGCCTGATAAAAGGCAGTTGGTTGACATTCAAACGCGTATTAAAATGCCACCCTTTGAACCCGGGTGGTGACGATCCTGTGCCGCCAAAAAACCTTTGATACCAGAGAACATTAACGATGGATTCGCAACGCAATCTTTTTCTCATCGCTTTTCTGTTCGTGTCTTTCATGATCTGGCAAGCCTGGCAGACGGACCACGCTCCGCAGCCGCAGCAGACTCAGACCACGCAAAACACCAACAGCGCAGCAGGTGATGCCGCCAGCCAGGGCGTACCGGCCAGCGGCCAGGGCAAAACGATCACCGTTAAGACTGATGTCCTGTCATTGAATATCAACACCCGCGGTGGCGATGTCGAGCAAGCTCAGCTGCTGACCTACCCGGACAAACTGGGTTCCGACCAGCCGTTCCAGCTGCTGGAGACCACGCCATCCTTCGTTTATCAGGCACAGAGCGGACTCACTGGCCGCAACGGCCCGGATAATCCGAACAACGGCGCGCGTCCGCTGTTCACCGCCGCACAGGATCACTTCGAAATGGCCGACGGCCAGACCGAACTGCGCGTGCCGATGACCTACACCGCGGAAAACGGCGTGGTTTACACCAAAACCTTCGTTTTCAAACGCGGCGAGTTTGCGGTGGACGTGAACTATAACGTCAACAACACCACGCAGCAGCCGCTGGAGATGTCGCTGTTCGGCCAGCTGAAGCAGACCATCGATCTGCCTAAGCACCGCGATACCGGCAGCAACAACTTTGCGTTGCATACCTTCCGCGGCGCGGCCTACTCCACCAGCGAAGAGAAGTACGAAAAGTACAAATTCGACACCATCGCGGATAACGAAAACCTCAACGCCACCACCAGCAACGGCTGGGTCGCGATGCTGCAGCAGTACTTCGCAACCGCATGGGTGCCGCGTACCGCTGGCAACAATTCGCTCTATACCAGCAACCTGGGCAACGGCATTGCGGCAATCGGCTACAAATCTGCGCCGGTTACCGTGGCTGCGGGTCAGCAGCAGGAGCTGGGCGCAACGCTGTGGGTCGGCCCGGAAATTCAGGACAAGATGGCTGCCGTCGCGCCGCATCTTGACCTGACCGTCGACTATGGCTGGCTGTGGTTTATCTCTCAGCCGCTGTTTAAGCTGCTGAAGTTTATCCACAGCTTTATCGGCAACTGGGGCTTCTCCATCATCGTCATCACCTTTATCGTGCGCGGCATCATGTACCCGCTGACGAAGGCGCAGTACACCTCGATGGCGAAGATGCGCATGCTGCAGCCGAAGATTCAGGCTATGCGTGAGCGCCTGGGCGACGACAAGCAGAAGCAAAGCCAGGAGATGATGGCGCTGTATAAAGCGGAGAAGGTTAACCCGCTGGGCGGCTGTCTGCCGCTGGTGATTCAGATGCCAATCTTCCTTGCGCTCTACTACATGCTGTCTGGTTCGGTGGAGCTGCGCCACGCGCCGTTTATCCTCTGGATCCATGACCTGTCGGCGCAGGACCCCTACTACATCCTGCCGATTCTGATGGGCATCACCATGTTCTTCATTCAGAAGATGTCACCGACCACCGTGACCGATCCGATGCAGCAGAAGATCATGACCTACATGCCGGTTATCTTTACCGTGTTCTTCCTGTGGTTCCCGTCAGGTCTGGTGCTGTACTACATCGTCAGCAACCTGGTGACCATTCTCCAGCAGCAGCTGATCTATCGCGGGCTGGAAAAACGCGGTCTGCACAGCCGCGACAAGAAGAAGGCGTAACGCGCTTACGCTCGTCTGACAATCTGGTTTACCCTGAGGCGGTCAATAAGACCGCCTTATTTTTTAGCGAGAGAAAATTCCATGAGCCACAGCGATACTATCGTCGCCCAGGCGACGCCTCCCGGACGCGGCGGCGTCGGTATTTTGCGTATCTCCGGCGCGCGCGCCGCCGAGGTGGCGCAGCAGGTGCTCGGCAAGCTGCCGAAGGCGCGCTACGCCGACTATCTGCCGTTTAAAGACGCCGACGGCAGCGTGCTGGATCAGGGCATCGCGCTGTGGTTTCCCGGCCCGAACTCCTTTACCGGCGAAGATGTGCTGGAGCTGCAGGGCCACGGCGGCCCGGTGATCCTCGATCTGCTGCTGAAGCGCATCGTGGCGCTGCCCGGCGTGCGCATCGCCCAGCCGGGCGAGTTTTCCGAGCGCGCCTTTCTCAACGACAAACTCGACCTGGCGCAGGCCGAGGCGATCGCCGATCTGATTGACGCCAGCTCCGAGCAGGCGGCGCGTTCTGCGGTCAATTCGCTGCAGGGCGCCTTTTCGACTCGCATCAACCAGCTGGTAGAGGCGCTGACCCACCTGCGCATCTACGTCGAAGCGGCGATCGACTTCCCCGATGAAGAGATCGACTTTCTTTCCGACGGTAAAATCGAAGCACAGCTGGATGAGGTGATCGTCGATCTCGACGCCGTACGCGCCGAAGCGCGTCAGGGCAGCCTGCTGCGCGAAGGCATGAAGGTGGTGATCGCCGGTCGGCCAAACGCGGGTAAATCAAGCCTGTTGAATGCGCTGGCGGGACGCGAAGCGGCGATCGTCACCGATATCGCCGGCACCACGCGCGACGTGCTGCGCGAACATATCCACATCGACGGCATGCCGCTGCATATCATCGACACCGCCGGGCTGCGCGAGGCCAGCGACGAAGTCGAACGTATCGGCATCGAGCGCGCCTGGCAGGAAATCGAGCAGGCGGATCGCGTGCTGTTCATGGTAGACGGCACCACCACCGACGCCACGGAAGCGGCGCAGATCTGGCCCGACTTCGTTTCGCGCCTGCCTGCGGCGTTGCCGATTACCGTCGTGCGCAACAAGGCGGACGTCACTGGCGAAACGCTGGGCCTGACGGAAGTAAATCATCACTCACTTATTCGTCTTTCGGCGCGCACCGGCGCGGGCGTGGATGCGCTGCGCGACCATCTGAAACAGTCGATGGGCTTTTCCGGCAATATGGAAGGCGGCTTCCTGGCGCGTCGACGTCATCTTCAGGCGCTGGAGTTAGCAGCTACTCACTTACAGCAGGGCAAGGCGCAGCTGCTGGGCGCGTGGGCGGGCGAACTGCTGGCGGAAGAGCTGCGGCTGGCACAGCAGGCGCTGAGCGAGATCACCGGCGAGTTTACCTCCGATGATTTGCTGGGACGGATTTTTTCCAGCTTCTGTATTGGGAAGTGATCGCAGTCTGCGCTTTCGCCCTGCTCTTCAGTCAAACCCGGCCTTTTGTTATTTGGCGACGACGCGCCGCTGGGGTATAAACGTTAAACACCGGTCTTCCCGGATACGCCTTCACTATGGCATGTCTCAGGCGGCTGCTTCCGCCTGACCAAGGAGAGTAGAATGCATACACCGCTCGACAACACCGCGCTCGACCAGCTGTTTAACGAAGCCCGCACCCATAGCTACTGGCAGGACAAACCTCTTGAAGCCGGCACTCTGGAGCAGCTCTATGCGCTGACCGCGCTTGGCCCGACGTCGGCCAACTGCTCGCCAGGCCGCTTTGTGTTTGTCACCTCGCAGGAAGGCAAAGAGAAGCTGAAGCCGGCGCTCTCATCCGGCAATGTGGAAAAAACCATGACCGCGCCGGTAACGGTCATCGTTGCCCAGGATATGGCGTTTTACGATCGGCTGCCGCAGCTGTTTCCGCATGCCGATGCGCGCAGCTGGTTTACCGGCAGCCCGGAGCTAGTGAAAGAGACCGCCTTTCGCAACAGCAGCCTGCAGGCGGGCTATCTGATTCTCGCCGCGCGCGCGCTTGGCCTGGATGCCGGTCCGATGTCCGGCTTCGATCCGGCGAAAGTCAACGAGACGTTCTTCGCCGACAGCAGCTGGCAGGTCAATATGTTGATTAACCTCGGCTATGGCGATAGCGAGAAGCTGCATCCGCGCCTGCCGCGACTGGGTTTTGAACAGGCGTGCAAACTGGCCTGACGCTAAGCCGCCGCTGCGCAAGCGCGTAGCGGCTCTCTCTTTTCCCGCCTCTTCTTATCAGTCGATTCTGAATATGCGTCATTCTGTTGCATGCCAGATGCAATATGCTCAGAAAATTCTTACAATGCGCCCTGATGATTAAGTGACCATTTTCACGGAGCGACAGATGGCGGGTCATTTTGTACGTTGGATGGGCGATCGCGGCATTGTCGCCGACGCCATGCGCATGCCGCAGGATGTTATCGACCAGGCACGGCGGCTGCCTGACAGACACCGTGCGCGCTTTTTGCTTGCCCGTCTGATACTGGCGCAGCTGATGCTGCGCGTTTACGGCATCAGCACCCTTCCCGCTCTCATTACCCACAGCAACGGCCGTCCCGCCTTTGCCGATCGCGATTTGCCCGATTTCAGCATCGCCTATGCCGGAAATATGGTCGGTGTACTGCTGGCTGAAGAAGGTGGCCGCGCCGGGCTGGATATGGAGATCGTTCGCGCCCACAGTCGCCAGACGCAGGAGCAGCTGATGCAGTCGCTAACGTCGGGCGAGCGCGCCTGGATTAATGCGCAGCAGGACTTTATGGAAGCGGTGACGCAAATCTGGACGCTGCGCCAGAGCATTCTTAAGCTGACCGGCGAAGGTAACGATAATATGGATTCGCTGCGTCTGCAGCCCGCGGCCGGACGTTTGCGCTCGACGAGCTATCCCGATATCCAGGCGGTGTGCGACGCCGAGCCAACGCTGGTGTGGTCATGCGCGCTGTCGCCTGCCACCCAGCGTTTGCACCTGTGGGAAATTGACGCCTCGCGCGAGTGGCATGCGCTGCGCGACGTAGAGATGAGCAAGCCCAATATCGGACCGCGCACGCTGCGGCTGGCCAGCTCGCCGCGGGAGCGCAGCCTCCATCCAGAGATATAAAAAAAGCCGCTTACGCGGCTTTTTTTACGGGGCAATGGTGCCAACGCGGGCGAGATGAACCGATCGCAAAGACGCAAAAAACGGCATCCCTGTCAGCTCGGCCCGCGCCATCCATGGCGCGTGACGCTTTGCTCTTCGGTTCATCTCACCCGCTTGCAGACGACTCTGCGGTTTGCGATAGAGCCCGAGCCGTCTTCTTAATGCGCGTCAATAAAGGCGATTTTCAACACGAACATCAGCGCCACCACCACTACGCAGGGGCTGATCTCGCGCCAGCGGCCGGTGCCCAGCTTCATCACGCCGTAGGCGATAAAGCCCAGCGCGATGCCTTCGGTAATCGAGAAGCTGAACGGCATCATCGCCGCGGTCACGAAAGCCGGCACCGCTTCGGTGAGATCGTCCCAGCGCACGCGCGACAGGCTGGCGGTCATCAGCACGCCGACGTAGATCAGCGCGCCCGCAGCGGCATAGCCCGGCACCATCGCCGCCAGCGGCGACAGGAACATCACCAGCAGAAAAAGCACGCCGGTCACTACCGCCATCAGGCCGGTGCGGCCGCCGATCGCCACGCCGGACGAACTCTCAATGTAAGCGGTCACTGACGAGGTACCCGCCAGCGCGCCGGTCACCGAGCTAAAGCTATCGACAAACAGCGCCTGCTTCATGCGCGGAAAGGTGCCAGTCTCATCGGTCAGGCCCGCTTTATCGGTGACGCCGATCAGGGTGCCGGAAGAGTCGAACAGGTTAACCAGCATAAAGGAGAAAATAACGCCCGCCATGCCGATATTGAACGCGCCTTTGATGTCTACCTGCCCGACCACGCTGCCGATCGCCGGCGGCGCGGAAAAGAGGCCGACAAATTTCACATCACCCAGCGCCCAGCCGATGGCCGTGGTAATCACCATCGAGATCAGCACCGCCGCATGGATATTGCGCGACGCCAGAATGGCGATGATAAAGAAGCCGAGCGCGCCCAGCAGCACGCTGTGCGAGGTGAGATTGCCGACGGCCGCGATGGTATCGGGATTCGCAACGATGATGCCGGCGTTCTTCAGCCCCATCATGGCGATAAACAAACCGATACCGGCGGTGATGCCGACGCGCAGGCTCAGCGGAATATTGGCGATCATCCAGTAGCGCACGCGCAGCAGCGTCAGGATCAGCAGCCCCAGCGCGCCCCAGAAAATCGCGCCCATGCCGACCTGCCACGAGTAGCCCATCGCGCCGACCACCACGAAGGCGAAAAAGGCGTTGAGCCCCATCGCCGGCGCCAGCGCCACCGGCAGATTGGCGAACAGGCCCATCAGAATGCTGCCGAATGCGGCGATAAGGCAGGTTGTGACAAATACCGCCTGGGTATCCATGCCTGCCACGCCAAGAATCTGTGGGTTAACAAAGACGATGTAGACCATCGTCAGGAAAGTGGTGACACCGGCAATAACCTCGGTGCGCACCGTAGTGCCATGTTCCTGCAGCTTAAAAACGCGCTGCAAAAGGCCTTGTTTACTCATGCCAACGATCCTGATGAAAAGAACTCGGCGCGTATCCTGACCGCTTTACCGCGGCAATACAATGATTTTTCGCAACCGTTTCCGGGATCGCAATCTGCGGCGATTAGGTTAAAGTGTGTGCTCTCTCGAAAACAGAAGGATAGCGAATGATGGCAGTAGAGTGCGTGTTTTTTGACTGCGACGGCACCCTGGTGGACAGCGAATTACTCTGCACCCAGGCGTACGTCAACACCTTCGCCCGCTACGGAATTAGCTGCTCGTTGCAGGAGATGTTCGAAAGGTACAAGGGCGTCCAGCTCTACGACATTATTCGCGACATGGCGGAAAAGCATCACGCTACGCTGCCGCAGGCGACATTTGAAACCGACTACCGCGCCGAGGTGGCGCGCCTGTTCGACGCGTCGCTGACGGAAATTCCCGGCGCGAAGGCGCTGGTGGAGAAGCTAACCGTACCGACGTGCGTCGTCTCCAACGGCACGGTAAAGAAGATGCAGCACTCGCTGGGGCTGACCGGCATGCTGCCCTGGTTTCGCGAGCGCCTCTACAGCGGCTATGACATCTCGCGCTGGAAGCCCGATCCCGCGCTGATGCATTACGCCGCCGAACAGATGCAGGTGCCTGTCGAGCGCTGCATTCTGGTGGACGATTCCGAAGCGGGCGCCCACGCCGGCATCGCGGCGGGCATCCCGGTGTTTTACTACTGCGCAGACGCGCACAACCCTGAAATCGATCACCCGCTGGTGACGCGCTTTACCGATATGGCCGAGCTGCCCGCGCTGTGGCGCGCGCGCGGCTGGCGGCTGGTTGCCGACTAACCAATCGCGCCCAGCGAATCGTCGTTGCCCTGCTTTTTCGGCAGCAAAAACAGCGTGGCGACGATATCCAGCAGGTAGATCAGCGCCAGCAGGGTGATCGCCGCGGCAAACGAGATTTTCGCCGCCAGCAGGCCGATCACCAGCGGGCCGAAGCCGCCGACGCCGCGCCCGAGGTTGAACAAGACGTTCTGCGCCGTCGCGCGCGCCTGCGGCGGGAAGGTATCGGAGATCAGCGCGCCGTAGCCGCCAATCATGCCGTTAACGAACAGGCCCATCAGGGCGCCGGTAAACAGCATCACGGTAGGATCGCGCAGCTGGGCGTAGATGACCACCATCGCCACGGCGCCAAACTGATAAAGCAGGAAGATTTTCCAGCGCGCAAAGCGATCCGCCAGCACGCCGAACAGCCAGATGCCAAAGGTCATGCCGACCACGGTGACCGCGGTCCATAATCCCGATTTGGTCAGGCTAAAGCCGAAGTTAGCGGAGAGATAGCTCGGCATCCAGATCATCAGCCCGTAATAGCCGAAGTTCTGTACCGAGGTCAGGATAAAGATGCCCAGGCTCGCTTTCGCGGTGGCGCGATCCTGCACCAGCATTTTCAGGCGCGCGGCGAACGACAGCGACGGCGTCAGCGTCGCCTGTCGGGTAAAGGCCTCCGGCTCGCCCATGCTGCGCCGCAGCACAAACGAGAGCAGCGCGGGCAGCAGGCCGACCAGAAACATGCCGCGCCAGCCGATGACGCCCAGCAGCGGCGGCGTGATAAAGGCCGCCAGCAGTACGCCGAGCTGCCAGCCGATGCCGACCCACGCTGAGGCGCGGTTGCGCTTTTCCGCCGGCCAGGCTTCGGCAATCAGCGCCATGCCGATGCCGAACTCGCCGCCCAGCCCCATGCCCGCCAGCGTGCGGTACGCCAGCAGATCCCAGTAGCCCTGCGCTACCGCGCACAGTCCGGTGAAAATCGAGAACACCAGAATGGTAACGGTAAGAATACGAATGCGGCCAAACCGATCGCTGAGATGGCCGAACAGAATGCCGCCCACCACCGCGCCGATCAGCGTCCAGGTGACCAGCGAACCCGCCTTCGACGGATCCAGCGCCAGCGACAGGCTAATCGCCGGCAGCATAAATCCCAGAATCAGCAGATCGAATCCATCCATCGCGTAACCGCTGACCGCGGCCAGCATCGCCTTCGCAGGCGTCACGCGCTGCTTACTGCGGGAAAGAGACATGAATCAGCACCTTGATAGAGAAAAAGTGCGCCAAGTATATAAAGGAAACGGTTGCGTAGGACAGAAAAAGCGGCTCGCCGTGCGCCAGCCAGCGCACGGCGAAGAATCATCAGGAGGGTTTATTGGAGCCGTCGTCGCCGGAGAGCAGCTCATCCAGCCTGTCGCCGCCGACGTGGCGGAAATCCTGACCTTTTACGAAGTAGAAGATGATTTCGCAGATGTTCTGACAGCGGTCGCCGATACGCTCGATGGCGCGGGCGCAGAACAGCGCGGTCAACACGCTTGGGATGGTGCGCGGATCTTCCATCATGTAGGTCATCAGCTGACGCACGATGCCTTCGTACTCTTTGTCGACCTTTTTGTCTTCGCGGTAGATCTGAATCGCTTCGGTCAGATCCATGCGCGCGAAGGCGTCCAGCACGTCGTGCAGCATCTCCACGGTATGACGGCCCAGCGACTCCAGGCTCACCAGCAGCGGCATATGCTGCTGGCCAAATTTCTCCAGCGCGGTGCGGCTGATTTTTTCCGCCACGTCGCCGATGCGCTCCAGCTCGGAGATGGTTTTGATGATCGCCATCACCAGGCGCAGGTCGCTGGCGGTAGGCTGACGTTTGGCGATGATGCGCACGCAGGCTTCATCAATCTCCACTTCCATCATGTTGACCTTCTGGTCGCCGTCGATCACGCGCTGCGCCAGCTCGCCGTCAAGATTGTGCATCGCGGTGATGGCGTCGGTAAGCTGCTGCTCCACCATGCCGCCCATAATCATCACCTGAGTGCGAATGTGTTCCAGCTCCGCATTGAACTGACCGGAGATATGCTTGTTCAGATTGAGGTTATCCATGTTTATCTCCTGAAAATCAGCCGTAGCGGCCGGTAATGTAATCTTCGGTCTGTTTCTGCGCCGGCTTGGTGAACAGCCTGTCGGTATCGCTGAATTCAATCAGCTCGCCCAGATACATAAAAGCGGTATGGTCGGAACAGCGCGCCGCCTGCTGCATATTATGCGTCACGATGACCACGGTATAGTCCTGCTTCAGCTCGGTGATCAGCTCTTCGATACGGCCGGTGGAGATCGGGTCTAGCGCCGAGCAGGGCTCGTCCAGCAGCAGCACTTCCGGTCGAATCGCGATGCCGCGCGCGATGCACAGACGCTGCTGCTGACCGCCTGAGAGACTGTATCCGCTCTGATGCAGCTTGTCTTTGGTTTCATTCCACAGCGCCGCTTTGCTCAGCGCCCACTGCACGCGCTCGTCCATATCGGCGCGCGACAGCTTTTCGAACAGACGCACGCCAAAGGCGATGTTGTCGTAGATCGACATCGGGAACGGCGTTGGTTTCTGGAACACCATGCCGACGCGCGCGCGCAGCAGGGCGATATCCTGGCTAGAGGCCAGAATATTGTCGCCATCCAGCAAAATGTCGCCTTCGGCGCGCTGATCGGGATAGAGCGAGTACATTTTGTTAAAGGTGCGCAGCAGGGTGGATTTACCGCAGCCTGATGGACCGATAAACGCGGTGACCTGGTTCTTCGCAATATCCAGGTTGATGTTCTTCAGCGCGTGAAATTTGCCGTAATAGAAGTTCAGGTTACGCACCTGAATTTTACCGCTGTTGGAAGTCGCGATACTCATTGCTCGTCTCTCTTAAACGGCGCCGCGCCAGGCAGCGCCGAAGGTTAACCGTTTTTGCTCTTGGTGAAGACTACGCGTGCCAGGATATTCAGCAGCAGCACGCAGAGCGTGATAATCAGCACGCCCGCCCAGGCCAGACTCTGCCACTCGGCAAAGGGGCTCATCGCGAACTTAAAGATAGTGACCGGCAGGTTCGCCAGCGGCTGCATCATGTCGGTGGACCAGAACTGGTTCGACAGCGCGGTAAACAGCAGCGGCGCGGTTTCGCCCGCGATACGGGCGATCGCCAGCAGCACGCCGGTCAGGATGCCCGAGACCGACGCCTTCAGGGTAATCGCGGAGATCATTTTCCACTTCGGCGTGCCGAGCGCGTAGGCCGCTTCACGCATGCTGTCCGGCACCAGCCGCAGCATATTTTCGGTGGTGCGGATCACGATAGGGATCTGCAGCAGCGCCAGCGCAATCACGCCCGCCCAGCCGGAGAAGTGCTGCATCTGCGCCACCACGATGGTGTAAACGAACAGGCCAACCACGATTGACGGCGCCGAGAGCAGGATATCGTTGATAAAGCGGATGACTTCCGCCAGCGCCGACTTGCGGCCATATTCCGCCAGATAGACGCCCGCCAGAATGCCCAGCGGCGTGCCGATCACCGTCGACCACAGAATCAGCAGCCCGCTGCCCGCCAGGGCGTTGGCCAGACCGCCGCCGGCGGTATTGGGCGGCGGCGTCGATTCGGTAAACAGCGTCCAGCTGAGTCCGTCCACGCCGCGCGTCACGGTGGTAAACAGGATCCACACCAGCCAGAACAGGCCAAAGGCCATGGTCAGCAGCGACAGCGTCAGCGCAATTTTATTCTTGGTGCTGCGCCAGGCCTGCATTTTGCGACGCGACGCGTCCAGTTCGGCGCGAGCCTGCAGTTCAATCGTCGTCATGAGCGCGCTCCTTCACTTTTCGCAAGGCGCAGGATCATTAATTTAGAAATGGCCAGCACGATAAAGGTGATAACGAACAGGATCAGTCCCAGCTCCATAAGCGCGGCGACATGCACGCCCGACTCGGCTTCGGCGAACTCGTTCGCCAGCGCGGAGGTGATACTGTTGCCCGGCATAAACAGCGAGGGGCTGTCGAGCTGGTAGGTGTTGCCGATAATAAAGGTGACCGCCATGGTTTCGCCCAGCGCGCGTCCCAGACCCAACATCACGCCGCCAATTACGCCATTTTTGGTGAACGGCAGCACGATGCGCCAGATCACTTCCCAGGTGGTGCAGCCGATGCCGTAGGCGGACTCTTTCATCATCACCGGCGTCTGCTCGAACACGTCACGCATGACAGACGCGATGTAAGGAATAATCATAATCGCCAGAATAACGCCCGCCGCCAGGATGCCGATGCCGAAGGCCGGACCGGAAAAGAGCGCGCCGACAAAGGGGATGTTCGACATGATTTCGCCGACCGGGGTCTGAAAATATTCGGCAAACAGCGGCGCGAAGATAAACAGGCCCCACATGCCGTAAACGATGCTGGGGATTGCCGCCAGCAGCTCAATGGCGGTGCCAAGCGGGCGACGCAGCCAGCCAGGCGACAGCTCCGTCAGAAACAGCGCGATGCCGAAGCTCACCGGCACGGCGATAATCAGCGCAATCAGCGAGGTCACGAGGGTGCCGTAGATCGGCACCAGCGCGCCAAATTCTTCGTTCGGCGCATCCCAGGTTTTGTTCCACAGAAAGGAAAAGCCGAATTTCTGGATGCTTGGCCAGGAGGAAAAAATCAGGGAGACGATAATGCCGCCCATCAGCAACAGGACAATCAGCGCCGCCAGTTTAACCAGCGCGCCGAAAATCATGTCACCTTGCTTACCGGGGGCTTTGAATGCCGGCTTCGTTGCAGCCATAGAAGTCTCATTCTTCAGAGGTTGTCAGGGCGGCGCGGGACCGCCCTTCTCGATCTGGCCGGACGCGCGTCCGGCCGGAGTTGTTCGCTTACTGGTAGAGCGCTTTGCCAGAACTGTCTTTGATGTTGGCTTTCCAGGCGTCGCGGATCTGCTGGGTTACGCTGTCCGGCAGGGTAGCGTAATCCAGGCTGGTCGCGGTTTTGTCGCCGTTTTTGTACGCCCAGTCGAAGAACTTCAGCACTTCGCTGCCCTTCTCGGCGTTAGCCTGATCTTTGTAGAGCAGAATGAAAGTGGTTGAGGTGATCGGCCAGGCATCGTTGCCTTTCTGGAAGGTCAGGTCCTGAGCAAAGGATTTGCTCCAGTCTGCGCCTTTCGCCGCGTTAGAGAAGCTGGTTTCGCTTGGCGCGACCGGCTTGCCGTCCGCATCGACCAGTTTGGTGTAGGTCAGGTTGTTCTGCTTGGCATAGGCGTATTCGACGTAGCCGATTGAACCCGGCAGACGCTGTACGAACGCCGCGACGCCGTCGTTGCCTTTGCCGCCCAGGCCGGCCGGCCAGTTAACGGTATTGCCTTTGCCGACTTTGCTGTTCCACTCTTCGTTGACCTTCGCCAGATAGCTGGTGAAGACGAATGAGGTACCGGAACCATCCGCGCGGCGCACCACGTTGATGTTGGTATCTGGCAGCTTCACGCCCGGGTTCAGCTTAGTGATGGCAGCGTCGTTCCACTTTTTGATTTTGCCCAGGTAGATGTCGCCAACGGTTTTGCCGTCGAGCGTCAGTTCGCCTGACTTCACGCCCGGGATGTTAACGGCCAGCACCACGCCGCCAATCACGGTAGGGAACTGAAACAGGCCATTTTTCTGCAGGTCTTCATCTTTCATCGGCGCATCTGACGCGCCAAAATCCACGGTTTTCGCAATAATCTGCTTAACGCCGCCGGATGAACCAATGCCCTGGTAGTTGATTTTGCTACCGGTAGCTTGCTGATATTCTGCTGCCCACTTGGCATAAACCGGCGCCGGGAAAGTACCGCCCGCGCCTGTCAGATCGGTGGCTGCAAAGGCAGAAACCGCGCTTACGGCGAGAGTGGCGGTAAGGATTCGGGCTACGGTGCTACGCATCAGTGTCATGTTCCCTCCAGGGGAGTTAATCTCAGGCTCAGAGCCGTTGTAGTTGGAGTCAGTGATTGCTGCAGGAGGGAAAATAGGACAGTTTGATGACAGTGAAATGTAGGAAATATGACAGTTATATGACAGCAAACAAAAAGTAAAAGGGCCCGTTTCCGGGCCCGCTTGTTTACTCTACCGTTACCGACTTCGCCAAATTACGCGGCTGATCCACGTCGGTGCCTTTAATCAGCGCGACGTGATACGAAAGCAGCTGCAGCGGCACGGTGTAGAAGATGGGCGCGATCACCTCTTCCACGTGCGGCAGAGAGATAATCTTCATGCCGTCGCTGTCGCTGAAGCCGGCGTCCTGATCGGCGAACACGTACAGCAGACCGCCGCGCGCGCGCACCTCTTCAATATTGGACTTCAGCTTTTCCAGCAGCTCGTTGTTCGGCGCCACCACGATCACCGGCATATCGGCGTCGATCAGCGCCAGCGGACCGTGCTTCAGCTCGCCGGCGGCGTAGGCTTCCGCATGGATATAGGAGATCTCTTTCAGCTTGAGCGCCCCTTCCATGGCGATCGGATACTGATCGCCGCGGCCGAGGAACAGCGCATGATGCTTGTCGGAGAAATCTTCCGCCAGCAGTTCAATACGCTTATCCTGCGCCAGCATCTGTTCGATGCGGCTCGGCAGCGCCTGCAGGCCGTGCACGATCTCATGCTCGGTTTCAGCCGACATGCCGCGCAGGCGGCCCACTTTCGCCACCAGCATCAGCAGTACGGTAAGCTGCGTGGTAAAAGCCTTGGTCGAGGCAACGCCGATTTCGGTGCCTGCTTTGGTCATCAGCGCCAGATCCGACTCGCGCACCAGCGAAGAGCCCGCCACGTTGCAGATCGCCAGCGAACCGAGATAGCCCAGCTCTTTGGACAGACGCAGCGCCGCCAGCGTATCGGCGGTTTCGCCAGACTGCGACAGGGTAATCAGCAGGCTGTTTTTGCGCACGGCGGACTTACGGTAGCGAAATTCAGAGGCGATCTCGACGTCGCAGGCAATATTCGCCAGCGACTCGAACCAGTAGCGCGCCACCATACCGGAGTTGTAAGAGGTACCGCAGGCGATGATTTGAATATGCTCGACCTGGCTCAGCAGGGCTTCGGCGTGCGGGCCCAGCTCGCTGAGATCGACTTCGCCATGGCTGAAACGACCGGTTAAGGTGTTTTTGATCGCCATCGGCTGCTCGTAAATCTCTTTCTGCATATAGTGGCGGTAAATGCCCTTATCGCCCGCATCATACTGCACGCTCGACTCGATCTCGGCGCGCTGCACCGCGTTGCCCGCGCGATCGACGATGGTGACGTCGCGACGGCCGATCTCGGCGATGTCACCCTCTTCCAGATAGATAAAGCGGCGCGTCACCGGCAGCAGCGCCAGCTGATCGGAGGCGATAAAGTTCTCGCCGACGCCGCGACCAATCACCAGCGGACTGCCCGAACGTGCGGCCACCAGCAGCGACGGATCGCGGCTGTCCATAATCACCATGCCATAGGCGCCGCGCAGCTGAGGAATAACGCGCAGCACCACCTCGCGCAGCGTTCCGCCCTGTTTCTGCTCCCAGTGCACCAGATGCGCCACCACTTCGGTGTCGGTCTCGGATGCGAAGCGATAGCCGCGCGCGATCAGCGCTTCACGCAGCGGCTCATGGTTTTCGATGATGCCGTTGTGCACCACGACGATCTGCTCGGAAACGTGCGGATGCGCGTTAGCCTCCGAGGGTTCACCGTGCGTGGCCCAGCGCGTATGGGCGATGCCGGTGCCGCCGATCAGCGGCTGCTGCTCGGCAGCCTCCGCCAGCATCTGCACTTTGCCGACGCGACGCAGTCGCGTCACGTGGCCCTGACGATCAACCACGGCCAGACCGGCCGAATCATACCCGCGATACTCCAGTCGACGCAGGCCTTCCAGCAGAATTTCTGCGATATCGCGCTGCGCTACTGCACCTACAATTCCACACATAAATGTTATTCCTGACCTGATGGCTTTCGACCATCTTTCGTTGTCATACGACCTGATAACCGGCTTTGCCGGGCTCCCCGAGCCTTGTAGAGAGTGGGGATTATTATTGTGTTACTGCGGCGGCCAGCACGCGGCTGGCCGCTAAAAATTATTTTTTCTTCGCCGGACGCTGCCAGTCAGCTTTGCTGTTCTGCTCTTTGCGGTTGTAGACCAGCGACGCCTCATTAACGTCTTTCATTACCGTGGTGCCCGCCGCGATAGTTGCGCCCGCCGCCACGCTAACCGGCGCCACCAGCTGCGTATCGGAGCCGACAAAGACATTATCGCCGATAAGGGTTTTGGACTTGTTCGCACCGTCGTAGTTGCAGGTGATGGTGCCCGCGCCGATATTGACGTTGGCGCCGATCTCGGCGTCGCCGAGATAGCTCAGATGTCCCGCCTTCGAGCCTTTGCCCAGGCTCGCCTTCTTCATCTCGACGAAGTTGCCGACGTGGGCGGCCTGCGCCAGCTCGCTGCCGGGACGCAAACGGGCGAAAGGACCCACGGTGCAGTCGGCGGCAAGGTTCGCATCCTCGATCACCGAATAGGGGCTGATTTCACAGTCGTCGCCAATAACGCTGTTTTTAATGATGCAGCCCGCGCCGATTTTCACGCGGTCGCCGAGGCTGACCTCGCCTTCAATAATGACATTGACGTCGATCTCGACATCGCGGCCGTGGCGCAAAACGCCACGCAGATCGAAGCGCGCCGGATCGCGCAGCATCACGCCCGCCAGCAGCAGTTTTTCCGCCTGTTCGCTCTGATAAACCCGCTCCAGCGTCGCCAGCTGCAGGCGGTTGTTAACGCCGTCGGTTTCGCTGACGCGCGCCGGGTGCACCGCGTTGATCTGGCGTCCTTCCTGATGCGCCAGCGCAATGATATCGGTAATGTAGTATTCGCCCTGCGCGTTGTTATTAGTGAGCTGCGCCAGCCAGCGCTTCAGATCGCCGCCGTTGGCGATCAGGATGCCGGTATTGATTTCGCTGATCTTCAGCTGCTCGGGCGTGGCGTCTTTCTGCTCGACAATGCCGACGATAGCGCTGTTTTCGCGCACGATGCGTCCGTAGCCGCTGGGATTGTCCAGCACCACCGTCAGCAGTCCGATACCGCCTTCAGGTTTGGCGTCGCGCAGACGCCGCAGCGTTTCCTGAGAAATTAGCGGCACGTCGCCGTAGAGCATCAGAATATCTTCGTCGTCAGCGAACGCGGGCGCGGCCTGCTGCATTGCGTGGCCGGTGCCGAGCTGTTCCGCCTGCAGTACCCAGTTAAGCGACGGCTCGGTCAGCATCGCCTTTAGCCGATCGCCGCCGTGGCCGTAGACCAGATGAATATGCCGCGCGCCGAGGCCGGTTGCGGCGTCGATTACGTGCTGAACCATGGGTTTGCCTGCAAGGGTATGCAGAACTTTGGGCAGATCGGAATACATACGGGTTCCCTTGCCGGCAGCAAGGATCACCACGCTCATTGCGCTGTTAGACATAACCATCCTGACAGAGTTTTTGACATGCGAAAGTTAAACGGTTTACCCCTGAGATTACTACATTTTTCTCAGGTCGAAATTAGGCGCGCGCAGGTTAAAGCGCGGACAAAAAAAATGCCAGCCCAATGGGCTGGCATTTCATGACGCATAAAGCCTGATTACATCGCTTTTTTGGTCAGCTCGATCACGCGCAGTTTAGCAATGGCTTTCGCCAGCTCCGCAGAGGCCTGAGCATAGTCCACGTCGCCGTGGCTGCTGTTCATGTGCTCTTCTGCTTTGCGTTTCGCTTCCAGCGCACGCGCTTCGTCCAGGTCAGTACCGCGAATCGCGGTATCGGCCAGAACGGTAGTGCTGCTCGGCTGCACTTCCAGCACGCCGCCAGAGAGGTAGATAAACTCCTCTTCGCCGTGCTGCTTCACGATACGGATCATTCCAGGCTTGATGGCAGTCAGCAGCGGCGCGTGACCAGGGAAAATACCCAGCTCGCCTTCGCTACCTGACACCTGAATTTTCTGCACCAGGCCAGAGAACAGCTGTTTCTCTGCGCTGACGACGTCCAGGTGATAAGTCATAGCCATATCTGTCCTCCCGGGAAACCGTTATTACAGTTTCTTCGCTTTTTCCACGGCTTCTTCGATCGCGCCGACCATGTAGAAAGCCTGCTCCGGCAGATGGTCGAACTCGCCGTCCATAATGCCTTTAAAGCCACGGATAGTGTCTTTCAGCGAAACGTATTTACCTGGCGCACCGGTGAAGACTTCAGCAACGAAGAACGGCTGAGACAGGAAGCGCTGAATTTTACGCGCGCGAGCCACCAGCAGTTTGTCTTCTTCAGACAGTTCGTCCATACCGAGGATGGCGATAATGTCTTTCAGTTCCTGGTAACGCTGCAGCAGAGACTGCACGCCACGCGCAACGTCGTAGTGCTCCTGGCCAACTACCAGCGGATCCAGCTGACGGCTGGTGGAATCCAGCGGGTCAACGGCCGGGTAGATACCCAGAGAGGCAATCTGACGGCTCAGGGTAACGGTTGAGTCCAGGTGGGCGAAGGTGGTCGCCGGAGACGGGTCAGTCAAGTCATCCGCAGGCACGTAAACGGCCTGTACAGAGGTGATTGAACCAGTCTTGGTGGAGGTAATACGCTCCTGCAGCACGCCCATCTCTTCAGCCAGGGTCGGCTGATAGCCTACCGCTGACGGCATACGACCCAGCAGCGCGGAAACTTCCGTACCGGCCAGGGTGTAACGATAGATGTTGTCGATGAACAGCAGCACATCGCGGCCTTCATCACGGAATTTTTCCGCCATGGTCAGACCGGTCAGCGCAACGCGCAGACGGTTGCCCGGCGGCTCGTTCATCTGGCCATACACCAGCGCAACTTTGTCGATTACGTTGGAGTCGGTCATTTCGTGGTAGAAGTCGTTACCCTCACGAGTACGCTCGCCCACGCCGGCAAATACCGAGTAACCTGAGTGCTCAGCCGCGATGTTACGGATCAGCTCCATCATGTTGACGGTTTTACCCACGCCCGCGCCGCCGAACAGGCCAACTTTACCGCCCTTAGCAAACGGACACATCAGGTCGATAACCTTGATGCCGGTTTCCAGCAGTTCCTGCGAGTTGGACTGGTCTTCATAAGAAGGCGCCGCGCGGTGAATAGAGGCAACCTCTACTGCACTGCCGTCTTCTTCTTTGATATCGCCTTTCATGTCGATCGGCTCGCCCAGCACGTTCATGATACGGCCGAGGGTGGCTTTACCCACCGGAACCTGGATCGGTTTTTTCAGGTCAGCAACTTCCAGACCGCGCTTCAGGCCGTCAGAAGAACCCATGGCGATGGTACGAACCACGCCGCCGCCCAGCTGCTGCTGAACTTCCAGCACCAGACGAGCATCACCATTCTTAACCTCAAGGGCGCTGTACACTTGCGGTACTGCGTCCTGAGGGAATTCGACGTCAACTACGGCGCCGATAATCTGGACAATCTTTCCAGCTGCCATCTTGAATCCTCTACCTAATTCTTACCTGGTTAAACCGCGGAGGCTCCACCGACGATCTCGGTGAGTTCCTGGGTGATGCTGGCCTGACGAGCTTTGTTGTATACCAACTGCAGCTCTTTGATCAGATTTCCGCCGTTATCGGTTGCGGCTTTCATCGCCACCATACGCGCGGCCTGCTCGCTGGCCAGGTTTTCCACCACACCCTGATAAACCTGCGATTCGACATAACGACGCAGCAGGGTGTCCAGCAGCGCTTTCGGATCGGGCTCGTACAGGTAATCCCAGGTCTTCGCCTTCATCTCTTCTTCACCTTCCGCTGGCGGTAACGGCAGCAGTTGGGTAATGGTCGGAGTCTGAGACATGGTGTTATTGAACTTGTTGCTAACGACATAAAGCTTGTCGATGCGACCTTCGTCATAAGCCTGCAACATCACTTTTACCGGGCCGATCAGTTCAGACAGGGAAGGTTTATCTCCCATGCCGGTGACCTGCGCCACGACGTTGCCGCCTACTGAGCTGAAGAACGCCAGACCTTTGGAGCCGATAATCGACAGATCGCTCTGTACGCCTTTATCAGACCAGGCTTTCATATCTGCCAGCAACTTCTTGAACAGGTTAATGTTCAAACCACCACAAAGCCCGCGGTCAGTCGAAACGACCAGGTAGCCGACGCGCTTAACGTCACGCTCTTCCAGGTAAGGGTGCTTGTATTCCAGATTCCCTAACGCAAGGTGACCAATCACTTTGCGCATGGTTTCTGCATACGGACGGCTGGCCGCCATGCGTTCCTGCGTTTTACGCATTTTGGAGGCGGCGACCATTTCCATCGCTTTGGTGATCTTCTGCGTGTTTTTCACGCTTCCAATCTTGTTACGTATCTCTTTTGCGCCGGCCATTAGCTTCTCCTCAAAGCCTTGCGGCCTGCCTTTTCAGACAGGCCGCCAGACATTACCAGGACTGGGTTGCTTTAAACGTATCGAGCAGGCCTTTCAGCTTCGCTTCGATGTCGTTGTTGTAGTTGCCAGTTTGGTTGATTTCCTGCATCAGCTCGGCGTGATCGCGATCCGCGAACGCCAGCAGCGCAGCTTCGAAGCTAAGGATTTTCGCCAGATCAACGTCGTTCAGGTAGCCGCGCTCGGCAGCAAACAGCACCAGACCCTGTTGCGCGACAGACATCGGCGCATACTGTTTCTGTTTCAGCAGCTCGGTCACTTTCTGACCGTGGCTCAGCTGTTTGCGAGTCGCGTCATCCAGATCGGAAGCGAACTGCGAGAACGCCGCCAGTTCACGATACTGCGCCAGCGCGGTACGGATACCGCCGGACAGTTTCTTGATGATCTTGGTCTGAGCAGCACCACCAACGCGCGATACGGAAATACCCGGGTTAACCGCCGGACGAATACCGGAGTTGAACAGGTTCGATTCCAGGAAGATCTGACCGTCGGTAATCGAGATTACGTTGGTCGGAACGAACGCGGAAACGTCGCCAGCCTGAGTTTCGATGATCGGCAGCGCGGTCAGTGAACCGGTTTTACCTTTAACTTCGCCGTTGGTGAAACGCTCAACGTAGTCAGCGCTTACGCGTGACGCACGCTCCAGCAGACGAGAGTGGAGATAGAACACGTCGCCCGGGAACGCTTCACGGCCCGGCGGACGGCGCAGCAGCAGAGAAATCTGACGGTAAGCGACAGCCTGTTTAGACAGGTCATCGTATACGATCAGCGCATCTTCGCCGCGATCGCGGAAGTATTCACCCATGGCGCAGCCGGAGTAGGGCGCCAGGTACTGCAGTGCAGCAGATTCAGACGCGGATGCGACCACAACGATGGTGTTCGACAGCGCGCCGTGCTCTTCCAGCTTACGCACGACGTTAGCGATGGTAGAGGCTTTCTGGCCAATCGCGACGTACACGCACTTAATGCCGGAATCGCGCTGGTTGATGATCGCGTCGATCGCCAGCGCGGTTTTACCGGTCTGACGGTCGCCGATGATCAGCTCACGCTGGCCACGACCGATTGGAATCATCGCATCGACAGATTTGTAACCGGTCTGAACCGGCTCGTCGACTGACTGACGGTCGATAACGCCCGGTGCGATCACTTCAACCGGCGAGAAGCCGTCGTTGTCGATCGCGCCTTTGCCGTCGATTGGCGCACCCAGGGTGTTCACCACGCGGCCCAGCAGGCCACGACCGACCGGCACTTCCAGAATACGACCGGTACACTTAACCTTCATGCCTTCGGCGAGGTCAGCGTACGGGCCCATGACCACGGCGCCGACAGAGTCGCGCTCAAGGTTCAGGGCGATAGCGTAACGGTTGCCCGGCAGGGCGATCATCTCACCCTGCATCACATCGGCCAGGCCGTGTACGCGGATGATACCGTCGCTTACAGAAACGATTGTACCTTCGTTGTGAGCTTCGCTCACGACATTGAACTGAGCAATGCGCTGCTTGATCAGTTCGCTGATTTCGGTGGAATTCAGTTGCATATGCTCCAGTCCCCTTAAGACTGCAAGGCGTCTGCCAGACGCTCGAGACGGCCGCGCACGCTGCCATCAATCACCAGATCACCCGCACGGATGATCACGCCTGCCATGACAGACTTATCAATTTTGCAATTCAGCTTAACTTTGCGTGACAGACGTTTTTCCATCGCGGCGCTGATTTTGGTCAGCTGGCTGTCACTCAGCGTACCGGCAGAAATCACGTCCACCTCCGCAGTCGCCTCATAGGCGTCGCGCAGGTGAATGAACTGCTCGAGTACAGCTGGAAGCGCGGTCAAACGTCCGTTCTCAGCCATAACCTTAATCAGGTTCTGGCCGTGTTCATCTAATTGATCGCCGCAGACGGCAATGAAAGAAGCCGATAACGCTTCCGGCGCCAGCGCGCCAGAAAGAAGATCGGCCATTTGCTCATTGCGTGCTACGGTCGCGGCAAACGCCAGCATGTTTTGCCAGCGCTCGATGCTTTGATGCTCAACAGCAAAGTCAAAAGCTGCTTTGGCGTAGGGGCGAGCTACAGTAATCAGTTCAGACATCAGCCCCTCCCTCCTTACAGTTCAGCGACCAGTTTATCAACGATGTCGCTGTTAGCAGCTTCATCCACGGAACGTTCGATGATCTTCTCGGCGCCAGCCATTGCCAGCAACGCGACTTGCTTACGCAGCTCTTCGCGAGCACGTTTACGCTCGGCGTCGATTTCAGCCTGCGCCTGCGCCACGATGCGGTTACGTTCGTTCTCGGCTTCAGTTTTCGCTTCGTCCAGAATCTGAGTACGGCGTTTGTTCGCCTGCTCGATAATGACCTGAGCTTCTTCTTTAGCTTTTTTCAGCTGGTCGGTCACATTGGCCTGCGCGAGATCCAAATCTTTCTTCGCGCGTTCAGCAGAAGCAAGGCCTTCAGCAATTTCTTTCTGGCGCTTTTCGATGGCAGCCATAATCGGCGGCCATACGTACTTCATGCAGAACGCGACGAACAGGATAAACGCGATGGCCTGGCCGAGGATTGTTGCGTTAATGTTCACAGCACAATGCCTCTAATTAAGTTGTTAACTTTTCTGCCGATATCTTAGCGATAAGCGGCAGAACCGTTCATCATCGCACCCGGTGCCATGATGAACCAGGAGCGACACAGGCTTTAGGCGACAGCAAACATCACATAGAGACCCAGACCAACAGCGATCATCGGGATTGCATCCACCAGACCCATTACAACAAAGAACTGCGTACGCAGCAGAGGAATCAGATCCGGCTGGCGCGCGGCGCCTTCCAGGAATTTACCTCCGAGGATGCCGATACCGATCGCAGCACCGATTGCCGCCAGGCCCATCATCACAGCGGCAGCCATGTACAGCAGATCCATATTCAGGTTTTCCATGACAGTCTCCAGTTTGTTTCAGTTA
>Ga0153961_1000081_pt1 | contig 37761 bp, 33 predicted proteins | sample TSFL045MetaG_FD_104748 | JGI IMG/M metagenome (GOLD analysis project Ga0153961, IMG submission 104748) | Attine ant fungus gardens microbial communities from Florida, USA - TSFL045 MetaG | ecosystem: Host-associated > Fungi > Mycelium > Unclassified | place: USA: Florida, Withalacochee...
AACATCTCCGCCAGCGGCACTTCGGCGCGGATAATGCGACCGCCAAAGTGCTCATCCATGCCCTGCACCTGTCCGCGGCGCGACGAGAGATCGCCCATAATGCCGCCCGCATACTCCTCCGGCGTTTCGACCTCTACCTTCATCACCGGCTCCAGCAGCACCGGATCGGCCAGCTTCGCGGCGGCGCGGAAGCCGAGAATGGCCGCCATGCGGAACGCCATCTCCGAAGAGTCGACGTCGTGATAGGAGCCGAAGGTCAGCGTCGCCTTCAGGTCGACGATCGGGTAGCCGGCAATCACGCCGCTGTTCAGCGCCTCGCGGATGCCCTTTTCCACCGACGGAATATATTCGCGCGGCACCACGCCGCCTTTGGTGGCGTCTTCGAACACAAAGCCGCCGCCCGGCTCCAGCGGCTCCAGCGTCAGCACCACGTGGCCATACTGCCCTTTACCGCCGGACTGGCGCACGAATTTGCCCTCGACGTCGCGCGCCGCCTTGCGCAGCGTTTCACGGTAGGTCACCTGCGGACGGCCGATATTCGCCTCGACGCCAAATTCGCGCTTCAGGCGGTCGACGATGATCTCCAGATGCAGCTCGCCCATGCCGGAGATAATCGCCTGGCCGGACTCCTCATCGGTATGCAGCCGGAACGAGGGATCTTCCGCCGCCAGCCGCTGCAGCGCCAGGCTCATCTTCTCCTGATCGCCTTTGGTTTTCGGCTCGATCGACAGCGAAATGACCGGTTCCGGGAACTCCATGCGCTCCAGGGTAATAATGGCGTTGGGATCGCACAGCGTCTCGCCGGTGGTCACCTCTTTCAACCCGACGCAGGCGGCGATATCCCCGGCGCGGATCTCCTCTATTTCATGGCGCGCGTTGGCGTGCATCTGCACGATGCGGCCGATACGCTCTTTTTTGCCCTTGACCGCGTTCCAGACGCTGTCGCCTTTGCGCAGCACGCCGGAATAGACGCGCACAAAGGTGAGCTGGCCGACGAAGGGATCGCTCATCAGCTTGAACGCCAGCGCCGAGAAAGGCTCGTCATCGCCCGGATGCCGCTCCGCCTCGTTGCCGTTCTCATCCACGCCTTTGATCGCCGGAATATCGGCCGGTGACGGCATCAGCTCGATTATCGCATCCAGCATGCGCTGCACCCCTTTGTTCTTGAAGGCGCTGCCGCACAGCATCGGCTGGATCTCGTTGCGCAGGGTACGCTGGCGCAGGCCGGCGATAATCTGGTCATGCGCCAGATCGCCGCTCTCCAGCCAGGCTTCCATAAGCTCATCGCTCGCCTCGGCCGCCGCCGACACCATTTTTTCGCGCCAGGCATTCGCCTCGTCCAGCAGCGCGTCGGGGATCGGCGCGTAGCTGAAGGTCATGCCCTGCGACGCTTCATCCCAGTATATTGCCCGCATTTTCAGCAGATCGACCACGCCGCTGAAGTGCTCCTCCGCGCCGACGGGGATGACGATCGGCACCGGATTGGCGCTGAGGCGATCTTTCATCATCTGCACCACGCGGAAGAAATCCGCGCCCTGGCGATCCATTTTGTTGACGAACGCCAGCCGCGGCACGTGATATTTATTCGCCTGACGCCACACCGTTTCCGACTGCGGCTGCACGCCGCCCACGGCGTCATAGACCATGACCGCGCCGTCCAGCACGCGCATCGAGCGCTCGACTTCGATGGTGAAGTCGACGTGGCCGGGCGTGTCGATGATGTTAATGCGGTGCGGCGCGAAGCTGCCGTCCATGCCGGGCCAGAAGCAGCTGACCGCGGCCGAGGTAATGGTGATGCCGCGCTCCTGCTCCTGCGCCATCCAGTCGGTCGTCGCCGCGCCATCGTGCACTTCACCCAGCTTGTGGCTCATTCCGGTATAAAACAGGATGCGCTCGGTCGTGGTGGTTTTACCGGCATCGATATGCGCGGAGATGCCGATGTTGCGGTAACGCTCAACGGGAAGTGTTCGGGGCATGATGCGTCCTTAGTCGATAGACTGTCGGTGCGGCGCGCTGGATTGCGCGCCGTCGAGAAGCAGCTTACGCTCACTGTACGACTAAATGCGAACAGTTTGAGCTATAATTGCGCAATCCATAGATCGTAGAACAGGAATACCATGCTGGAAAATCATCCGCAGCCGCACGAGATCAAACTGGAGAACGTGCTGTTTGCACTCGGCAATCCGATTCGCCTCACTATATTCCAGACGCTGGCGCAGCACGGCGAGCAGAGCTGCAACGCGCTGCGCGGCGAGATCGCCAAATCGACCATGACGCATCACTGGCGCGTGCTGCGCGACAGCGGCGTGATCTGGCAGCGGCCGGTCGGGCGGGAAAATCTGATTTCGCTGCGCCGCGACTGTCTGGATCAGCGCTTTCCCGGCCTGCTCCCCGCCCTGCTGGCGGCGATAGCGCGGCGCTGAGCAACGCCACGCTGGCAACCGCCGCCGTCTGGTTTTAAGGTAGGAGTCTCAACGGCTAAGGGAAAATCGAACATGCGCATTCTTATCGTAGGCGCCGGGGCGACCGGCGGATATTTTGGCGCGCGTCTGGCGCAGGCGGGACGCGACGTGACCTTTCTGGTGCGCGAACGCCGTTTTAAGCAGCTACAGCAGAACGGGCTGGTGCTGCGAACGCCGCAGGGCGTGGAGAAGCTGCAGCCGCAGCTGGCGCAGGCGACATCGCTGCGCGGTACCTATGACCTGATTATCCTGACGGTGAAAAGTTTTGCGCTGGCGCAGGCGATGGAAGACATTGCGCCCGCCGTGGGTGAACAGACGCTGATTATGCCGATCCTCAACGGCATGCGTCATTTCGACACGTTGCGCGATCGCTTCGGCGATAAGGTGATTGGCGGACTGGTAAAAATCAACGCCACGCTGGGCGAACAGGGCGAAGTGGTGCAGATGACGTCGCTGCATCAGATCTATTACGGCGCGCTGGATGGCCGCAATGACGAGCGGCTGCAGCGCGTGGACGAGGCGCTGCGCGCGGCCTGCGTCGATACCCTTTTCTCCGATAATATTATCGGCGAGCTCTGGGAGAAGTGGCTGCTGCTGAGCACGCTCGGCGCGGTCTGCTGTCTGGCGCGCGGCGATACGCGGCAGGCGCTCACCGCCGACGGCGGCGAAGCGCTGCTGCGCGGCATTTTCAGCGAGGTGCTGGCGACCATCACCGCCGACGGCTACCAGCCGCGACCGGCGGTGACGGCAAAAATCTTCGAGCTGCTGAGCAATCCCGCGACGCCGATGACCTCCTCAATGTATCGCGATTTATGTCAGGGCTTTGATATCGAAGCGGAACAGGTCATCGGCGATCTGGTGAAGCGCGCGGCGCGCAACGGCGTCAGCGTGCCGCTGCTTAACGCGGTGAACGTTAATTTACAAGTCTACTTAACGAACCGTTAACTAGCGCCTGGCTGTCAGCTGCGCCTGCACGGCGGGCAGCCGCATCAGGCGATGCCAGGCGGCGTCTACCGCGTCGGGCATCGCGACTTCGCCGAAGAAGCCAGCGCCGCGCGGGCCGTAGCCCTGTTCATCATTGCGCAGGCGCTGCACTTCGCCCATCAGCAGCTGAACGAAGCGTTCCAGCGACCACAGTCCCTGCGGCGGCGCGCCGGTGATGCGCGCCATACCGGCATCGAGCGCCACCACCGGGGTAAATACCGGCCAGTTGATAAAGCGCGGCGCGTCGTCGCGCTCGCGCCACTGCCAGCGAAAGGTGGCGTCGGCGCGGCGCTGCAGCAGCGGATCCTGGATCAGCACCACGCGCTGCGGCCGCAGCCCGCGGGCGTCGAGCAGACGCTGGCTGAAGGCAGCATTTTCGCCAGAGTGGCGCGACGCGCCCTCCAGCAACAGCATTTGGTCGTCGAGGCCGCCGAAAACGCGGGCGATCGCCGCCAGCATCTGCGCCTCGCTTTTGCCGCGCGTCTCGATATCGCGATAGAGCGGATGCAGCGCCATCGCCTGCGCCAGCGCGCCGGTGGCGTGGCCGACGCCGCCGCTGAGCAGCAAGGGCAGCCCGAACCTTTTCGCCAGCGCCACCGCGCCCTCGATATTGGGCAGCACGGCGTGGCCGGCAAGTAGCGCCATATCCGCTTCGATGTCGCCTTCGACGGGCATATCGTCCAGCGCCAGCCAGGCGGCGATTAGATTGAGGTCCTGAATGGCCTGATGGTTAAGCTGCATCTCTCCTCCGTTCGGGTAGCGCGCGGGCGCGACAATAGGCCTGCGCGGCGAAATTTTGCTACACTGCCCGCCTCTGTCCTGTGGAGCAATCAATGACTTCCCGCGCTATCACCCTTGATGACGTCGCCCGCCATGCCGGCGTCTCCTATCAGACCGTTTCCCGCGTGCTCAACCATTCGCCGCAGGTGTCGCCGCGCACGCGAGCGAAGGTGGAAGCGGCCATGCAGCAGCTTAACTATGTGCCAAACCGCGTGGCGCAGCAACTGGCAGGCAAAGCGACGCGCACGCTTGGGCTCGCCACCAGCGATCTGGCGCTGATGGCGCCAGCGCAGATCGCCTCGGCCATCCAGCAGCGCGCCAGTCGCGCGGGTTACCATCTGGTGATCGCCATGCGCAGCCACAACAGCGCCACCGACACCGTTAACGAACTGCTGGCGCAGCGCGTCGATGCGCTAATGATTAATCTGCCGCTGGCCGCTGCGGAAGCGGAGCAGATCCAGACGCTGTGCGGCGACAAGCCGGTGATTTTTATGGATGTCGAACCGCAGGCGCAGGTGGCGCAGTGTCAGTACTCCAACGCGCGCGGCGCGCGGGCCGCCGTCGAGCACCTGGTCGCGCTAGGGCATCGCCAGATCGGCCTGCTCAACGGCCCGGCGCAGGCGATTTCGGCGCAGCTGCGCGAAGCGGCGTGGCGCGAGGCGCTGGCGGCGCACCGCCTGACGCCCTTCTGCACGCTGCAGGGCGACTGGAGCGCGCACTCTGGCTATCAGGCGATGCTGCAACAGCTGCCGGACAGCCTGCCGCAGGCGCTGCTGGTAGCCAACGACCAGATGGCGCTGGGCGCGATGCGCGCGCTGCATCAGCACGGCGTGGCGATTCCTGGTGAGATCTCGATCGTCGGCTATGACGATACCGCCGAAAGCGCCTGGTATCAGCCGCCGCTGACCACGGTGCGCCAGGATCTGCAGGCGCTGGGGGAACAGAGCGTTGAAGCGCTGCTGGCGCGGCTGCAGGATGCGCCGCCGCCGTCCAGGCCGCTGGAGCCGACGCTGGTGCTGCGCGCCACCACCGCCGCGCCGGGCGGCGAAGGGCCCGATTGCGCGGCGCTGGCGCAGCAGCTGCAGCGCATCGCGCGCCAGCTGCGGCAGCGCTAATTTCAGCGAGTCCCGCCGGTTTCAGACGAAAAAAACCCACGCTTAAGCGTGGGTTTTGCCATTCAGCCTGCGCCTACTGCGCTTTCGGCTCGCCCATCGATTTCAGTTTTTTCGACAGGTCGCGACGCTCTTTCGACAGATCGGCGTTTTTGATGATGTACTCATCCACGCGATCTTCATAGTCAGAGCGCATGGAAGCGATGATTTCCTGAATCGCCTCAATGCTCATGCCGGGCTTGATGTATTCGCTCAGGTTGTCCAGCAGCAGAACGCGCTTCTGGTTATCACGGATTTTCTTTTCGTTATCAGTGATTTCACGCTGCAGTTTGTTTTTACGACGGAACATACGCACAAACTCCAGTACGTCCTGAAATGATTGCTTGGCATTTTCCATGGTGGCACCTTTTTTTGGGCCTGCTTACGCAGGGGGTAGAGTCATAACCTTCAGCTTAGCGGTTCGCCAGCCGGGGCGACAATTGTCGCCGCTAAAATCGGACTGGCGCTTATCTTAGCGCAAAGAATGCGCCTTTCGCATTAAGTCATTGTCCCTGGTGATTATTTGCGCAGCGCGAGACGGATTAGATCGGTCATGCGCTCCAGCTGCTTCGCCAGCTCCAGACTCAGCCAGACATAGCCATAGATGGGCGTCTCTTCCAGCCGTTTGCTGCCCGCATCGGCGATCAGCTGCTTGAGCTCGCGGGTAATTTCCGTCAGCTCGTGGCTGTTGGCCACCACCTCTTCTGTCTCGCCGCGCAGCGCCAGCGCCGAGAGCGCGTGCAGCGTCTTTTCTGTCATCTGCTGGGTGCGCCGCAGCGTGGGCGCGTTGAGCAGAATAAGATGCGTTTCGCGCGAGGCCCACCAGGCCTCGATCTGCATCTCCACCGTATTCACCATATTGCGGTTGATGGTCTGAATCGCCTCGAACACCGATTTGGGAATACGCGTCTCTTTACTCGCTGGCACCAGCAGGGCGCGCATTTTCACCACGCTGGTCAGCAGCTTGCCTAGCGGCTTTTTCAGGCGCGGCTTCTCAATCAGGTTGGGAGAAAAACCGGCGTGATAAATTTTGGCGATCTCCGCCAGCGAGTCCGACAGCTGTATGCGCCAGTGGGTATAGGCGCGCTGCGCCCAGATGGCGCTGAACAGCAGCGCCAGCAGCGAGCCGAGGATCACGTCGCTGCCGCGCCACAGCGCCACGGTGAAGTCCCCTGCCGGCGCGCCGACCACCACGCTGAGCGTAATACCGATCAGCAGCGCCATATAGGGGTGCTTGCCTAACGTCAGGTAGCCGCACACCATCATCACGACGCCGCACCATGCCAGCATCACCGGCAGCGACATCATCTCCAGCTTAAGGGCGATCAGGCCCGAAATCGCTCCGGCAACGGTGCCGCAGATACGCTGGATGGCGCGCGGGAAAACGTTGCCCCAGGTTGAGATCGGTCCCATCACCACCACCAGCGTGATCAGCGGCCAGGTGCCTTCGGGAATACCGGTGAGCCGCACCAGCAAAAAGGTGAGTAAAAAGGCGATGGCGATGCGTACGCCATGCACGCTGCGGTAGTGGCGATAGAACCAGAACTCGATATTCGATATGGGCTTATCTGGGCGCAAGTTGGCTTTCCGGCTGAGGATCATAAAGTGCGTTATTTTATCCCATGACGTTGCTAAGGCTTAATGCCGCTTCTACATTTCAATACAGTTTTGACACCTTCTTACAATTATCAACATTGCCTTTACAAGCGACTAAAACCACAAAAACAACCACATAACTATATCTCTTAATTTCGTTTATTTGATAACACGACTTAAGGAAGCGACATGAAGAAAAGAGCTAAAACGCTGCCGGGCGTTACGCGACGGCAGGTGTTGACCTGGTCTACGCTAGGCGTAGCCGCTACCGTCACCCGCGCGGCCGACGCCGTCTCCTTAAAAGGTTCGCCGGGCTGGACGCCCTTCGCTGACAACCCGCCTGAAACCTTCGACCAGCCCGGCTGGCTCTTTTTCACTCAGGAAGAAGCCGACACCATTGAAGCTATCGTCGATCGTCTGATCCCCGCCGATGAACTCAGCGTGGGCGGCAAAGAGGCGGGCTGCGCGCAGTTTATCGATCGTCAGCTGCACGGCTTTTACGGCACGTTCGAGCGCCTTTATATGGAAGGCCCGTTTCAGAAAGGCACCGCTGAGCAGGGCGATCAGTCGCCGCTGGTGCCGCAGCAGCGCTATCGTCAGGGCCTGGCCGCGCTCGACCGCTACGTTCAGCAGACCTCGCAGAAACGCTTCAAAGATCTGACGCCGCAGCAGCAGGACGCGCTGCTGGCCGCGATGGAAGCGGGCAAGGTGCACTTCGAGGGCTTCGATGCGCAGTCGCTGTTTATCGAGGTGCTGAACAACACCATGGAGGGCTTTTTCGCCGATCCCATCTACGGCGGCAATCGCGATATGGCGTCGTGGAAGATGCTGGGCTTTCCCGGCGCGCGCTACGACTATCGCCCCTACATCGAGCGGCACAATGAAGATTTGCATCTCGAACCCATCAGCATCGCACAGTGGAAAGGCAGGGATAAGCCATGAAAAAGCTACCGAAAACGGATGTCGTGGTGATCGGCCTCGGCTGGGCAGGTTCGATTATCGCCAACGAGCTGGCCGACGAAGGGCTGGACGTCATCGGCATTGAGCGCGGCCCCTGGCGCGATACCGCGCGCGATTTCAACATCGGCACGGTTACCGACGAACTGCGCTACGTAATGCGCGAAGAGCTGATGCTGCGCACGCGACAGAATACCTGCACCATGCGCAATAACCCGTCGCAGACCGCACTGCCGATGCGCACCTGGGGATCTTTTCATCCCGGCAACGGCACCGGCGGCGCGGGCAACCACTGGGCGGGCATTACTTTTCGCTTTCAGCCGCACGAATTCCAGCTGAAGAGCCATCTCACCGAGCGTTACGGCGCTGACGCCATGCCCGCCGAGCTCACGTTGCAGGACTGGGGCACCACCTGGGAAGAGATGGAGCCGCACTATATGCAGTTCGAGCGCGTGGCGGGCACCTCCGGCTACGCGGGCAACCTCAACGGCGAAAAGCGCGCCGGCGGCAACCCGTTCGAAGGCCCGCGCAGCGGCGACTATCCGACGCCGCCGCTGCGTCAGCCCTACGGCCCGACGCTGTTCGCGCAGGCGGCGAAGGAGATGGGCTATCAGCCCTTCCCGGTGCCCTCTTCGCTGGTTTCCGAGGCCTATACCAACCCCTACGGCGTCACCATGGGGCCCTGTACCTTCTGCGGCTTCTGCACTAACTACGGCTGCGCCAACTACTCCAAAGCCAGCGCCATTACCACCGTGCTGCCCGCGCTGATGCGCAAAGAGAACTTTACCGCCTACACCAACTGCGAGGTGCTGGAGGTGCTGACCGACTCCAGCGGTAAAAAAGCGACCGGCGTCACCTACGTTGACTCCTCCGGCGATACCTGGGAACAGCCAGCCGATCTGGTGATTGTCGCCGCCTTTACCTTTGAGAACGTGCGCCTGATGCTGCTGTCGCACATCGGCGAGGCCTACGATCCGGTTACCAACAAGGGCACCACCGGCCGCAACTACGCCTATCAGACCGCCAACAACGTGACGCTATTTTTCGATGACAAGAACTTCAATCCCTTTATCGGCGCGGGCGCGGTCGGCATGGGCATCGATGAGTTCAACAACGATAACTTCGACCACAGCGGCCTCGGCTTCTTCGGCGGCGGCAGTATCCGCGTCACGCCGATCGGCTCCGCGCCCATCGGCTATCGTCCGCTGCCGCCCGGCACGCCGAAGTGGGGATCGAAATGGAAGCGCGCGCTAAAAGATAACTACCTCAGCACCATGTCGATCGGCTGCGAGGCGAGCAGCTACACCACGCGCACCAATTACCTTTCGCTCGATCCCAACTATAAAGATCCGCACGGCCGTCCGCTGCTGCGCATTACCTTCGACTTTGCGCAGAACGATCTGAAGATGGCGCAGTACTGCACCGGCAAGGTGGCGGAGATCGCCAAATCGATTAACCCGCGCGAAATGATTGTTAAACCAATGACCGGCCACTGGAGCAGCGTGCCCTACCAGTCTTCTCACGTCGTCGGCGGCTTTGTGATGGGCGCCGATCCCAGCACCAGCTCGGTCAACAAGCATCTGCAGGTGTGGGACGTGCCGAACCTGTTTGTGGTGGGCGCCTCCGCCTTTCCGCAGAACCCCGGCTACAATCCGACCGGCACCGTGGGCGCGCTGGCGTTTAAGGCGGCGCACGCGATCCGCACCTGGTATCTGAAACGTCCGGGGGAGATGATTACCGCATGAAAACGCTGAATGCACTCTCCGCCGCGCTGCTGCTGGTTGCCAGCGTCGGCAGCCAGGCGCAGCCGGAGTATGACCAGTATGCGCGCGGCAGCTACCTCGCCACCCTCGGCGACTGCACCGCCTGTCATACCACCGATGCGAAGCAGCCCTATGCGGGCGGCGTGAAAATTAATACGCCGTTCGGCGTGCTGGCCGGCGCCAATATCACCCCGGATCGGGAAACCGGCATTGGCGACTGGAGCTATGACGATTTTCGCCGCGCCATGACGGAAGGCATTGGCCACAACGGCAAACGGCTCTATGGCGCGATGCCGTTTACCGCCTACACAAAGATGTCCGAGCGGGACCTGCAGGATCTCTGGGCGTGGATACAGACGCTGCAGCCGATCCATCATGAGGTCGAAACCAACCAGCTGCCCTTCCCCTTTAATATTCGCACCAGCCTGATTGCCTGGAACTGGCTTAATTTCGATAAGGGCACCTTTGTTCCCGACGCGAAAAAGTCGGCGGAGTGGAATCGCGGCGCCTACCTGGTGCAGGGCCTCGGCCACTGCGGCACCTGTCACACCTCGAAAAACTTTCTCGGCGGCGATAAGGACGATCGTTTTCTCAGCGGCAGCGTGGTGGAAGGCTGGTACGCGCCTAATCTCGGTGCGGACGCCCATACCGGGCTGGGCAAATGGACGCAGGAGGATATCGTCAGCTACCTGCGCACCGGCGTAAATCGTTACGCCATCGCTTCCGGCCCGATGGCCGACGCGGTGCGTCACTCCACCCAGTACTGGCGCGACGAGGATCTGCGCGCGGTGGCAACCTTCCTGAAAGAGGGCAAAACGCACGATGAAGAGGTGCCGCAGCCGCTGGCCGCCAGCGACGATCGCATGAAGCTTGGCGCGCAGATTTATGAGGCGAAGTGTTCCGCCTGCCACAGCCCCGGCGGACGCGGCGAGCGGAATATTTTCCCGCAGCTTGCCGCCAACCCGCTGATTAACCAGCCGGACGCCACCTCGTTGATCCGCGTTGTCAGCGCGGGCAGCCGCGGCGTCGATACTGACGCGCGCCCGACCGCACCCGCCATGCCCGCATTCTCCGGCGTGCTGGATGACGAGCAGATCGCCGCCGTGCTGACCTATGTGCGCAACAGCTGGGGCAACGCCGCTGCGCCGGTGTCGGCCAGCGACGTTAAGGATGTGAAGGACGATATGAAGTAATGACCAGAGGCGGCACGGAGGCCGCCTGATACGGTCAGAGCTTTTGCTTCAGGTAATCCTGAATACGCGTGAAAACGCCTGCTTTCTCGACCGCTGAGAGCGTCACCAGCGGATAGCTCGCCAGCTGCTTGTCTTTATCAATTACCTGAATCTCGCCGATGGTTTCGTTGGCTTTCAGCGGCGCCTCAAGATCCTTACGGTTAATCACATACTTAGCCTTTACGTTCTGGATCTCGCTGCGCGGCAGCGACAGGTAAACGTCGTTAGCGGTGCCGACGGCGACGCTGTGCGGCGCGCCATACCAGACGTTTTCAGTGCCGATTTTCTTGCCCGCGTGGAATAGCTGTACGGTGTCGAAGGTGTTCTGGCCCCAGACCAGCAGCTTGCGCGCCTGCTCTTCACGTCCTTTCGGGCTTTTGCCGCCCATCACCACCGCAATCAGACGATGCTGACCGACCACGTTCGAAGCGATGATATTAAAGCCCGCCGTTTCGGTATGGCCGGTCTTCAGGCCGTCAACGTGCAGACTGGTGTCCCACAGCAGCCCGTTGCGGTTGTTCTGCGTGATGCCGTTCCAGGTAAGCGTTTTCTCGCTGTACATGGCGTAGAAATCAGGTTCGCCGCTGATAATGGCGCGCGACAGCTTCGCCATATCTAGGGCCGAGGAGAACTGGCCCGGCGCGTCGAGGCCGTGCACGGTTTCGAAGTGCGTATTGGTCAGCCCCAGCTTCTGCACGTACTGGTTCATCATATTGACGAAGTTCTGCTGGCTGCCCGCCACGTAGTCGGCCAGCGCCACGCAGGCGTCGTTGCCGGAGTCGATGATGACGCCGCGGCTGAGGTCGCGCACGGTGATCTTGTCGCCGGGCTTAATAAACATCAGCGACGAGCCTTTAAACACCGGATTGCCGGCTGCCCAGGCGTCTTTGCCGACCGTCACCAGGTCGTCACGCGTGATTTTTTTGGCGTCGATGGCGCGGTCAACCACGTAGCCGGTCATCAGCTTGGTCAGGCTGGCGGGGTTGCGGCGCTCGTCCGGATTGCCAGCAGTCAGCACCTGTCCGGTGGTGGCGTCCATCAGTACCCAGGAGGCGGCGTCAATCGACGGTGGCGTCAGGGGAAACGGCATATCGTCGGCCTGGGCCAGCGGAGCCAAAAAGAGAGTTCCAGTTACAGTAATCAACAGACGCCTTTTCAACACTTCATCCTCAAGGTTACGGGGAAAACAGCGGCTCGTTTTACGGCAAAAGGCATAAACAGGTTTGATTAAATTGAAAAAAAGTGTGATCGTCCCGCCTTCCGCGCAGGCGTGGTTGTGACCCGCGACGCAAGCGACTATGCTGTGCGTTGTTTTCTCAGTACAGGATATGCTCGTGCCCGCCTCTGAACGCACTTTTCTGTTTCACGATTACGAAACCTTCGGTAAAAGCCCGTCGCTGGATCGACCGGCGCAGTTCGCCGCGCTGCGCACCGACAGCGATTTCAACCCGGTCGGCGAGCCGCAGATTTTCTACTGCCGCCCCGCAGACGACTATCTGCCGCAGCCGGAAGCGGTAATGATCACCGGCATTACGCCGCAGGTCGCGCGCGCGCGCGGCGTATCGGAAGCGGAGTTCGCCGCCCGAATCTATGCCCTCTTTACCGAAGAGCAGACCTGCGTAGTGGGCTATAACAATGTGCGTTTCGATGACGAAGTGACGCGCAACATCTTTTACCGCAACTTTTTCGATCCCTACGGCTGGAGCTGGCAAAACGGCAACTCGCGCTGGGATCTGCTGGATGTCATGCGCGCCTGCTACGCGCTGCGTCCCGACGGCATCGTCTGGCCGGAGAATGAGGACGGCTTTCCCAGCTTCAGGCTGGAGCACCTCACCAAAGCCAACGGCGTGGCGCATGAGAACGCGCACGACGCCATGTCCGACGTCCACGCCACGCTGGCGATGGCGAAGCTGGTGAAAGAGAAGCAGCCGAAGCTGTTTGAATTCCTGTTTACGCATCGCAATAAAAACAAGCTGATGACGCTGATCGATATTCCGCAGATGAAGCCGCTGGTGCACGTCTCCGGCATGTTTGGCGCGGCGCGCGGCAACACCAGCTGGGTGGTGCCGCTGGCGTGGCATCCGGATAACCGCAACGCGCTGATCGTCGCCGATCTGGCGGGCGATATGACCCCGCTGCTGGAGATGGACGCGGATGCGCTGCGCGAGCGGCTCTACACGCGTAAAAGCGATCTGGCCGACGACGAGGCGCCGGTGCCGATTAAGCTGGTGCATATCAATAAATGCCCGGTGCTGGCGCCCGCCAACACGCTGCGCCCGGAAGACGCGGCGCGTCTGGGTATCGATCGGAAAGCCTGTCTGGCGAATCTGGCGCTGCTGCGTCAGCATGCCGACGTGCGTGAAAAAGTGGTGACCCTGTTTGCCGAAGCGGAGCCTTTTATCGCCCCGGACGATGTAGATGCGCAGCTCTATGACGGCTTCTTTAGCGATGCCGATCGCGCAGGAATGAACATTCTGCGCCAGACCGCCCCAGCTAACCTGCCGGCGATGGATCTCACCTTCCAGGATGCGCGCGTGGCGAAGCTGCTGTTCCGTTACCGCGCGCGCAACTTCCCCGGCACGCTGGATGACGCCGAACAGCAGCGCTGGCTGCAGCATCGCCGCGACGTTCTAAACGCCGAGCGCGTGCAGGCCTTTTTGCTGGAGCTGGAGTCGCTGGCGAGCCTGCACGAAGGGGATGCAGAGAAGCTGGCGCAGCTAAAAGCGCTCTATCTCTACGCGCAAGAACTGGTCTCCTGACGCGCCTTGCCGGCAGGCTCCCCCCTCTGCCGGCTTGTCTTATGCTACGCACGTCTTTTTATCCTCGCTTCGCCGCCCGCACGTCCTCATCAACTTACTCTTAAATTTCCACAAACAATAAACTAACAATTAATGCATAGTGTTTTTCATTATTTAAAATTTAATAACGAAAACCCCGGGGACATTTAAAGGTAAAATTGTCAAAAGATAAAATGTAAGAATATTCCTATACACATATTTTTTAGAAATATAACAGGAAGCGAAAATTAATTTATAGAGGTAATTATTAGCCCATATAATTTTTATATAGTTTCACTATTCTGAAAATAGCCATTTTTCAGCATAAATAGATTATCCGGCTTTTTACTCCGTGGTACCCGATTAGCAGTTACGTTTATTTTTAGCAAATAGTGCGAAATTTTTATTGATCCAACCCGCCTCTTTTTCTGATTAATCCTAAGAAAGAAAAAGTATTCCTAACACTTAAGGACTAAATTGAAAAATTAAACGAACCAAGTTGAGAAAACTCAATGCTTTTTTCTTTAATTTGCCCTTGACCCGCTTAAGATTATTCTTAACTATCAATGCGCGCTATTTTTTTAACTTATTGAAACAGAAGGAATAAGCTGCCAGGATAGTGTCAACTCTCTTAGCAGGCGGATAAATCAGCTTATGAGAATCATCACCAGAGAGGATCTGCGCTGCGCCAGCTGTAAATATGGCTGCCAGCTGCTAAATCGTAGCAACGAAGTTATTAATCGATGTCCCATTCAGAAAATAGCAATATGGCCGGACGGTAATCACTACCTGAAAAAAGGGGTGCTCTCCCTGGTGGCCGGGCGATATGAAACCGTATTTTGCAAAGGCTGTATTTTTGTAGATTTTTCAGTTCATCGCCTCCGCTATTTCACGAATAACAACTGGCTCGATTACCTGAAGTCTACAGGCCTGAGCATAATTATCGTCAGCGACAGGCCGATGGGTCCGCTGGCGGCCTACTGGAGCAAAAACAGCAGCGTTTATTCCGTCATCTACTGCGGAAGCTCCATAGAGAGAATAAAGAAGCAAATCAATTTCTATTATTATGGTTTAAAAGGAGGAGTAGCCAGCAAAAAAGTGAATGCGCTATCAAGAGAAGAGGTCAGTTTTCTGGATCTGGCGGTAAATGGATATTCACTTTCATTAATAGCCAAAAAAATGAATCTCGACGTTAAAAAAATTTACAACATTAAAGAATCCGTTCGCAGAAAAACCGGGCGCAGCCTTAATCAACTGCTTTCGGGCTAATAAGTACAGAGGATTACATGATGAAAACTCAATTTATTAAATCACCGTTTGCGCTGCTTCTTAGCGGTTTACTGTTGTCAACTTCCGCTCTTGCCGCGTCAGATAATACCATTAACTTCCAGGGCGAAGTTTCCGACGAGACCTGTTCTGTTGCGGTCAACGGCAACGCCGCTTCGCCGGTGGTGCTCATGCCTACCGTCAGCAAAGCCGATCTGGCGACCAGCGGCGCAACCGCGGGACAGACCAGCTTTACCGTAGGCCTGACCGGCTGTACAGCCAACGCCACGACGTCGACCAAGGTCTCTACCGTGTTCGTCGGCAACAACGTCAGCTCCAGCGGCAACCTGACCAACACCGGCACCGCGCAAAACGTCGAAGTCCAGCTGCTGGATCCTCAGGATGCCGTTATTAACCTGACCAGCGGCTACACCGGCAGCGGCGATCTGACGCTGAAAACCGGCGAAACCGAAGCGTCTGCTACCTACAACGCGCAGTACTATGCAACCGGCGCAGCGACCGCGGGTACCGTCGCCGCCTCCCTGCAGTACGCCGTGACCTATCAGTAAAATGAAATGAGTGCGCGCTGGCCTGGCTGGCGCGCACCGTTTATTATTGAGATCGCAAACATGTTTTCCCGTTTAAAATCCATTTTGCTCAGCACCTTTATCGTTATTTTTACGATGACTTCGGTGCAGGCGAGCGTGACGCTGCTGGGAAGCCGGATTATTTATCCCGCACAGGCGACCTCTGTCGATATTCAGTTTAAAAATAATGACAACATTCCCTATGTCATACAGTCATGGTTTGACGATGGCGATGTAGATTCCCAGCCTCAGCAAAAAAATAATGTTCCATTCATTGTTACGCCGCCGGTGTTTCGCATTCAGCCTAAGGCCGGACAGATCGCGCGCGTTATTTTTAGCGGCACCGCAACGCTGCCACAGGATCGCGAATCGCTTTTCTGGTTTAACACGCTGCAAATTCCGCCCAGCCAGCGAGGAAGCCAGGCAAAGCAAAATATCATGGCGGTGATGCTGCGCAACCGCGTGAAGGTATTTTATCGACCCGCCGCCATAGGTAAACCGGACAACATTCTTAAGGGCGTCAAAGTTAATTATGTTTTTGACGCCAGAAAAGGCAGCGGTCTCGAAATTGATAATGCGCAGCCCTGGCATCTTTCGCTGGTTGCGCTGTCGCTAAAAACCGGCGCAAAGAATATGACAGCCGAGACGCAGATGATTGCGCCCTACAGTAAAAAAACGTTTTGGCTTAGCAATGCGAAACAACGCTTTCAGGGTGCAGCTACGGCAACTCTCGCCGCGATTAACGATCAGGGAGCAAGAATAAGTGAAGATTTTGCGGTTAATTCCCAGCAACGTTAAATTTAACTTTTTCGTTTTAGGTGTATCCGCTTCATTTTGCCTGCCGGCCTACTGCGACGATTATTATTTCGATGCGTCTCTTTTTAAGGGATCCGCTTTTGGACAAAATATCGAGCAATTTAACCAGGAGACGATACCTGCCGGTGATTATCTGGTCGACGTCTGGCTGAATAACCGGCTGGTTAAGTCTGGCGTCAGGCTGAAATTTATCGCTGACGACAGCGGCAAAAACGCCGCGCCCTGCCTGCCAGCTTCGCTGATTAAAACGCTGCAGGTCAAAATGAAAAACGCCCGTGCCGACAAGGCTGAATGCGCGCCGCTTTCCAGCTGGACCGATGCCGGAAGCTGGGCGTTCGATCCCGCTGCGCTGCGCCTGCGGCTGACCATTCCGCTTTCTGCGCTAAACCGAACGCCCAGGGGCTATATTCCGCCTGCCGAGTGGGACAAGGGCATCAGCGCCCTTTTTCTTCGCCATAACACTAACTATACCTGGACGGAAAACAGCAGCGCGCACTATCGCTATCAATATTTGTGGAGCGGCATCACCGCAGGCACCAACATCGCCAACTGGCAGCTGCGCCATCAGGGCAACTTACGCTATCTCAATAACAGCACCAGCGGCGCTCAGTATCATTACAACAGCGTCAGAAGCTGGGTTCAGCACCCGATTGAGCGCATTAACAGCCTGATTTCCATTGGCGATAATTACACCGACAGCTCGCTTTTCGGCAGTCTCTCCTTTAACGGTATTCGGCTTGCGACCGATGAGCGTATGTGGCCGCAGGGCCGCAGAGGCTATGCCCCGGAGATCCACGGCATTGCCTCCTCGAACGCGCGCGTGGTGGTCAGGCAGCTTGACCACATCATTTATGAAACCAGCGTACCGCCGGGCCCCTTCGTGATTGACGACCTCTATAACACTCGCAATCAGGGCGATCTGGAGGTCGAAGTCACGGAGGCAAACGGCAAGCGCTCCAGCTTTACCGTGCCCTACTCCTCCGTGCCCGATTCCGTGCGCCCAGGCAACTGGCACTACTCGCTGGCGCTAGGCCGTATCCGCCAGTATTACTCGGTGGAAAACCGCTTTTTTGAAGGCATCCTGCAGCGCGGCGTCAGCAACAGCCTGACCGCCACCGTCGGCTCCAGGCTGGCGGATGACTATCAGGCCTGGCTGCTGGGCGGCGTATGGGCGACGCAGGCCGGTGCGATCGGTCTCAACACGACCTTTTCGCAGGCGAAGGTGGAAAACGACGACCGCGCCTCGGGATGGCGCGCCGAGCTGAGCTACAGCAAAACCTTCCAGACCGGCACCAACCTGGTGCTGGCTGCCTGGCGCTATTCCACCAGCGGCTTTCGCGACCTGCAGGATGTGCTGGGCGTGCGGCGCCAGCAGCGCTCAGGCGTCCACTACTATTCTGATTCGCTGCACCAGCGTAATCGCCTGTCGGCAACGCTTAGCCAGTCGGCGGGCGACTATGGGCTGTTCAGCCTGAGCGCCAGCACCGCCGACTATTACAATAACCAGTCGCGCATTACCCAGCTTCAGCTCGGCTATAACAACAGCTGGCGCAATATCAGCTACAGCATCAACGTGGCGCGTCAGCGCACCGCGTGGATCAGCCGCAGCGCGTTTGATTTGCGTGACGACGACGATCAGAGCCGCCGTCAGAAATACACGGAAAATACCATTTCCCTGAACCTTTCCGTTCCGCTTGACTGGGGCAAAGGGCTGGCGTCGGTTGCCTATAACTACAATCAGTCAAAACAGAGCCGCTCCTCTACGGTGTCGCTTACCGGTACTGCGGGCGAGCAGCGTGACTTTAGCTACTCGCTTTACGGCGGCCGCGATACCTACCGCGACGGCAGCACAGGCCAGGCGACCACCTTTGGCGGCAATGTGCAGCAGAACACCCGTATCGGCGCGCTGCGCGCCAGCTATGGCCAGGGTAATGACTATCGTCAGGTGGGACTAGGCGCATCGGGCACGCTGTTGATCCACAGCGGCGGCGTGACCGCCGGCCCGTACGCCAGCGACACGTTCGCGCTTATCCACGCGGAAGGCGCAGAGGGCGCCGTGGTGCGCAACGGCCAGGGCGCGGTCATCGATCGCTTCGGCTACGCCATTCTCCCTTCGCTGACCCCCTACCGTGAAAACAGCGTCAGCCTCGACACGCTCAACATGCGCGCCGATACCGAGCTGAACGGCGGCAGCCAGCGCGTAGTGCCCTACGCGGGCGCGGTTAGCCGCGTCAGCTTCGCCACGCTGCGCGGTAAAGCCGTGCTGATTTCGCTTGCGGCGAACGGCGGCGAGACGCCGCCGATGGGTGCCGAAGTGCGCGATGCGGAAAATGTCGCGGTTGGCGTCGTCGGCCAGGGCGGACAACTCTATGCGCGCGTGCCGCACGACTCTGGCGTATTAAAAGTGAGCTGGAACAATCAGCACAGCGTCTGCTTTGTTAACTACCAGATCACCGGCCGCCCGCAGTCGGATCTTATTCCTCTCAACGGATCATGCAGGAAGAAATAATATGACGAGGCTCATCTATACTCTGCTGACGACACTGGCGCTTTTGCTCTCGCCCGTGACGCTGTGGGCAAACTGCATCAAGGTGACCAGCACCTCTTCGCTCTCGGCGGAGGCGATCGCGGCGGGCTATACCGCCGCTTCCTGGACCGGCGCCTGTGATACCTGCTCGGGCAATATCGGGCTGCCGTCGGTGATCAGCATCAACAGCGGCACCACCTTTCAGCCGTCCGGCACCCTGCTGGCCAGCGCGGTGGGCTCATTTCTCTCCGCCGCCAGCAATACCCCCTACGCCCCTAATCAGATCCTGTTCCGCTGCGCGGCGGCGGACGCGGGCAGCCTGTATGAAATGTACGCCACCAACGGCGACAGCACCTATGCGGGCAAGTATGTCACCAGCGAAATCGATGGCGCCTACTATGACGTCGCGAAAAATGTCGCCGTGCGCATGACTAACCTCTCTACCGGCGAATATTACAGCCGCTACTGGAAATCCCGCCAGCTGACCGCCAGCAGCTGGTACAGCGACGGCACCTATATCTATATTCCGGCCAGCGCCTTCAGCAACGTACTGTATGAGATGTTTAAAATCAGCTCAGCCAGCTATTACGTTAGCGCCGCCGGTCGCTATGCGGATACATGGACCCAGCCGCGCGGCTATATCGCCTTTAAAGGTCCGGGGCTGAGCACCGACAGTCTGGCGGACGGTCAGGACAGCGCCAGCAACTGGAACGGCTGGTACACCTACTGGCCCGCCGCCTGGAGCACCTATAAAAATGTCACCTACGTGCGCGGCGCGCTGTGCGAGGTGAAAGATTATCCGTCGGTGGTATTGCTGCCCACCATCAGCGTCGGCGCGCTCGCAGACGGCAACAGCAGCCAGGCGCCCTTTAGCGTCTCGGTGCAGTGCGAATCGAGCGCGCTTTCCAGCACCGCCGCCTCGACGTCCAGCGCGGCGAACGTGTCGATGGGCTTTCTGGTTAACCAGCCTAACGCCGTTGCCCAGGCGACGCAGCTGGGACTGACCACCTCCGGCGGCGGCCTGACGTGGCTGCTGGATACCCGCTACGGCAGCAGCGGCGTCGCCTCTGGCGTCGGCATAAAAATCTATGACGCCAACGGCGCCGCGATTAACCTACTGCCCGATCTGTCGACCACCGGCACCGGAAACAGCCGCGGCTGGTACGCCTATAAAGATTTAACTTCTCTCATCTCTTCCGGCGCGAGCGATATCTATAGCGGCGATTTCATCGCTTCTCTGGAAGCGATTAATGGACAAACAATAACAGCAGGTACCGTGAATGCGCAGTTACAGGTCGTGGTCAGTTTTCAATAGCGCGCTGGCGCTTATCGCCCTGCTGCTGGCCTGCCCGGCGCGGGCGGTGGTCAACGTGGATAAAACGCGCCTTATTTTCAACGAGGGTGAAATCAGCCAGACGCTCAATCTGAAAAACGGAGATGAAAACCCGGTTATCGTCCAGATATGGAGCGATGAAGGCGACATGATGCTGTCGCCCGATATCAGCAAAACCCCGCTGATCGCCCTGCCGCCGGTGGTGAAAATGTATCCGGGCGAGATGCGTTCGATCCGGGTGATGCTGACCTCCCGAGCGTCGCTTACCGCCGATCGGGAAAGTCTCTACTGGCTCAATATTTATCAGATACCCGCTCTGGCCAAGTCGGCGGAAAAAGCAGAGAGAAAAGTGGTGCTGCCGCTGCGCATTCGCCTAAAAATTTTCGTTCGGCCAGCCGGCGTGGCCGCCCCGCGCGCCGAAGAGGTGCAAAAGCTGCGCTTCGTCGCGCAGGGCAACGCGCTGAAAGTGGTTAATCCGCAGCCGTGGTTTATGAATATGCGGCTAAGCGTCGGTGACAAGCTGCGGGTCGATGACGTGGTGGTGGCGCCGCAGTCTCAGCAGACCATTCCGCTGAACGCCCCTCTTGCGCCCGGCGAGAAGGTCAGTTTCGAGGTGTTGAACGATAACGGCAATCCCGTGCGCTATCTCGGCGCGATAACCGCCTCGTGACCAGTACACGGCTCATCGCCGCCGCGCAGAGGCAGATAAGCGCTGGCGCAGACGGAGCAGGAACGTAAAGCGACAAAAAAAAGGGTGAGGCCTGCGCCTCACCCTTTTTTCACAGCATGCGAATTACACTTCTTCGCTGTACTGCGGCACCGGATTACGGAAGCTGCGGGTAACAAACGCGAGATAGATGATTCCCACGGCGGCCCAAATCAGGCCCAGCACCATCGAGCTCTCTTCCAGGTTGATCCACAGCGCGCCCACCGTCAGCGCGCCGAGCACCGGCAGCACCAGATAGTTGATATGGTCGCGCAGCGTGCGGTTACGCTTCTCGCGGATCCAGAACTGCGCGATCACCGAAAGGTTAACGAAGGTAAAGGCCACCAGCGCGCCGAAGTTCACCAGCGCCGTCGCGGTCACCAGGTCAAAACGGATCGCCATCAGCGCCACGGCGCCGACCAGCAGCACGTTCAGCGCCGGCGTGCGCCATTTCGGATGGATATAGCCGAAGAAACGCTCCGGGAAGACGCCGTCGCGGCCCATCACGTACATCAGACGCGACACGCCCGCGTGCGCCGCCATACCTGACGCCAGCACGGTCACCACCGAGAAGATCAGGATGCCGAACTGCAGCACGTGGCCCGCCACGTAGAGCATAATTTCCGGCTGTGACGAATCGGGATCTTTAAAGCGCGAAATATCCGGAAAATAGAGCTGCAGGAAGTAGGAGGCGACGATAAAGATCACGCCGCCGATCAGCGCCGTCAGGAAAATCGCGCGCGGAATGGTGCGCTCCGCGTCTTTGGTCTCTTCCGACAGCGAGCTGATGCCGTCAAAGCCCAGGAACGAGAAGCAGAGGATAGTCGCGCCGGTAATCATTGGCACCACGTGGGCGTCAGGGGACCAGAACGGCTGCGAGCTGGTAAGCGTACCCGCGCCTTCGCCGTGCGCCACGCCGTAAATCACCATGCCGGTAATACCGATCATCACCACAACCTGCAGCACCACGATCACACTGTTGAAGTTGGCCACGGTTTTAATGCCGCGCAGGTTGGACATCGTCATAAACGCCACCAGCAGCACCACGAAGATCCATGACGGAATACCCGGCACCAGCGCTTCGAAATAGTTTTTCGCCAGCAGAATGTTGATCATCGGCATGAACAGGTAGTCCAGCAGGGATGACCAGCCGACCATAAAGCCGACGTGCGGACTGATCGCCTTTTGAGCGTAGGTATAAGCGGAGCCCGCAGATGGGAAGCGGCGTACCAGCTTACCGTAGCTTACGGCGGTAAACAGAATCGCAATCAGCGCAAAGGCGTAGGCGGTGGCGACGTGACCGCTGGTCAGACCCGACACGATACCAAAGGTATCAAACAGGGTCATCGGCTGCATGTAGGCAAGGCCAATCATGACGACCGGAAGCAGGGTCAGAGATTTTTTCAGGTGGGCACGCTGTGGTGCTGAGGTATCAAGCGACATGTTTCAGGCCTCCCTGCGCTGCAACCTGACTGGATTGCATCACGGGAGTGAGGAAGGCGGCGTTATGAGCCTGAGCGGCGCCGTAGTCATCACGAAAGCGAGAGCCAGCGCGGGCTGGCTGAATGAATAACATCCCCATCTTTGTATCCTCAGTGCGTACGCTTGCGCGTTTTTAAACGTGTATCTATCCGGGCGCGCCCGGCCTCATGCGAATCAGTTAAGTACATGCAAAAAAAAATAACCGAGGCTCTTAAAAGCATCGGTTATATTCGGAATTTTGCAGGCCGCGTATTCTGCCCCAAATCGCGGGAAAAACACAAGACCCGCTAATAAGTATAGCGACTTTTTTCTCAGGCGTTTTTGAGCATCCAGTCGATCTCCGTGGCGGTGACCAGCCGTTCGAACTGCATCATCTCGTGGCGTTTACAGCTGTGCCACACCGCGCCAAAACGCTCTCCAAGCAGTTTTTGCAGCGGAAAGCTGCTTTCAAATTCAAACAGCGCCTCGCTCTGGCGCACCGGCAGCGGAATGCCCTCCGCCTCATGGCCATTGCCCTGAACCGGCTGCGGCAGCGGCAGCGCGGTATCCAGCCCGTGCAGAATGCCCGCCAGAATCGCCGACATCACCAGATAGGGGTTGGCGTCCGCGCCCGCGACGCGATACTCGACGCGGTGGTTATCGCTGTCGCCGCAGGGAATGCGCAGCGCCACGGTGCGGTTGTTGTGCCCCCAGGAGGCCTGCAGCGGCACATAGGCCTCCGGCACGAAGCGGCGATAGGCGTTGACGTTGGGCGCCAGCAGCGCCATCGAGGCCGGCATCAGATCCAGCATGCCCGCCAGCGCGCGCTTCAGCAGCGGCGAGTCGCTGCCGTCATCCGCGGCGAAGGCATTATGATCGGCGGCATCCAGCATGCTGATATGCACGTGCATGCCGCTGCCCGCGTACTCCTCATAGGGTTTAGCCATAAAGGTGGCGGTCATGCCGTGATTCTCCGCCACCTGACGGATCAGCCTTTTCAGCTGCACGGCGTGATCGCAGGCGCTCAGTACGTCGCGGGTGTGGTGCAGGTTAATCTCGAACTGGCCGGGCGAGGCTTCCGCCAGCGCGCCGTCGGCGGGAATATTCTGCTGACGCGCCAGCGCGTCGATATCGCGCAGCACCGCGCCGAAATGATCGAGGTTGTCCACCGAGTAAACCTGGCTCTGCATATTGCGCTCGCTGCTGCCCGGCGCGCACGGCGGCTGAATAAAGCCTTCGGCGTCGCGGGCCTTGTCCACCAGATAGAACTCCAGCTCTACCGCTACCACCGGAAACAGCCCTCGATTACGCAGCTGCTGCCACAGCCGGTTCAGGACATTACGGGGTTCAACGTCAAAGGGAGTGCCATCTTGGTTGCACATGGTCAGCAGCAGTTGCGCGATGCGCGCGGGATCGGAAGCAGAGGGAACTAAGGAGCCGGGAACGGGCATACAGAGGTTGTCAGGTTCGCCGAGAGATTGTCCGAGTCCAGCCTCTTCGACGGTGTTGCCGAGAATATCCATAGCGAAAACCGAGGCGGGGAAATAACACCCTTTTTCCAGCTTCGCCAGCGCGGCGACCGGGATACGCTTACCGCGAAAAACACCATTTAAATCATTAAGTAAAATATCGACATACTGCGTTTCAGGATGGCGTTCCAGCCAGTTTTTCACTTCAAGCTGGAACGCGCTGGTTCGTCTCTCTTCACTGTGACGCGTGAAGTCTTCTACTTCCACGAGGTTCGTCATATCCCACCCGCCTTCTACCGTTAGTTGGTTTGCGCAATGCTCAAAATAACAGCCACTCCTCTAACATAGCGCCAACAGAAAAAGTGTGCAAATGTAACAAATCTGTTTGAGAAACAAACAGCGCATTGCTAGATTGAAAAAATATTGCACGCTTTTCCCCGCTGCGGGCCCGATCGGTGAATTTTTTGAACAGCGAATCGAGGAGTGAGATGGGCATTATTTTTAACAACCCCCTAATCGGCGTAGCGATGTGCCAGATCGACCACGATGGCCACCTCACACAGTCGGTGCACAACAAATATCTGACGGCCATCGCGCAGGCGGGCGGCGTGCCCCTTGCCCTGCCCCAGCAGCTCTGCGCCGCGCCGCAGCTGCTGGAGCAGGCACTGGCGGCGCTCGACGGCGTATTGCTGACCGGCAGCCCGAGCAATATCGAACCCTGGCATTACGGCGAAGCGGGCAGCGAGGCGCACGCCGATCCCGGTCGCGACCGGCTCGCCTTCGCCATCATTACCTGGGCCACCAGCCGCAAGATGCCGCTGTTCGGCATCTGTCGCGGCATGCAGGAACTGGTGGTGGCGAACGGCGGCGCGCTTTGGCGCGATCTTGACCAGCTTAAGCGCGGCCTGCCGCATCATCCAGAGGCGACGCAGCCGTTGAACCAGCAGTACGCGCCGGCGCATGACGTCTTTCCTGAGGCGGACGGCCTGCTGGCCTCGCTGCTGGGCGGCGACGCTACCCTGGCGGTTAATTCGCTGCACCATCAGGGCATCCGCGAGCCGGGGCCACAGCTGCGCATCGAGGCGCGCGCGCCGGACGGCCTGATCGAAGCGGTCAGCCTGCGCCACCATCCGTTCGCCCTCGCGGTGCAGTGGCACCCTGAATGGCAGCCTGAACATAACGACGCCTCGCGCGCGCTTTTCGCGGGGTTTATCCACGCCGCCCAGCACTATCACAAGGAAAAAACACCATGAACGATGCCGCTCTGGCGCCCGGACGACGCTTATCGCAGATCCGGCAAGAGTTGGGATTGTCTCAGCGCCGCGCCGCTGAACTGTCAGGTTTGACCCACAGCGCCATCAGCACCATTGAGCAGGACAAGGTGAGTCCGGCGGTGAGCACGCTGCAGAAGCTGTTAAAGGTGTACGGGCTGTCGCTGTCGGAGTTTTTCTCCGAGCCGAAACACCACGACGCGCCGAAGGTGATCGTCAAACAGCAGGATCTGGTGGAGATCGGCAGCCAGGGCGTATCGCTGAAGCTGGTTGATAACGGGCAGGCAAAGCGCTCGCTCGGCATGCTGCTGGAGACCTATCAGCCCGGCGCCAGCACCGGCGAAAAGCTGCGTCATCCGGGCGAAGAGACCGGCACGCTGCTGGAGGGAGAGATTATCCTGGTGGTCAACGGACAAAGCTACCACCTTAACGCGGGGGAAAGTTATGTGATCGATACCGGGCTGCCGCACAGCTTTAGCAATCTCTCGGCGCAGCCCTGCCGTATCGTCAGCGCCCATACGCCCGCTAATTTCTGACCTATTCGCAGGCAGGAGGTTGAGATGAAACACGTTGAAAGCTACTACGCGGCGACCGCCAACGACCATGCGCCCTGGCCGACGCTGCAGGAGAGCATCCAGTGCGACGTCTGCATTATCGGCGCGGGCTTTACCGGCCTTTCCGCCGCGCTCTATCTCACCGAGGCGGGCTATGACGTGGTGGTGCTGGAGGCGGCGCGCGTCGGCTTCGGCGCCAGCGGCCGCAACGGCGGACAGGTGGTCAACTCCTATAGCCGCGACGTGGACGTGATTGAACAGCGCTACGGCAAAGAGAGCGCGCGCATGCTCGGCAGCATGATGTTTGAAGGGGCGGCGATTATTCGCGACCGCATCGACCGCTACGCTATCGCCTGCGACTACCGGCCCGGCAATATCTTCGCCGCGCTCAATCCGCGCCAGATGAATCATCTGCGCCGCCAGCAGCGGCTGTGGGAAAAGTATGGCAATCACGATCTGGAGCTGCTCGACGAGCGCGGCATCCGGCGCGAAATCGCCACCGAACGCTACGTCGGCGGCCTGCTGGATCGGCGCGGCGGCCATCTGCATCCGCTCAATCTGGCGCTGGGCGAAGCCGAGGCGATCCGACGCCACGGCGGGCGCATCTATGAAGGCTCCGCCGCCACGGCGCTGACCTACGGCGCGCCGAATAGGGTGAAAACCGCGCGCGGCGAGGTAAGCGCCACTTTTGTGCTTTTCGCCGGTAACGCCTATCTGCCCTCGCAGCTGGAGCCGCGCCTGGCGCGCAACAGCATGGCGTGCGGATCGCAGATCATCGCCAGCGAGCCGCTGAGCCGCGATCGCGCGCTGGCGCTGCTGCCGAATAATTACTGCGTCGAAGACTGCAACTATCTCCTCGATTATTTCCGCCTGACGGCGGATAACCGGCTGCTCTACGGCGGCGGCGTGGTCTACGGCGCGCGCGATCCCGGCGACATTGAGGCGCTGATCCGCCCCAAACTGCTGCGCACCTTTCCGCAGCTGCGCGATCTCGCCTTCAGCTACCGCTGGAGCGGCAACTTCCTGCTGACGCTGTCACGGCTGCCGCAGTTCGGACGGCTGGAGAACAACGTCTACTTTATGCAGGGCGACAGCGGCCACGGCGTCACCTGCACGCACCTTGCCGGCAAGCTGATTTGCGAAGCGCTGCGCGGCGATGCGGAGCGCTTCGACGCCTTCGCGAAGCTGCCGCACCTGCCCTTCCCCGGCGGACGGCGCTTCAAGGTGCCGCTGACCGCGATGGGCGCCGCCTGGTATGCGCTGCGCGACCGGCTTGGCGTCTGAACGGCGGCTATTCCAGCGGCATTTTTGCCGGATCGTCATAGCTGTATTCGAATCCCAGCTCGTTGCAGATGCGCGAGCCGTCAATCAGCTTGCCGGTGTCGCCGGATGCGGAGGGCAAAAAGGTCGGCGGCGTCAGGCCCAGCTGGCGCGAAACGGCGGGATAGAAGCGGTCGCGCGCCGGGTGCTTCGAGGCGCAGAGGTTATAGACGCGTCCGCCCTTCGGCGTCTGCAGCAGCAGGGTAATAGCGCTGACCACATCATCCAGATGCACCAGATTGACGCCGTGCGCGCCGTTCTCCAGCCCGGTTTTTCCCGCCAGAAAGCGGCCGGGATGACGATTCGGCCCCACCAGCCCCGCCAGCCGCAGAATATCGACCTGCGTGCCGGGCAGATCGTGCAGCCAGCTCTCCAGCGCGGTCAGGGTTTTGCCCGCTACCGTTTCCGGCTGGAGCGCGCTATTTTCCTTCATCAGGCCGCCGCCGCCGCCGTAGACCGAGGTAGAGCTAGTGAAGATAATGCGCGGCACCTGCTGCGCCAGCGCGCTGTCCACCACGTTCTGCACCGCCTGCATATAGCTTTCGCCGCCTTCCGCCGTGCGGCTGGCGGGCAAGGTCACCACCAGCGCGTCGACCGCCAGCAGCAGGGCGAGATCCTCGGCGTCGCACTCGATTTCCGGCGTCAGACGCAGCTGCACCGCGTCAATACCGCAGCGGCGCGCCGCCTCGACGCCGTCCAGCGTGGTTTTGCTGCCGGTGACCTGCCAGCCGCGCGCCGTGAGCGCCAGGCCCAGCGGCATGCCCAGCCATCCCAGACCGATAATTGCGACCTTCTTCATATTGACTCCTGCGCTTGACTCACTGCCCTCCATCTTAGTGCGCCCCGCCGCCGAATCGCAAAGGTTAAAAAAGGGTTGCGCATTGCCGCTATCTTCGCTAGGTTAATCAGCACGCAAATGAATACTCATTCAGCAACGGAATTTACTATGACACGCGTTCAGTTCAACCATCATCATCACCATCATCCTGACTAGTCTTTCAGGCGATGTGTGCTGGGAGACATTCAGATCTTCCAGTGGTGCGAACGCAAAGAGAACCCCCGGAAGATCGCCTTCCGGGGGTTTTTTTATGGGCTGGCGCAATACCTTTTCAGACAGGAATGAAACAGAGGACAGGACCGATGTTAGATAACAAGCGAATTCGCATAGCTATGCAGAAATCTGGTCGTTTAAGCGATGACTCACGCGAGCTGCTGGCGCGCTGCGGCATTAAAATTAATCTGCAGCAGCAGCGCCTGATCGCCTTCGCAGAGAATATGCCGATCGATATTCTGCGCGTGCGCGATGACGATATTCCCGGTCTGGTTATGGACGGCGTGGTGGATCTCGGCATTATCGGCGAAAACGTGCTGGAAGAGGAGCTGCTGACGCGCCGCGCGCAGGGCGAAGATCCGCGCTACTTTACCCTGCGCCGTCTGGACTTCGGCGGCTGCCGCCTGTCGCTGGCGATGCCGGTAGATGAAGAGTACACCGGCCCGCAGTGCCTGAATAACGCCCGCATCGCCACCTCCTATCCTCACCTGCTGAAACAGTATCTCGACAAAAAAGGCCTTAACTTCAAACCCTGTATGCTGAACGGCTCGGTGGAAGTCGCGCCGCGCGCCGGACTGGCCGACGCGATTTGCGACCTGGTATCGACCGGCGCCACGCTGGAAGCCAACGGCCTGCGCGAAGTCGAAGTGATCTACCGTTCAAAAGCGGTGCTGATCCAGCGCGACGGCGAGATGGCGGCGGAGAAGCAGGAGCTGATCGACAAGCTAATGACCCGCATTCAGGGCGTGATTAAAGCGCGCGAATCGAAATACATCATGATGCACGCGCCGAGCGACCGTCTGGAAGAGGTAATCCAGCTGCTGCCCGGCGCCGAGCGCCCGACCGTGCTGCCGCTGGCGGGCGATCGGAGCCGCGTGGCGATGCACATGGTCAGCAGCGAAACCCTGTTCTGGGAAACCATGGAAAAACTGAAAGCGCTGGGCGCCAGCTCGATTCTGGTGCTGCCCATTGAAAAGATGATGGAGTAAGCCATGTCCTTTATGACCCCCGTCGAATGGCAGCAGTGCAGCGAGGCGCAGCGTCAGGCTCTGCTGCAGCGTCCGGCGATCGCCGCGTCCGACGCCATCAGCGCCACGGTGCGCGAGGTGCTGGATCAGGTGAAGCGTAACGGCGACGCGGCGCTGCGCGAGTTTAGCGCGCGCTTCGACAAGGCGCAGGTAGAGGCGCTGCGCGTCACGCCCGCCGAGATCGCCGCCGCCGGCGCGCGACTCAGCGACAACCTGAAGCAGGCGATGGCCGCTGCCGTCGCCAATATCGAAACCTTCCACAACGCGCAGCAGCTGGCGGCGGTGGATGTCGAGACCCAGCCCGGCGTACGCTGCCAGCAGGTCACCCGGCCGGTGCGCTCGGTCGGCCTCTATATTCCCGGCGGCTCCGCCCCGCTCTTTTCCACCGTGCTAATGCTGGCGACCCCGGCGCGCATCGCCGGCTGCGGCCGCGTGGCGCTCTGCTCGCCGCCGCCCATCGCCGACGAGATCCTCTATGCGGCGCAGCTGTGCGGCGTGGAAGAGGTGTTTCAGGTCGGCGGCGCGCAGGCGATCGCCGCCCTCGCCTTCGGCACCGAGAGCGTGCCGAAAGTCGATAAGATCTTCGGGCCGGGCAACGCCTGGGTCACCGAGGCGAAACGCCAGGTGAGCCAGCGTCTCGACGGCGCGGCGATCGATATGCCCGCCGGTCCGTCAGAGGTGCTGGTGATCGCCGACGAAGGCGCGACGCCCGCGTTTGTCGCCTCCGATCTGCTGTCGCAGGCGGAACACGGTCCCGATTCGCAGGTGATCCTGCTGACGCCGTCGCTGACGCTGGCGCAGCAGGTCGCCGAAGCGGTGGAGGCGCAGCTGCAGGCGCTGCCGCGCGCCGCCACCGCGCGCCAGGCGCTGGCGAGCAGCCGCCTGATCGTGGCGCGCGACCTGGAGGAGTGCGTGGCGATCTCCAACCAGTATGGCCCGGAGCACCTGATTATTCAGACGCGCCAGCCGCGCGATCTGGTCGACGCCATTACCAGCGCCGGATCGGTGTTTCTTGGCGACTGGTCGCCGGAGTCGGCGGGCGATTACGCCTCCGGCACCAACCACGTGCTGCCGACCTACGGCTACACCGCCACCTGCTCCAGCCTCGGCCTGGCCGATTTTCAGAAGCGCATGACGGTGCAGGAGCTGACGCCGCAGGGCTTCCTCAACCTCGCCGCCACCATTGAAACCCTGGCCGCCGCCGAGCAGCTGGAGGCGCATAAAAACGCCGTTACCCTGCGCGTCGCCGCGCTGAAAGAGGAGCAGGCATGAGCCGGAATATTGAAGAGCTGGCGCGCGACAACGTGCGCGCCCTGACGCCCTACCAGTCCGCGCGCCGCCTCGGCGGCAACGGCGACGTCTGGCTTAACGCCAACGAATTTCCGCTGCCGGTGCCCTTTGAGCTGTCGCAGCAGACGCTGAACCGCTACCCGGAGTGTCAGCCGAAGATCGTGATTGAACGCTACGCCGCCTACGCCGGGCTACAGCCGGAGCAGGTGCTGGTGAGCCGCGGCGCCGACGAGGGCATCGAGCTGGTGATGCGCGCCTTCTGCGAGCCGGGCAAAGACGCCATTTTGTTCTGCCCGCCAACCTACGGCATGTACAGCGTCAGCGCGGAAACTATCGGCCTTGAGTACCGCACCGTGCCCGCTCTGGAGAACTGGCAGCTGAACCTGCCGGCTATCGCCGAACGGCTCGACGGCGTGAAAGTCGTCTATATGTGCAGCCCCAACAACCCGACCGGCAATCTGATCGATTCGGACGATATTCGCGCCCTGCTCGACATGACCGCCGGAAAAGCGCTGGTGGTGGCCGATGAAGCCTATATTGAATTCTGTCCGCAGGCGACGCTGAGCGGCTGGCTGAAAGATTATCCGCATCTGGTGATCCTGCGCACGCTGTCGAAGGCGTTTGCGCTCGCCGGCCTGCGCTGCGGCTTTACCCTGGCGAATCAGCCAGTGATCGATCTGCTGATGAAGGTGATCGCGCCCTATCCGCTGGCGACGCCGGTGGCCGACGTCGCCGGTCAGGCGCTGAGCGATCAGGGCATCGCGCTGATGCGTCAGCACGTCGCCGAGCTTAACGCCAGCCGCGCCTGGCTGCTGGAGCAGCTGCCGCAGCTCAGCGTGGTGCAGCAGGTCTTCCCGAGCGAGACCAACTATATCCTGGCGCGCTTCGCTGATTCGCCTGCGGTGTTTAAAACCCTGTGGGATCAGGGCATTATTCTACGCGACCAGAACAAAAATCCGGGCCTTGCGGGATGCCTGCGCATCTCAATCGGCACGCGTACAGAGTGCGAGCGCCTGATCGCCGCGTTACAGGCTTTATCTGTGGAGAGAGCATGAGTCAGAAGACCCTTTTTATCGATCGCGACGGCACCCTTATCGCCGAACCGCCTGAAGATTTTCAGGTAGATCGCCTGGAGAAGCTGGCGTTTGAAGCCAACGTCATCCCGGCGCTGCTGGCGCTGCAAAACGCCGGCTACCGGCTGGTGATGATCACCAACCAGGACGGGCTGGGCACCAGCAGCTTCCCGCAGGCGGATTTCGACGGCCCGCATAACCTGATGATGCAGGTGTTTAGCTCGCAGGGGATCCGTTTCGACGACGTGCTGATCTGCCCGCACAAGCCGGAAGACAACTGCGACTGCCGCAAGCCGAAAACTAAAATGGTCGAGGCCTGGCTGGCGGAAGGCGCCATCGACGTGGCGAACAGCTATGTAATCGGCGACCGGCTGACCGATATTCAGCTGGCGCAGAATATGGGCATCCAGGGCATCCGCTTCGGCCGCGAAGGCGAGGACTGGAACGCGATTCAGGCGCGTCTGACCCAGCGCGATCGCTACGCGCTGGTCAACCGCAACACCAAAGAGACGCAGATTCGCGCCGAGGTGTGGCTGGACCGCGAAGGCGGCAGCAAAATCAATACCGGCGTCGGCTTCTTCGACCATATGCTGGACCAGATCGCGGTACACGGCGGCTTCCGCATGAACATCGAGGTGAAAGGCGATCTCTATATCGACGATCACCACACCATTGAAGACACCGGGCTGGCGCTCGGCGAGGCGCTGCTGAAGGCGCTGGGCGACAAGCGCGGCATCGGCCGTTTCGGCTTCGTGCTGCCGATGGATGAGTGTCTGGCGCGCTGCGCGCTCGATATCTCCGGCCGTCCGCACCTGGAGTTCAAGGCGGAGTTTAGCTATCAGCGCGTCGGCGATATGAGCACCGAAATGGTCGAGCACTTCTTCAGATCGCTCTCCTACGCCATGATGAGCACCCTGCACCTGAAGACCAAAGGCAAAAACGATCACCACCGCGTGGAAAGCCTGTTTAAAGCCTTCGGCCGCACTCTGCGCCAGGCGATCCGCGTTGAGGGCAACACCCTGCCCAGCTCGAAAGGAGTGCTGTAAATGAACGTGGTGATCCTGGATACCGGCTGCGCCAACCTGTCGTCGGTGAAATGGGCGGTAGAGCGCCTTGGCTACACGCCCGACGTCAGCCGCGACCCTGACGTGGTGCTGCGTGCCGACAAGCTGTTTCTGCCGGGCGTCGGCACCGCGCGCGCGGCGATGAACCAGCTGGAAGAGCGCGATCTGGTTGACCTGATCAAGGCCTGCACCCAGCCGGTGCTCGGCATCTGCCTCGGCATGCAGCTGCTGGGCAGCAGCAGCGAGGAGAACGGCGGCATCCCCACCCTTGGCATTATCGACGCCGAATGCGGACTGATGGACACGCATGGCCTGCCGCTGCCGCATATGGGCTGGAACCAGATTACCGCCCAGGCGGGCAACCATCTGTTTCGCGGCATCGACGAAGAGAGCTACTTCTATTTCGTGCACAGCTACGCCATGCCGGTCAACGCCAGCACCATCGCCCAGTGCGACTACGGCCAGCCGTTCACCGCGGCGGTGCAGAAGGATAACTTCTTCGGCGTGCAGTTCCACCCCGAGCGTTCCGGCAAAGCGGGCGCGCAGCTGCTGAAAAACTTCCTGGAGATGTGATGATTATCCCCGCGTTAGATTTGATTGACGGCAAAGTGGTGCGCCTGCATCAGGGCGACTACGGCCAGCAGCGCGACTACGGCAGCGATCCGCTGCCGCGCCTGCAGGATTACGCCAGCCAGGGCGCGACGGTGCTGCACCTCGTGGACCTGACCGGCGCGAAAGATCCGGCGCAGCGTCAGATCCCGCTGCTGAAAACGCTGCTCAACGGCGTTGACGCCGTGGTGCAGGTCGGCGGCGGCATCCGCACGCGCGACGACGTCAGGGCGCTGCTGGACGCAGGCGCCAGCCGCGTCGTCGTCGGCTCTACGGCGGTAAAAGCGCCGGAAGAGGTGAAAGCGTGGTTCAACGAGTTCGGCGCCGAGGCGATCGTGCTGGCGCTGGACGTGCGCATCGACGCGGCGAACCGTAAAGAGGTCGCCATCAGCGGCTGGCAGGAAGCGGCCGGCGTCACGCTGGAAGAGGTCATTGCTTGGTTTCAGCCGGTCGGCCTGAAGCATGTGCTCTGCACCGATATTTCGCGCGACGGCACCCTGAGCGGCTCCAACGTCGCGCTCTATCAGGAAGTGACCGCTCGCTATCCCGATATTGCGTTTCAGTCCTCCGGCGGCATCGGCGGCATCGAGGATATCGCGGCGCTGCGCGGCAGCGGCGTCAGGGGCGTGATCGTCGGACGCGCCCTGCTTGAAGGTAAATTCACGGTTTCGGAGGCTATCGCATGCTGGCAAAACGCATAATTCCCTGTCTTGACGTGCGCGACGGCCAGGTCGTCAAAGGCGTTCAGTTCCGCAATCACGAGATCATCGGCGATATCGTCCCGCTGGCGCAGCGCTACGCCCAGGAAGGCGCGGACGAGCTGGTGTTCTACGATATCACCGCCTCCAGCGACGGCCGCGTGGTCGATAAAAGCTGGGTGTCGCGCGTGGCGGAAGTGATCGATATTCCCTTCTGCGTGGCGGGCGGCATCAAAAGCGAAGAGGATGCGGCGCGTATTCTGGAGTTCGGCGCCGACAAAATCTCCATCAACTCCCCCGCGCTGGCCGATCCCGAGCTGATCACCCGCCTGGCGGATCGCTTCGGCGTGCAGTGCATCGTCGTCGGTATCGATACCTGGTTCGACGAAGCCACCGGTAAATATCACGTTAACCAGTATACCGGCGACGAGGCGCGCACCCGCGTCACGCAGTGGGAAACCCTGGCGTGGGTCGAAGAGGTACAAAAGCGCGGCGCAGGTGAGATCGTGCTGAATATGATGAACCAGGATGGCGTGCGCAACGGCTACGATCTGGTGCAGCTGAAAAAAGTGCGCGACGTTTGCAAGGTGCCGCTGATCGCCTCTGGCGGCGCGGGCACCATGCAGCACTTTCTCGACGCCTTTGAGCAGGCGAACGTCGACGGCGCGCTGGCCGCCTCGGTGTTCCACAAGCAAATTATTAATATCGGCGAGCTGAAAAGCTTCCTGAAAGAGAAAGAAGTGGAGATTCGCGCGTGTTAACTGAAGAGCAACTGGGTCGCCTCGACTGGGCCAAAACCGAGGGCATGATGCCCGTTATCGTGCAGCACAACGTCTCAGGCGAAGTGCTGATGCACGGCTACATGAATCAGGCGGCGCTGGCGAAAACCCTGAGCGACGGCAACGTCACCTTTTTTTCGCGCACCAAACAGCGTCTCTGGACCAAAGGCGAGACCTCCGGTCATTTTCTGCGCGTCGTCAGCATTACGCCGGACTGCGATAACGATACGCTGCTGGTGCTGGCGGACCCCATCGGGCCGACCTGCCATCGCGGCACCTCAAGCTGCTTTTCGCCTGCCGCGCCCGACTGGGTGTTTCTGCATCAGCTGGAGCAGCTGCTGGCGTCGCGCAAAAGCGCCGATCCGGCCAGCTCCTACACTGCTCAGCTCTACGCCAGCGGCACCAAGCGCATCGCGCAGAAAGTGGGTGAAGAAGGCGTTGAAACTGCGCTGGCGGCGACGGTAAACGATCGCTTTGAGCTGACCAACGAAGCCTCCGACCTGCTCTATCACCTGATGGTGCTGCTGCAGGATCAGGATCTCGACCTCAGCGCCATCATCAACAACCTGCGCGCGCGGCATAAATAGCGGTGCAATATGTTGCTCAATATCGGCTGGTAACGCGAATATTGAGCAACAAACTTTTCATTTTCAGGACCTGGCTATGACCACCCATGACAAACTGATTGCCCTGCTGGAACAACAACAGGCGCGCTTTCGGCTGATGGCGCATGAACCAACCGGCAAATGCGAAGCGGTGGCGGCGATCCGCGGCACCGCGGTCGGCCAGGGCGCGAAGGCGCTGGTGTGTCACGTCAAAGGCAACGGCATTAAACAGCACGTGCTGGCGGTGCTGCCTGCAGATCAGCAGGCGGATCTTAGTAAGGTTGCTGAGGCCGTCGGCGGCCGACGCGCCTCGCTCGCCAGTCCGGCTGAAGTCGATACGCTGACCGGCTGCGTGTTCGGCGCCATTCCGCCCTTCTCGTTTCATCCCGATCTCAGGCTGGTGGTCGATCCGCTGCTGTTCGAGCGCTTTAGCGAGATCGCCTTCAACGCCGGACGGCTCGACAGGTCGGTGATATTGAACACGGAAGATTACCGCCGCCTCTGTAATGCTAACGTAGTGAAAATAATCCAGTAATTGTCATCACAGTAGCTGGCAGGTACTCTGCTTTATTCAACATCACGATAAAAGAAGAGACTATGACCACTCCTACCTTCTCACGTCTGCGCGCCGCGCTGATGACCGCCGTACTGGCAGGCTGCGCCTTTGGCGCGCAGGCAAAAATCGACCAGGTACGCTTCGCCGTCGATCCGACCTATCCGCCGTTTGAATCCAAAACTCCGCAGGGCAAGCTGGTGGGTTTTGATATCGACCTGGGCAATGCCCTGTGCGAGCAAATGCAGGCGAAGTGCGTCTGGGTGGAAAGCCAGTTCGACGGCATGATCCCGGCGCTGAAGGCGCGCAAGTTCGACGCTATCCTGTCCGATATGGGCATCACCGAAGAACGCCTGAAGCAGATCGACTTTACCGTGCCGCTCTATGACACCCATACCCAGCTGATTGCCCGTAAAGGCTCCGGCCTGCTGCCGACCGCCGAGTCGCTGAAGGGCAAAACCGTCGGCGTAGAGCAAGGCACGGTGCAGGAGCGCTACGCGCGCGCCAAATGGCAGCCCTTCGGCGTCAACGTGGTGCCCTACGGCGATCAGGCGCAGGTAGAAAGCGACCTTATCTCCGGACGGCTTGATGCGGTCTTCACCGATGCGGCGCAGGCGGCGATGGGCTTCCTGAAGCATCCGCAGGGCAAAGATTTCGAGCTGGCCGGTCCCATCGTGCAGGATCCGATTATCGGTCCGGGAACGGCGATCGGCCTGCGTAAGGGCGACAGCGAGCTGAAGAGCGCGCTGGACAGCGCCTTCGCCGAAATCAAAAAGAATGGCACCTTCGACAAGATTCAGAAGCGCTATTTCGCCACCGATATTTCGATTCAGCAGTAGTCTGAGGCGACCCCGGTGGTCGCCCGCTTTGATTCGGCACTATACTTTTCTTCATTTCCCGGGCGCAGTTGCGCCCTCTTCTAAATGACAGGACAATCAGCGCCCTATGCATCAACAACATCACCCTCTTCTCAGCGCCTCGCTGGGCACTCAGCGCGAAATCGTCAGCTTCCACTTCGGCGAAGAAAAATATAAGCAGGTCTATATTCAGGCATCGCTGCACGGCGACGAGATCCCCGGTATGGCGGTCGCCTGGTTTTTAAAGCAGAAGCTGATGACGCTGGAGTCTGCAGGCAGGCTGCGCGCCGGCTTTACGCTGGTGCCGGTGGCCAACCCGCTGGCGCTGAGCCAGCACTGGCACGGCACCCACCTGGGACGTTTTCACAGCGAGTCGGGTCAGGACTTCAACCGCCGCTTTCCTGCGCTGGGCGAGAAGCTGGCGGCGGAGCTGGCGGGATCGCTGACGCCCAATGAAGGCGACAATAAGCGGCTAATCCGCGACGCGATCGATCGCCACTACCGCGACGTTATTGCCAAAAACGAACTGGACGCGCAGCGCCATACCCTGATGCGTATGGCAAGCCAGGCGGATCTGATGATTGATTTGCACTGCGACTGGGAAGCGCTGACTCACCTCTACACGACGCCGCACGCCTGGCCGGACATTGAGCCGCTCGCGCGCTGGCTGGGCAGCGAAGTACAGCTGCTGGCGCAGATTTCCGGCGGCGAGCCATTTGATGAGGCCTGCTGTGAGCCCTGGCTGGCGCTGGCGCAGCGCTTTGGCGACCAGTATCCGATGCCGCGCGGTCTGCTGCCGGTGACGCTGGAGCTGCGCGGCGTGCGCGACGTCGATCCCGAGCAGGCAGAGCGGGATGCGGAGGCGATTATCAACGCGCTATGCGAAATTGGCTACATCGCCGCAGAAAGCCCGGCGGTGTCGGCAGAAGTGGCGGCACCGGTGATTGGCGGCGACGAGCTGGCGCTGGTGACGGCCAATGCGGATGATATCGCCGGCATGACCGAGAGCAGTGCAGCGGCCAGCGCGCTGGAGGCGGTCGATATCCCGGAAGAGAGCGGCCTGATCAAGCAGCATCACACTGAAGGCGCAGCCGCTGTCTCCCCTGCCCTTAAGCATCCAGCCACGCCGCTGGCGGGCTGCG
>Ga0153961_1000082_pt1 | contig 37745 bp, 37 predicted proteins | sample TSFL045MetaG_FD_104748 | JGI IMG/M metagenome (GOLD analysis project Ga0153961, IMG submission 104748) | Attine ant fungus gardens microbial communities from Florida, USA - TSFL045 MetaG | ecosystem: Host-associated > Fungi > Mycelium > Unclassified | place: USA: Florida, Withalacochee...
CCCGATCGAGTTGTTTCATTGTTTCATCCGAATTGCCGATTTAATATTGAGCATCTTGAAAAAAACATCACTGGATACAGTATGCTTCCTTCAAAAGTCGTTCGTCATAAAGCAGGACGCTTTCTGCCTGTCATTCTTGCTGGGCTGATTTTAGCCGCATGTAGCGGTCAGGGGCCGCAAACTTCAACCGTCAATATTCAGGGGCCAGTCACCGCCAGCTCCGCTTACTATCTGCAGCAAGCGCAGCAAAGCAGCGATGATAGCAAGACCGACTGGCAATTACTCGCAATCCGCGCCCTGTTGAAGGAAGGAAAGTATCCTGAGGCGACCCAGCAACTGAACCAGTTGCCGCAGCAACTCTCTGAGACGCAGCAACAGGAATCCCTGCTGCTGAAAGCGCAATTGCTGATCTCACAGCAGAAAACCAAAGAGGCTGAACCCCTGTTAGCACAGGTGAAAACCGGCGCACTGTCGCAGGATCAGCTGGCGCGTTATTACAGCCTGCAGATCGCCAGCGCCCAGGGTCGTCCTTCACTCTCACTGCTGCGCACCTATATTGCGCAGGAGCCGCTGCTGAAAGGCACCGATCATCAGGCCAACATTGATGCCACCTGGCAGACACTGACGCAGATGTCGCCGCAGGAGGCCAGCAACCTGGTGATTAATGCCGACGAAAATGTGCTGCAGGGCTGGCTCGATCTGCTCGCGGTCTGGCGCGCTAACGCGCAGGATGCGGAGATGCTGAAATCAGGCATTAAAGACTGGCAGACCCGCTATCCACAGAATCCGGCGGCCAAAACGCTGCCGACGCAGCTGAGCCAGATGCAGAACTACACCAAAGCCTCAACCAGCATCATTGCGCTGTTGCTGCCACTGAACGGTCAGGCGCAGGTGTTCGCCAATGCCATCCAGAAAGGCTTTAACGATGCGAAAAACGGCCTATCCGCACCGGTCGCTCAGCCTGCTGCTGCCCAGCCGGCCTCTGCAGATGCGACGGCCAGCACGCAACCTGCCGCTGCCGCGGGATCGGCTGCCGATCCCATCAGCGCGCCGCAGCAGTCTGCTGACACCCCAACCCAACCTCAGTCACAGCCCCAGTCTCAGCCTGCTGCAGCCGCACCGGTCAGCAACGCCCAGATTAAGGTCTATGACACCAGCAGCCAGCCGATTGAGCAGGTGATGCAGCAGGCTCAGCAGGATGGCGCCACTATCGTGGTCGGCCCGCTGCTGAAGAGCAACGTTGAGAAGGTTGCCAACAGCCAGACGCCACTGAACGTACTGGCGCTCAATGAGCCGGAAAAGATCCAGAACCATCCGAATATCTGCTACTTTGCGCTTTCTCCTGAAGACGAAGCGCGCGATGCCGCGCACCATATCTGGGATCAGGGCAAACGCCAGCCGCTGCTGCTGGTGCCGCGCAGTGGACTGGGCGATCGCGTGACCAACGCCTTTGCTCAGGAGTGGCAGACGCTGGGTGGCAGCACGGTCATGCAGCAGCGCTTTGGCTCGACCTCTGAGCTGAAACAGGGCATCAACAGCGGTGCGGGTATCAGCTTATCGGGTACGCCGGTGAATGCTGCACCTGCCGAGCCGCAGGGCGTTTCGATTGCGGGCCTGACCATTCCGGCACCGCAACAGAGCACGCCAGATGCGGTCAGCACCAGCAGCGGTGGCGGCGTCGATGCGGTCTACATCGTCTCTACGCAGGATGAACTGCAGCTGATCAAACCGATGATTGCCATGCGCACCGGCAGCCGCAGCAACATCTCGCTCTACGCCAGTTCGCGCAGCGCGCAGGCGGGTGCCGGCCCGGACTTCCGTCTGGAAATGGATGGCCTGCAGTTCAGCGATATTCCGTTGCTCTCCGGCAGCAACCCTGGCCTGATGCAGCAGACCTCGAAGTCATTCAATAATGATTACTCGCTGGTGCGTCTCTATGCCATGGGTATGGATGCCTGGACGCTGGCGAATCACTTTAACCAGATGCGTCAGTCTCCTGGCTTTACGCTGGACGGCAATACCGGCAAGCTCAGTGCCGACACGGATTGTGTGATCAACAGGAAGTTGACATGGAACCAGTATCGTCGGGGCGAAATCGCACCGGCCAACTAAATCGCCGTCAGATTGGTGCCGGACATGAAGAAGATGCCCGGCGCTATCTGGAGCAGGCAGGCCTGATATGGGTTGCCAGCAATGTTCACTTTCGCAATGGTGAACTTGACCTGATTATGCGTGACGGGCACTGTTGGGTGTTTGTTGAAGTCCGCTACCGGCGCGATGCGCGTTATGGTGGCGCACTCGCCAGCGTTACCCGGAATAAACAACAAAAGCTGCTGCGCGCTGCCGCTCTCTGGCTGGCGCAACGCGGCGGCAGTTTTGAAACAGTGAATTGCCGTTTCGACATCATCGCCATTACCGGCACGGCGCTCGAGTGGCTGCCGAATGCCTTTAATGCAGACGTTTAGAACCAGGTGGTCGTGTGCAGGAAAGAATTAAAGCGTGTTTTACCGAAAGTATTCAAACCCAGATTGCCGCAGCCGAGGCATTGCCCGATGCTATCTCGCGCGCGGCCATGACGCTGGTGCAATCGCTACTTAATGGCAATAAAATCCTGAGCTGTGGTAACGGTGCTTCATCCGCCAATGCCCAGCACTTCGCCGCCAGCATGATCAACCGTTTTGAGACCGAACGCCCCAGCTTACCGGCGCTGGCCTTGAGTGCAGACAACGTGATGCTGACCGCGATTGGTAACGACCGTCTGCATGATGAAATCTATGCCAAGCAGGTACGTGCACTGGGTCACGCAGGCGATGTGTTACTGGCTATCTCAACCCGGGGCAACACCCGCGACATCGTTAAGGCGGTAGAAGCGGCGGTAACACGCGATATGACTATCGTTGCGCTTACCGGGTATGATGGCGGAGAGCTCGCCGGACTGCTGGGTCCGCAGGATGTCGAAATCCGCATTCCGTCGCACCGCAGTGCCCGTATTCAGGAGATGCATATGCTGACTGTGAATTGCTTATGCGATCTGATCGATAACACTCTCTTTCCCCATCAGGAATGACCGAAGGAGCACGAATGAAAGCATTGAATGCTATAACTATTCTGTTAACCGCCATGCTGCTGCAGGGCTGCGTTGCGGTTGTCGCTGGTGGCGCAGCGGTTGCCACCAAAACGGCGACCGATCCCCGCTCGGTAGGGACGCAGGTTGATGACGGCACCCTGGAGCTGCGCGTCACTAACGCGCTGGCAAAAGATCAGCAGATTAAAACCGATGCCCGCGTCATCGCCACCGCCTATCAGGGCAAAGTGCTGCTGACCGGCCAGGCGCCTTCGCAGGAGATCGCCAATCGTGCCAAACAGATCACCATGGGCGTTGATGGCGCAACCGAGGTCTATAACGAGATCCGTATCGGCCAGAAAGTGACGCTGGGCACCACGTCCTCCGACACCTGGATCACCACCAAAATCCGCTCGCAGCTGCTGGGCAGCGATCAGGTGAAATCCTCCAATGTGAAGGTGACGACCGAGAATGGCGAAGTGTTCCTGCTGGGTCTGGTGACGCAACAGGAAGCGCAGGCCGCGGCCGATGTTGCCAGCCGCGTCAGTGGCGTGAAGCACGTCACCACCGCCTTTACCATGCTGAAGTAATACACTAAAACGTAAAAAGGCGGCCCTGGCCGCCTTTTTTATTGCCTGATTTTCAGACCGGAATGTCGATGACCAGCGCGCGGGTCGCGGTTTTTGCCTTCAGCTGCAACTGCTTCTCTTCCTGCAAAAAGGCACCATCGCCACAGCCCAGCTTCTCCTGATGATCTGTGCCGGACATCGCCTCCAGCGAACCGTGAATCGACTGCAGGTAGGCTCTCGGCCCCTGTATCGGCAGCGAGTAATGTTCGCCCGGTGCCAGCTCCACCTGATGGATCCACACCTGCTGACGCAGTTGCAGGCTGTCGTCCACGCCATCCGGCGAAGCAATCAACTGGGACACGCGACCTTCCGTCAGGGCTATTTTCTGCATCCGCGGATTTTCGCGCTCTGGACAGGCGGCCAGCCAGAGCTGCATGCGCGTCAGCGGGCGATCTTTGCTCAGGTTAATTTCGGTGTAACTCGCTCCGGGCTGAGCAGAGAGCAACAGCGCTTCCCCTTCACGCACGCAGATCGTGTTGCCTTCGCTGTCACGGTATTCGGCTTCACCCTGCAGCACGATGTTCAGCACATCGACCTGCGGATAAGTGCGCGGCTGAAAAGCGGCACCCGGTGCCAGCACTTCCTGGTTCAGTACGCGCAGCGACGCGTAACCCATCAGTTTGGGATCAAAATAGTGGCCAAAAGAGAAACTGTAGCGGCCCTGCAACCAGCCGAAATCGGCCTGACCACAGGCGGATGCACTGCGTGTCGTTATCATTATTTACCTCCGGCATCCGGTGACGAGGATCGGCCACGGACTGTATACCCCCCATGGTAAAAGTCTGGACGCCGGATTGTTAGCCAGTTAATCTGCCCGGCATGTTCAAATTTCCTGACAGAGAACCGGGATGGCTAAAGAGCGTGCGTTAACCCTTGAATCGTTACGCGTTATGGACGCGATTGATCGCCGTGGCAGTTTTGCCGCAGCCGCAGATGAACTGGGCCGTGTCCCTTCCGCCCTCAGCTACACCATGCAGAAGCTGGAAGAGGAGCTGGATGTGGTGCTGTTTGACCGCTCCGGTCACCGTACCAAATTTACCAACGTGGGACGCATGCTGCTGGAACGTGGCCGGGTACTGCTGGAAGCGGCCGACAAGCTCACCACCGATGCGGAAGCGCTGGCGCGTGGCTGGGAAACCCATCTGACTATCGTTACCGAAGCGCTGGTGCCCATCGATGCACTCTTTCCCCTGGTGACACGGCTGGCCGACAAAGCCAACACGCAGTTTTCGCTGGTCACTGAAGTGCTGGCGGGAGCCTGGGAACGGCTGGAACAGGGCCGGGCCGATATCGTGATTGCCCCCGATATGCACTTCCGCGCCTCCACCGAGATCAATACCCGCAAGCTCTACACCATGATGAGCGTCTACGTCGCCAGTGCGGATCACCCGATTCATAACGAGCCGGAACCGCAATCTGAAGTGACGCGGGTGAAATACCGTGGCATTGCGGTCGCGGATACTGCGCGCGAGCGTCCGGTGCTGACCGTGCAGTTGCTGGATAAGCAGCAGCGCCTGACCGTGAGCAGCATGGACGATAAGCGCCGTGCGCTGCTGGCGGGTCTGGGCGTGGCAACCATGCCCTATTCATTAGTCGAGCAGGATATTGCCGAAGGCCGCCTGCGGGTAGTCAGTCCGGAGTATACCCGCGAGGTCGATATTATTATGGCGTGGCGACGTGACAGCATGGGCGAAGCCAAATCCTGGTGTCTGCGCGAGATCCCGCGCCTGCTGGCGAAGAAAAACTAAGTATCGTAGTTTCAGGGCGAAGCTAAGACCGGCTCAGGCAATCCATCGCCACCGCCCTGAAGCTGTTGAAATCGCTGCTTTCCCGCAGGCGGGTCATCGCCCGTTCACGCAGGAACGTCACAAACAGATCGTATATCGCCATTGCCTCTTCATACTCACTTTTGCTGATTGCCAGCAGGAAGATGACATAGGCGGTGTCGTCGCCCCACGCGATGCCGTGCGGTGCCAGCACGGTATACACCACGGTTTTCTTTGCCAGCAGTCCCAGCGAGTGCGGCAGCGCAATCCCTTCGCCGAGCATGGTGCTGACAATCGCTTCACGCTCTTCAACTGACGGACAGAACGCCGCATCCACAAAGCCCTCCTCCTGCAGCTGATGGCACAGCTGACGGAACAGTTCAGACTGGGTCATCGGCCTGTCGACAATATGGAAGTGCTGGGCATCAAAAAATTTCGCCAACATGTAGGGCCGGGTCCGGTCAACCAGCACCAGCTTGCCAATCTGCTCCAGCTGAAAACCGGTGGGAAACGGTGACATCACCACCACCGGTTTCTCTTTTTCACTGAGCCGGATGGTCGAGATAACAAAATCCTCGTCAATACGGCTGCGCGCTTCATATTCGCGCTGTGACAGACGAGCGGTGACCTGCAACTGCGGATATTTTCGCAGCAGCATCGCCTCAATCATCCGCAGCGTAGAGTTACCGCTGTCGCACACCAGCAGCACCTGCGGATGCCGTTGATAGCCGACGTCGTAGTGGCGCTCCAGCCCGACGCCAATATGCAGTACCAGAAAGCCGATCTCATTTTCGGAGATAACATACGGGGTATATTTCCCCCAGCTGGTTACCGCCGCTAAGGTGACATCGTAGGCCATCGGATAGTGCTGCTTGATGTTGCTGAGCAGCGGGTTGGGAATGTGGATCTGATAGCGCACCCGGGTAATCATGGTTTTGATGTGAGTGAGCAGATCGGCACGCAGCTGCTGATCGTTTTGCAGATTAAAGTTGTAATGGGTGTTAATAAAGCTGAGCAGGTAATCCACCAAAGCGTCGGCGTCATCGGCATTAATAGCACTGGGGGCGATCGCCTGAATGCGCCGCGCCGCAATATTGACCCGCAGCCAGTTCTCTTCCGCCGGTGAAATCGGTTTGCTGACCAGCGGGCGCATCAGATTAATCAGCTGATGTGCCGCTTCACGCACCTCATCACCAATTTCTTCAGCTCCCGGATCGTTTAGCGGATAGCCTTCACTGATGCGACGCACCGCCACGGCGCAGTAAAGCCGCAGATAGCGCTCCCCCTCATCGCTGAGGCGAATATTGTGCTGGGCAAAGCAGTTTTGCAGCAGCGGGCGCAGCGTCTCCAGCATGCCGCTGTTAAGCGCTTCAATCGTCAGCAGCGGACTCTCCGGCTGCGCCTGATCGATTTGCCATAACAGATCGGTCAGGCAGGTTCGAATCGCCACTTCGCTGCCGAACAGCTTCATGCCGTAGTGTGGCTTGCTTTCAATAGTGAGGTGATAGCGCCCCAGCCATTCGCGGACTTCTGCCATGTCATTCTGCAGGGTGGCGCGGCTGACAAACCACTCTTCGGCCAGCTCTTCAAGTTTCAGCGAATAGGCCGCAGTGAGAAAGCGGGTCAGCAGGTAGCGAACCCGGTCTGGCGAGGTGCGTGGCACCCGCAGCGGCGACGCGGTGTGCTGCTGCAGATGCTGAAAGCGCTGAGCATCCTCAATCTTCAGCTGATAGCCCGCACCACGGCTCAGGATAAACTGCGCACCATGCTCTGCCAGCAGCGCATTCAGCGCCGTGATATCGGTGCGCACGGTGCGGGTCGAGACGGCAAAACGCCGCGCCAGCTCATCCTGAGGCAGCGTTTCGTTTTGCAGGGCATCGAACAGTTGCGCAAGGCGCTGATTGGGAAATCTCACAAGCGTTACCTGTTTGCAGACAGAAAGTGGGAACATCAGCCTACGGCGATCGTCTCGCAACGTCCATGTCGCGCGATCGGCCTGCTGCAGGCTGATCGTGTCGATTCTCTACGCCAGCAGCGTTTTACAGATGGCCAGTAGCTGCTGCACATCTTCGATGCGGGTCTCTCCGCTGGCTTTGTCGATGATCGAACTGTAGACGTGCGGGATCACTTTGCTGACGCCCGACTCCAGCGCAATACGCACGATCTCGCCGAAATTATCCGGATCGATGCCGCCGGTGGGCTCCAGCCAGAAATCATGTTTTGCACAGGCTTCCGCCACGGCGCGATACTCATCCACCGCCTGCAGCCCCCCCATCGGGAAATATTTCACCGAGCTGCCGCCCATATCCTGCAGCATCGCAATCGCCGTTTCGATGGGCACGATCCCATCCTGCTGTTTTGCGCTGAGTGGTCCGGTTGATATTTTGACCTGGCCTGGCGTGCCGGTGGGCGAGATCAGGCCGTTTACGATGGTCTGTGACTGGCCCAGCAGCGCACGACTGGTGGCAACGCCGGTAAACACCTGGTTCACATGCTGCGGTTGCAGCACCGCGGAGATCTCGCTCACCATCTGTGACTGTTCAGGATCGCCCGCACCCAGGCCCACCGAGAGTGCATTATCGATCAGCGCGGCGTACTCACGCATGTCAGCGATAGCGGCGTCATTACTGGCGTAGTTTTTTGACAGCACGCCGACCAGCACATGCCCTTCTGCTGCCTGCCAGATGGCGCGGGCATTCTCTTTTGATCCCGCCAGAACGTTAAGGCAGATGCGATCCTGATAAAAGTTGGGGGTCAGCGTCATGCGTGTTTCTCTCCGTTTAACAGTACCTGAATGCGGGTGAAAATAGTGTTCAGTTGATCGGCGCTGACGCTGCGCACGTCTGCTTCAATGATCCCCTCGTTAGCTTTGTAGCCACGGAAGTAGATCGCGACGTCGCCCTTTTTCAGCGCCTGCACCAGATCGCCGGTGCGCTGCTGGATCGCGGCTTCGTCAAATGCGATCTCCGCACGGGCGATATCGCGTCCGGCGGCATCCCACACGATGCGAGCCGTCACGCCATGCAGGCTATTGAGCTGCTCAATAAACGGCGTCATTTTCTCCACCATCTGCGCGCCACTAATTTTTGGCTGCGTCAGATAGTTTTCGATTGCCTGGGTCAGCCCGAGAATCCCCTCTTTGCCCACTTTCATCGCGCGACCAATGCCATTGGTCTGGCGTTTGGCCCACTCAACGTAGTGGTGTCTGCCAATCACCAGCCCGCTGGTCGGCCCTTCAATCGCTTTTGCGCCGCTGTAGATCACCAGATCGGCACCCGCCTGGTAGTAGCACTGCAGATCCTCTTCCGCTGCCGCATCAACGATCAGCGGTACACCATGCTCACGCGCAACCGCCGCGGCCTGGGCCACATCAAGATGGCTCTTCTGCACACAGTGGTGCGATTTCACATAGAGGATTGCTGCGGTCTGTGGCGTGATCGCCGCCGCCAGCTGGGCAGGTGAGCACTCGTTGCTGTACCCCGCCTCCACCAGTTGCCCGCCTCCCAGTGCCACCATGCTGCCGACCGGTGCGCCATAGTTCACATTGTGCCCTTTCGGCACCACAATCTGGTGCGGGATGGTCAGCGGTGCGGCATGCAGGTTATCCACCAGCCAGTCATTGTCTTTCACTATCACCGCCGCCACGCACTGGGCGATGCCTGCGGAGGCGCAGGAGACCACCAGTGCGTTCTCCACTTTCAGCAGACCGGCGATATAAGCACCGGTCTTATCCACCAGCTCTTTCATTTCAAAGTAGTGGTCGAGGCCGTACTTCACCGTATCGATCACGTCACTGGACGGCGTAGAGACGCCGAGGATCGTCATACGGCCCGAGGCGTTTATTACCGGCTTCAGGCCATACTTTTCATATATCGAGGTCATGCGCTATTCCTTCTTTAGTCGCGATCCACGTGCCAGCGATCACGGCCGCCAGCGGAACCAGATGCTTCTCACCGGCGACCTGTTCACCTTCTGAATCGATAAAGGGCCGGGTTTCTTCTTTGACGCTAAAAACAGTCAGGTCAGCGTCATAGCCAACTTTCAGCTGGCCCTTGCGCAGCAGGCGCATTCCTGCGGCCGCATTGACCGTGACACAGTCGATGATCTGCGGCAGCGTCATGCCGACGCTGAAGAATTTCGACATCACATGCGCCAGGCTGTGAACCGTCCCGCTCAGGCGATTGCGGCAGTAGATGTCAGAGCTGATGGTGTCGGGCAGAATGCGCTGCGCAATCGCCACGCGGGCGACCTCGAAGCTGAAGCTGGCGCTACCGTGGCCGACATCGAGTTTGACGCCGCGTGCGATGGCATGTTTTACCGCCGCTTTGAGTTCACCCTGCGGCGTCAGAATGCGGTTGGGTTTGCCATTAAAGCAGTGCGTGATGATGTCGCCCATGGTCAGCAGATCCGCAATCTGGTCGAGATTGGGCGGATTGTTGCCGATGTGAACCATCAGCGGCAGACCGCCGCTCTCCTGCTGGATCGCTTTGGCTTTGATCAGCGGCTGGACGCCATTCTGACCGACCACGCTGCTGCTGATGCGCGCCTTGAGACCGACAATAAAATCGGGCAGCCGCACCACGGCCTGCTGCACTGCCTCGCCATCGATCTGCGTCATATCGGCCAGTTCATTCTGAGTGACGATGCCGGTGCGAGCGACATTGATCAGCGCATAGACCTGGGTCTGCGCTGTGCGCGTCAGCTGATAAAAGTCATCGATGTGCTCTGCGCCAGTGCTGCCCGCATCGACCACCGTGGTGACGCCATGCGCCACGCCAATCGCGTCCGCTTCATCATGATAAATCGGTGATTTGGGATAGCAGTGAACGTGGGAGTCGATCCAGCCCGCGCTGACGTAGTAGCGGCCCGCCAGATCGCGTTCACGCGGTGCGCTGCCCTGCACCTTGCCGATGGCAGCAATGCGGCCATCCTGCAGCGCAATATCGACCACCTGCTCATCGCTGAGACGCGCATTGCGGATAATCAAGTCGTACATGGTTTCTCCTTAACGGCAGCCCACTGCCGGGCTGCCGGTGAGATCAGAGAGCAATCGGGAACAGCGCACCCAGGATCATCGCGCCGAGGATGGCACCGCCGGTAATCGGCTTGTTCCAGAGATAGAACAGCAGCGCACCCAGCAGCGAGCCCAGACCAATCGGAATGGAGGCCGCCATGGCGGACAGGATGATCAGCGGCCCCAGAAAGCGGCCTGAAGCATTACCTGCACCCATCATCACGTCTGCACCGTAGGTCGAGTCGCTCTGATTGATGGTGAATTTACGCGCCAGAATAATCAGGTAGCCAATCGCCACACCAATTACCAGGCCCGTTGCCAGCGACGCTGCGAAATTCGCCACGGGGAAGATGATGCCCGCCCCCAGCAGCAGTGCCGGCACACCCAGACCGACCCCGGTCTGAATCGCGCCACCGATATCCAGAATGCCCACCAGCGAACCTTCGATAATACGGGCAAACAGGAAGCTGGCACCAAAGGCAGCGACCGCACCGTAGACGCCGGTTTCCATTCCGGCGCGCAGCATCGAGACAAACGCCACTTCGTTAAACGCGCCAATGCCATAGAGGTAATACATGTGCGTCCCGGCGAAAACGCCCGACGAGAGCAGGCCAACAAAGATCGGGAAAGACCAGTCGGCGTACCAGAAGCCTTTATTTTCGTTCATCGCATCGCCTCTTATTTGCCGCTGACTGAGTTGTGGATCATGTCGAGCCAGCCGGGAATGCCGAGCTGGAAGGACTGCAGCAGCTTCATGTCGAAACCGCGGAAGAAGCCGCTCAGCACAAACAGCAGCACGATGGCGGTCATCATGACTTTGGTGACCCGGTTCCAGCCGCTCTCTTCCACGCCTTTACCGATCAGGATCCCCAGCACCAGACCTGGTACGGCGTTGCCCATGATCAGCTGCGCCAGACCGCCAAAAATGGTGGCCCAGAAGCCTGATTTTTTGCCTGCATCGATCGCCGCCAGCCAGAAGATGACCGGCATGACGGTATTCACCAGCAGGTTGGCGGCGGGCACCAGCACTTTGACCGCCGTCACCTGCAGCGCAGCCGGCACAGCAGAGGCGGTAGAGTTAAGGAAGGCGACCACGATCATGCCGATGATGCCGCAGGCGATGGCCATTTTTTTCGGATCGTGCAGCGTCTCCGCCACATTACGATTCTTCACCATCAGGGCAGCCGCACCCCAGTTTGGAATGATGCGATGGTCCACATCCTGCGTGAATGAACCGGCTGCGACAGACGATGCCCAGGCATTGAAAAAGAAGCCAAGACCAAAGGAGAAGTGAGATGCCGGATCGCCTTCACACGAGTTCAGCTCGCCCAGCGTACGAAACGCCCCCATGCCCTGGGTGGTGGGCGCGTGGAACATACGTGCAGCCCCCGCACCAACGCCGATGCCTACCAGGCCCCCAATGATCAACGACTTAAACAAAATGATTAAAAACATGTTGTTGTACCTTGTTGTCGTTTTTACCCGCCCTATCCGCACCGCCGCATCGCCCCGGCCTGACCGCCGCGCTATCGCTACAGCAGTGGAATGGGCAAACGGCGGGCTGATGTAAACAGGTTCTGTTTTATGATGCCGCCGTGAACGTCACCTGCTCGGTGTCGAAAACGGTGACGCTGACGGTGATCTCCAGCGTCACGCTGAAGCTCCGCCGTTGGCGCGCCAGAAAGAAAAAGAGAAACTTCTCGGTTCTGACGCTCTCCTGCGCGCGCAGCACCCGGACATCCTGAGGTTCGATGCGCAGCAGAATTTTTTGCGTCGCGCGCAGAACCTGGTTCTGCACACGACTCAGGGCATCGGCAAAGGCTTTCGCTTTGGTGTCGCCTTTGCCCTCAACCGTCACCTGGGTAACGTAGTGTTCTTTCATAATCAGCTGCCGTGCTTCTTGTTCCAGGCCTGCACCAGCCGCTCACCTAATTCTTCTTTATCCATAAAGCCGAAGCCCAGCACGGTGGCGCCTTCATTGATGGCGGTGACGCCTTCGTCAACAGAACGCATGCCATGTTTGGCTTTGTAGCCATATTTGTTTTGCGCGGTAATAGCACCCGCGCCGCCGCTGCCGCAGAACGAGATGCCAAAATCGGCGTTTTCTGCTTTCATCACGTCACCCAGCTTCATGTCAGCGGCCACGCCTGGCACCACGACAGCACGACCACCCGCTTTCTCGATGCCCGCCGCCACTTTCTGGCCCTTACCTAAACGATCGCCAATCACTACTGTTACCATGGTGTATTCCTCTTCAGTTATTTGATCGCGCGACTTCAATATGCACTGACAGCAGCCAGGCCTCTTCGCGGGGGAGATTGCCGAACAGGTCGACGACCTGCTGCGCCAGCGCGACCGTTTCAGGCGGAATATCCTCAAACAGCTCCGCTTCCACCTCCGGCAGCGGCTCCCCGCTCAGCGAACGTGACGCCATGGCCCCGACATGCGATTGCAGCATCTGCTGCTGGACCGCATTGGGCTGAATGCCATGCTGCTGATAGATCGCCGCAATCTGCGTCATCACGCTGTCAGCCAGCTGTTGCACTTTCTCCGGTGGCGCTTCATACACCGGGACGCCGTTATTGCTCACCTTGCTACTCCTGTTAAACCGGATAATTCGCGTTAGAAATAAATTAGCGGTCATCACCCCGGCTGTGGAGAGGCAACATTTCCAGCAGTAAGTGGAAATTGAAGTGAAGGTTGTGCGTCAGATCGCAGGCTGCACGCTTAGTGCGATATGCGTCGAAAAATGCGCAAAATGATGCCATCAGCCTCGCTAGGCGGTGATGTTGTGCGGCGTTCAGACTGCCGGGCGATGGTTTACGGTGGGGTGATAAGCAGAAGTGATGGTAAAAACCGCCGGTCGGGCTGACCGGCGGTCGGATTAGCGGAATTTCTTATGGTTGGTATTACGGATGTCATCAAATTTAGCGGCTTCGCGCTTTGCGCCGTCCACGTTGTTGGCTTTCGCCAGCGCGCTGACCACGTCAATCTGTGCGATAAGTGAGTCGAGGCCCGCGTGGTAGTCTTTAATCTGCGCACTGTCAGCAGGCTGACCTTCCAGCTTATCAGGCGTCGACTTTTTGGCATCCTGCGCCGCGGTTCGCATTTTGGTTAACGCCTGCTGCATCTCCTGCGCACTGTCCGTTTTCTTAACGATTTTCAGATTCGCATTGAGCGTGTCCATATCCTGCTCCAGATCTGCCGCATACAGGCTGACGCTGGAGAACAACAGAGAAGCCGACAACATTGCAATCACATGCTTACGCATCATTACTTCCTTTTTATTGTGATGAAAAAAAAGCAGCCAACAGGCTGCTTCAGGAATTCATCTTTATTGTCCCGCTATTTTCATCTCAGGCAGTAACACGGAACCGCACTGGATATTACTGCGGGTTTCAATATCGTCACCGATGGTCACCATGTTATGCCACATCTCTTTAAGATTGCCGGCAATGGTGACTTCGCTGACTGGGTACTGAATGACGCCATTCTCAACCCAGAAACCGGCTGCACCGCGTGAGTAGTCACCGGTAATGGCGCTGACGCCCTGGCCCATCAGCTCGGTCACCACTAATCCGGTTCCCATCTGCTTCAGCAGGTCGTCAAAGCTGTGGCCCTGACCCGCAATGCGCCAGTTATGAATACCACCAGCATGACCGGTGCTGGTCAGACCCAGTTTACGGGCGGAATAGCTGGTCAGCAGCCAGGTCTGCAATACGCCATCTTTGATGATGTCGCGGGCCTGAGTCCGCACCCCTTCGCTGTCGAACGGCGTGGAGGCAAGCCCTTTCAGCAGGTGTGGCTGTTCACTGATGGTGAGCCACTCCGGCAGAATCTGCTGACCCATTGAATCCAGCAGGAAGGTCGATTTTCGGTAAACGCTGCTGCCGCTGATCGCACCAACCAGATGACCAAATAAGCCGGTCGCCACTTCAGCGGCAAAAATCACCGGGGCTTTCATGGTCGGCAGTTTACGCGGGGCCAGACGAGAGAGCGTACGGCGCGCGCACTCGGCCCCCACCCACTCCGCGCTTTTCAAATCTTCAAACGCACGGCCAATGGTATAGGCGTAGTCGCGCTCCATGTTGCCATCCTGCTCAGCGATGACGCAGCTGGAGAGCGAATGGCGGCTTGAGCAGTAGCTCTGCAACATTCCGTGGCTGTTGCCAAAGACTTTAATGCCGACGTGGCTGTTGAAACTGCCGCCTTCCGTGTTGGTAATTCGCTTGTCGGCACGCAGTGACGCCTGTTCCGCCTGCGCGGCCAGTTCAATGGCGCGGTCAGCGTCAATTTCCCACGGATGGTAGAGATCCAGATCCGGCGCATCATAGGCCAGCAGCTCTGCGTCGGCCAGACCGGCAAACGGGTCGGGCGAGGTATAGCGGGCAATATCAATCGCCGCCTGCACGGTACGTTTGATCGCATCCGGGCTGAGGTCGGTCGATGAGGCACTGCCTTTACGATTCTGATGATAAACGGTGATGCCCAGCGCACCGTCGCTGTTAAATTCAACGTTTTCCACTTCGCCATAACGGGTGCTGACCCCGATGCCGGTGGTCTTACTGACAGCCACTTCCGCGCTGTCAGTGCTTGCTTTAGCCAGTTCAAGTGCCTGCGCAATGGCCTGCTCCAGTACTTTTCGCTGTTCTGCAACCTGAGTAGATACGTTCATCGACCTGCCCATAATCTTATGTGTGAATGATTTGAGTCTATCAGAGTCAGAGAACAATTTCGCAGTCACCCGATAAACTGGTAGGATTAGCCTCTTTTTTTTGGGAGCCCGGAAATGACCAGACAGCCCGATGAATGGCTCGACGATGTGCCAGATAATGACGAAGAAGAAGATGAAGAGATTATCTGGGTCAGTAAGAGTGAAATTAAACGTGATGCAGAAGAGTTAAAGCGCCTGGGAGCCGAACTGGTTGATCTGGGTAAAAACTCGCTGGATAAAATCCCGCTGGATGAGCGTCTGCGCACCGAGATCGAGCTGGCACAGCGCATCAAAAAAGAGGGTCGCCGCCGTCAGCTGCAGCTGATCGGTAAACTGCTGCGCAGCATTGATGTGGAGCCGATCCGCATTGCGCTGGATAAGCTCAAGAATCGCCACAACCAGCAGGTTGCGCTGTTCCATAAACTGGAAATGCTGCGCGATCGTCTGATTGAGCAAGGTGATGAGGCGATGAGCGACGTGATTGCGCTTTATCCCGATGCCGATCGTCAGCAGTTACGCAGTATGATCCGTAACGCGCAGAAAGAGAAAGCGGGCAACAAGCCGCCGAAGTCTGCCCGTCAGATTTTCCAGTATCTGCGCGAGCTGGCCGAAGCGCAGTAATGCCATGGCGGGCAGCCTCGCCCGCCTCCCGGCAGCCCTTACCGTTAGATATAGAGAATACCGGTGCGCAGCCGCAACTGGCGTTCGCTCGATGTAGCAGAACGTCCGATATCGCTAAAGGTGACGTAAGGCACCCTGACGCGATCGTTGCCAGGCGCATAATCGAACTGTAACACCTGTTCATAGTCATCATGCTTATTAGCAAACAGTTTCGCATCCGCGTACTTATACACCCGTTTATAGGGGGTAGTGAGGCGATCGGTTTTATTCCGCAAGAGGTCAAAACGATTAGCCGTGCGATGCCGGTCAGTATCGCAAGAATCAATACCCCCGGTGCGGCATTGACTGGCACGGGCATAATCGGTCAGTTCAAGGCGATATAATCCGCCAACAGACCAGCGGTCATTGATTTTATACAAGGGTGCCACACCAAACTTCTATTCAGTGCGCTAGGAGTTAAGTTCCGGCTGAATAAAAGGCGACAGCGTCCAGTTCCCCCATTAATACGACTTCAGAAAGGTGACTTCCACCACATTTAACACAGTATCGTTATAATATTTATCTTTTAGATCTGCACCAACGGTTTTGAATTTGGTTTCGACGCCAGGAAACGTATTATCTGGCAGCGTGGTGCTCAGCCCCAGCTTATCATAGTGCGTGCGGTCGCGAAGACGGCACTCGTGCCGGTAATCCACCGTGGTCGTTGCCAGTGCTGCTGCGGAAGTGCATCACAGCATGACGCCAAGAGCTAATGATCGTATTGTACTTTTTCCCATAAAAATGTCCTTATTCTCAGTAATAAGGGCAATGAATTATCCAAATTCATCTAACCCAAACTTAACTTATATTTAAAGCCTGTATTACTATAAAATGCCACACAAAGAAAACCTGTTAATTGTTTCCTTACCCTGAATCCTTCTGATTATTTTTTCTTTCCCGGCCACAACCGAGACGATGCTAAAAATAACCGGCAGGCGCGGCCTTTCTGTTTCAGACACTAAAAAAGGAAATATGGCAGCTGAAGGAAAAGTGAGAAGATCAAATTCAAAAATATGCGGGATTTATTCAGGAAATAATATTAACGGCAATAACGCTTTAAAAAAAGCGCCCGAAACGGGCGCCTGATTTTTAGGCCAGCCTGTCCAGCAGCTTCTGATGAATGCCGCCAAATCCGCCGTTGCTCATCACCAGAATCGTGTCGCCTGGCTGGGCGGCTTTAGCCACCATTTCTACCAGGGTATCGATATCCGCGCTCCAGTGCGCAGGCGGAATGCACGCTTCTGCTACATCTGAAACCTGCCACGGAATATGGTGCGGCTGGAACAGGAAGACCTCATCAGCACGCGCCAGCGACGGTGCCAGGTCGTTTTTGCTGACGCCCATCTTCATAGTATTGGAGCGAGGCTCCAGCACGGCCAGGATGCGTGCTCTGCCACCCACTTTGCTGCGCAGGGCAGCCAGTGTCGCCAGAATAGCCGTCGGATGGTGAGCGAAGTCATCATAGACTTTGATGTTATTCACTTCGCCGCGCAGCTCCAGCCGGCGACGTGCATTGATAAAGGTGTTCAGCGCCTGGCCGGCATCTTCCGGCTTCACACCCACATGCCGCGCGGCAGCAATTGCCATCAGGCCGTTATGCATGTTGTGTTCGCCCACCAGCGCCCAGTTCACTTCCCCGACTTTCTCGCCGTCGAGCCAGATTTCCCAGTGAGACGCATCGTTGGTCAGCTTCTTCGCCTGCCAGCGCCCGTGCTCGCCAACGCTCTCCTGCTCGCTCCAGCAACCCATCGCCATCACCTGTTTGAGGTTAGGATCATGTTCCGGCAGCAGGATCTTGCCCTGCCCCGGCACGATCCGCACCAGATGGTGGAACTGCTTCTGGATCGCCCGCAGATCGTCAAAGATATCGGCGTGATCAAACTCAAGGTTGTTGAGGATCAGGGTTCGTGGAGAGTAATGGACAAACTTGGAACGCTTATCAAAAAACGCGCAGTCATACTCATCCGCTTCAATCACGAAGAATGGACTTTTTCCTAATTTTGCCGAGACATCGAAGTTTCCAGGCACACCACCAATAATGAAGCCGGGTTCAAGGCCGCAGGCCTCGAGAATCCACGCTGCCATGCCGGCTGTGGTGGTTTTACCGTGGGTTCCGGCCACGGCCAGCACCCAGCGATCGCGCAGCACGAAATTGTGCAGCCACTGTGGACCAGAGAGGTAGGGAATGTTGCGTTCCAGCACTGCTTCCACACAAGGATTACCTCGCGTCATCGCATTGCCGATAATGACTAAGTCTGGCACCGGATCAAGCTGACTGGCGTCATAACCTTCCGTTAATTCAATGCCTTGCTGTTCGAGCAGTGTACTCATTGGTGGGTAAACGTTGGCATCTGAACCGGTCACCTGATGACCCAGTGAACGAGCCAGCACCGCCAGACCACCCATAAAAGTGCCACAAATCCCGAGGATGTGAATGCGCATAACATGATCCATTACTCAAAAGTTCGGCGCACAGTGTAACGCCGCTCGCAGACGGAAGAAACGGATTAGGACTATGGTTTTTGAAGTTCAATCGGCTAAACTGCGTACGCATCCGTTGGCAGACTGTTACGCGTGCTGCCACTCCATCGAAGATTCAGGGAATGTGTTATGAAAACGTTGGGCGAATTTATCGTCGAGAAGCAGCACGACTTTCCGCACGCCACAGGTGAACTGACGGCGCTGATTTCAGCTATCAAGCTGGGTGCCAAAATTATCCACCGCGATATCAATAAAGCCGGTCTAGTGGATATTCTCGGTGCCAGTGGTGTGGAAAATGTTCAGGGTGAACAGCAGATGAAACTGGATCTGTTCGCTAACGAAAAACTGAAGGCAGCACTGAAAGCACGTGGCATCGTCGCCGGTATCGCTTCTGAGGAAGAAGATGAGTTCGTTATCTTTGAAGGTGAGGAAAACGGTAAGTACGTGGTGTTAATGGATCCACTGGATGGTTCTTCTAACATCGACGTTAACGTTTCCGTCGGTACCATTTTCTCTATTTATCATCGCGTCAGCGAGCCGGGTACGCCAGTGGTTGAAGCGGACTTCATGCAGCCAGGCAACAAGCAGGTTGCTGCCGGTTACGTGGTCTATGGCTCATCCACCATGATGGTTTACACCACCGGTGCAGGCGTGCATGCGTTTACTTACGATCCGTCACTGGGTGTGTTCTGCCTCAGCCACGAACGTATGACCTATCCGCCAACCGGTTACACCTACTCGATCAACGAAGGTAACTACATTCGTTTCCCGCAGGGTGTGAAGAAATATCTGAAGTTTTGTCAGGAAGAGGATCTGCCAACGCACCGTCCTTATACCTCACGTTACATCGGATCGCTGGTCGCGGATTTCCATCGTAATCTGCTGAAAGGCGGGATCTACCTCTACCCAAGCACCGCCAGCCATCCTCAGGGCAAGCTGCGCCTGCTGTATGAGTGCAATCCGATGGCCTTCCTGGCCGAGCAGGCGGGCGGTAAAGCCAGCGACGGTCAGAAGCGTATTCTGGATATTCCACCAGTCACGCTGCATCAGCGCTGCCCGTTCTACTGTGGTAATGAGGCGATGGTAAACGACGTTGAGCGTTTCCTGGCCGAGTTCCCGGATTGCCGTCAGGGTTAATAACGCGCTGATAGGGTAAAATGCTAAAAGCCTGCTCAAAGCAGGCTTTTTTTTTCTTGCTTATTTCACACTTCAGAAGCATCCCGATGCTGGTAATAATGGGCAATTTCTTTTTCAGCCCGTTTACGCATAGCTAAATTTGGCGGGAAATGAACTAAAGCCGCAAAATACAAAAGCAGCCCCAGGAGACAGAATGCTAATCCAAAAATTAAACCAGCAGACGTTATAAATATGCCCAATCCTAACACTGCCAACCCTGTAACCAGCAGAATAAAGGCAGTATAAATCCTGGACTTTATCTTAAACTTGTTAAAACATAACTTCCCATCATTATTGATGCTCAAAACGTATTGATGAACGGCAAAGTATTTGAAATCTGTTATCTCACTCGAATTATTAATGATGCCAATGACTTCCTGCTGAATAATCCTGTTTTTTATACCGTAAACCTGCTGATTAAGCAGTGTCATGCAACGCTGTCTAAGATGCGCCGACTCCTTCTCTTCATGAATTCCCTCATTAATTTCATTTTTTAACCTTTTAATTTTATTGCTGAGCGTATGCTGAAAAACATGTTCAACTTTGATATCTTTAGCCAGTCGATGGAAGATATATATAAAAGTAATTAATAGCAAAGCTAGCGCCACATCAAGAGGGGAACGTTCCAGCAGGGAAGTTAGCTTGTCAATTACCTCAACGTATGAAGATTTCATATTCTTACTCCTGAATATTTAGCATAATGATTTACCGTCCATATTAACCAATAAGATATCAGTCAAAAATGATTCAGGCTCAAAAAGTGGATCAACGCCTCAGAAAAATAAGAGGCCAAAGAGCTATAAAAAGAATGAGCGCATCATAAATGCGCTCACCATTTTTACGCTGTCTGCAACCTGAACTGCGCCATCGTTGCCTGAAGCTGACTGGACTGCGCTTCCAGCGACTGGGTCGCGGCGGTGGCCTGCTCTACCAGCGCGGCGTTCTGCTGCGCTGTTGCATCCATCTGAGTGACCGCCAGGTTGACCTGCTCAATGCCACGGCTCTGCTCATCAGATGCCATTGAAATCTCTTTCATTAGTGCCGTTACGCGCATCACTTCGCCAGAAATTTCATCCATGGTTTCCCCGGCGCGCGTCGCCATCTCCGTACCCTCTTTGACCCGCGACTGTGAATCACTGATTAGCGTGCGGATCTCTTTGGCCGCGTTAGCACTGCGCTGCGCCAGCGTACGCACCTCATTCGCCACCACCGCAAAGCCACGTCCCTGTTCGCCGGCTCGCGCCGCTTCGACGGCTGCGTTAAGCGCCAGAATGTTGGTCTGGAAAGCGATGCCGTCAATCACGCTGAGAATGTCGCCGATACGATTGGCGCTATCGGTGATCTCATGCATTTTTTCCATCACGTAGCAGACCACTTCAGCGCCGCGATCGGCGGTATCAGAGACCGCGTTAGCCAGCTGATGCGCCTGCTGAGCGTTGCTGGCGTTAAGACGGACCGTGGCCGTAAGCTGCTCCATGCTGGCTGCCGTCTGCTCCAGTGAGGCAGCGGACTCTTCGGTGCGCTGCGACAGATTAACGTTACCCGCCGCCAGTTCACGGCTGCCGATGTCGATCTGCATACTCGCTTCACGCACCTGACTCACCGAGGTGCGCAGTGACTGCTGCATCCCGCTCAGTGCATGATTAAGCCGTCCCAGTTCATTATTGCTGGACGGTGGCAGCGCCTGAGACAGGTCGCCTGCCGCGATCTGCTCAAGATGGACAATCGCCAGATTAAGCGGCAGCAGCAGCATCCGGCGCATTAGTTGCCAGGCGAGCACCAGCAGCAGCAGCGTTAATACGCCTGCCACGGCGATCAGGATTTTCATTTTGGTTTCGTTGTAAGCCGCCTGTTCGAGCTGGGCCTCGGTGACCTGTCCGGCGAACTGGCTGAAGTCTGTGACAGCTTTGTTGTAGCTTGCCGCCAGCGTCGCCAGGTTGCCTTCCAGCAGCTGGTAATATTCGTCAGTATATTGCTTGTCCAGCGCGTCCATCATCGGTTTGATGCCCTGGTCGAGATAGGCTTTGTAACTGGCTGAAATTGCGTCCGCCAGCATTTTCCCGTGCGCCGTCACCGTTCCGGCATCCGCAAAGCGCTTCAGGTTTTGCTGTGATGACACCACATCCGCCTCCGACAGTTTTGTGACTGCCGCACCCTCTTCCAGCAACCCAATTTCAATTTTACGCACCGCCAGCGCCGCATTAGCGCGGGCCCGCATCAGATCTGAATTACTCTGGTACAGACTGTTCAGCTCGATCCCCTGAATGCGGTTGATCACATCCAGCGAGCGATTCCCTTTATTAATGGCCACAATACCCATAAAACTCACCGCCAAAAGAAGCAGTGTCATAAATGCCAGCAACGCCAGCAACCCCGTGCGAAGTGATAACTGTTTCATTCTGATAGTTTCCGTGTATGTGAAAAGGCGAAATGTCCAGCGGCCCTAAAGCGGTAGAATTATCGGCAGTAACGGAGCGAAACTTTAACGATGATTAGAGTTAACAACTTGATCATCACCATTACATCCATCAAGCTGATTGCCGCTTATCTGCTCCCAGGAGAAAAAAATGAAAACAGGCGTGCTTTTGCTACTGCTCCTCAGTCCCGCTGCGCTGGCAGAGGATCTGAAGTCTGAGGCGTCGCTTGATCGCTGCCTCGATGGTGCATCAACAACGCTTGCCATGAACCAGTGTTACGCTACAGCGAATCAGGCCTGGGATCAGGAGATGAACAGGCAGTACACCACCCTGATGAAAACCCTTTCCGGCGAGCCGAAAAGCAGACTGCGCGCGGCACAGCGTGCCTGGCTCAGCTACCGGGACAGCTGGCTGGAAGTCAGTCGCAGTCAGCTGGCGACGCAGGGAACGCTGGGCAGCGTAGCGCTGAGCGCCCAGGGCCTCAGCCTGGTGCGCAATCAGGCATTGATGTTGCAGTCCCTCAGTAAAGGCAGTTGTGCTAACCCCGATGACTGCTGACCCATAACCCGTTTTTGCGCTGGCTGACGTCAGTGCGCTATACACCTTCAGGGAGAAACCATGGCTGCTTACGCCTCGACATTGATTCTGATTGCCCTTGCCGTACTAAGTTATTTCGTTCACAACAACGCAGTCACCATCTCCATTCTGGTGCTGCTGGTGATTAAAATTACCCCGCTGGCGCAGTTCTTCCCCTACGTGGAAAAACAGGGCATTACTTTAGGCATCATTATTCTTACCGTGGCAGTAATGGCACCCCTGGCCAGCGGCTCACTGCCCGCCTCCGCACTCCTCAAATCGTTTGCCAACTGGAAGTCGATTGTGGCGATTGTGGTGGGGATTTTTGTTGCCTGGCTGGGCGGTCGTGGCGTGAACTTTATGAGCGTGCAGCCGTCAGTCATCGGGGGGCTGCTGATTGGTACGGTGATTGGCGTAGCGTTCTTCCGCGGCGTGCCGGTAGGACCACTGATTGCCGCAGGCATTGTTTCGCTGTTTGTGGCGGCGAAGTAGCGTCTGGGCGCATTCCGAAACGCCAAAAAGAGGGCATACTTTCAGAGTCAGTTGGCTATAATAGCCGACACTCAACATACGACTACTGAAGGAATGCCAGATGAGTTTGAACCAGGTGCCAGCAGGTAAAGACCTGCCAGAAGATATCTACGTTGTCATTGAGATCCCAGCGAATGCTGACCCGATCAAATATGAAGTTGATAAAGAGTCTGGTGCCCTGTTTGTAGACCGTTTCATGTCTACCGCCATGTTCTATCCGTGCAACTACGGCTACATCAACCACACCCTTTCTCTGGATGGTGATCCGGTTGACGTACTGGTTCCGACCCCGTATCCACTGGTCCCAGGCTCAGTGATCCGCTGCCGTCCGGTTGGCGTGCTGAAAATGACCGACGAGTCTGGCGAAGATGCCAAACTGGTTGCCGTTCCGCACACCAAGCTCTCTAAAGAATACGATCACATTAAAGATGTGAACGACCTGCCAGAACTGCTGCGTGCACAGATCACCCACTTCTTTGAGCACTACAAAGATCTGGAAAAAGGCAAATGGGTGAAAGTGGATGGCTGGGATAACGCCGAAGCCGCTAAAGCCGAAATCATCTCCTCTTACGAGCGCGCGCAGAAGAAGTAATTCTGCTGCCGGTTTGTGAGTCGAAAAAAAAACACCGTCCAGCTGGACGGTGTTTTTGTTCAGGCCTCTGGCTACTCATCGCGCTTCAGCCAGTCACCACTCATAATGCGCTGGCGTCCTGCCACTGAGCGTTGATAGACATAAAGCCATGCACTGCCAAACGGCGTCTGAGTCAGATAACGTTTGTACTCTCCCCCTTTGGTGCGAAGCGCATCCAGCTCCGCAAGGGTTGAGGCATCAATGCGGTACACTTCACACTGTACCGCTCCATTGCCCTCTATGACGCCGGGATAATGCCCCAGACTGTAAAGCTCAAAGCCTCCAATCTGGTGATCACCCAGCCACTGCGCATTCGTCATCCAGTGACTGTTTCCCTGTTTGCGCCGTAAACTGCCGTAGACAATTATTCGCATTGCTAAAACTCAAACTGATAGAGCAAATCGAGAGCCTGATCCACACCGGATACGGCTTCCAGATAGAGTTTGGGCATCAGGCGGTAACGCAAGGTTAATGTCGCCAGTGAATCAAATATGCCAACACCGTATTTTACCTGCAGACCCGGTAGTACATAGCCACTGACCTGCACCTGCTGGCTGTCACCAACACCCGCAGTATCAACGGCCAGATTACTGACACCGAATGTCTCCCCGATTTTACCCACAACCTGCCCACTTTGTGCAACCCCTAAGCCAACAAGAGCCGAAGTAAGGGCGTTACTGTCGCCGTCACTGCCCAGTCCCTGACCGCGCAGCAGGTAGGAAAGCGCTTCCTGCTGCGACATCGTCGGATCGGAGAAGACCTCCGCTTTCGGCTCATCGGCAAGGCCGGTGACGCGCAGACCGGCGGTAACGTCATCTTCGGTGGCATCCGGGTTACGGATAGCTTCCAGATTGACGTAAGGCTGATCCGGCGGACCGGCAAACTGCAGCTCGCCTTTACGGACGATCAGATCCTGACCATAAGCGTGGAAGCGACCGGACGGAATGTTGATCTGGCCATTCAGACCGAGCCCTGTCTTATCCTGTACCAGTTTAAGATCGCCATTCAGTTTCGCTTTCAGGCCAAATGCCGAGAGCCGCACATCGTTACCGACGTGGATCACCAGATTGCTGTTAATCGGGATCGCGGCGGTTTGCGGTGCAATTGGCTTCAGCTGTTCATCCAGCATCACTTCATCCGACGAGACGCCAGTGGCGCTTTCCGGTACTTCCTGCACCGTGATGCGCGCCCACGGAATGTCGACCCGGCCATCAAGGTTAAAGGCGGCTGGTGTCGCTTCAAACACCAGATCCGGCGAGACATCCATACGCACCATCGGCGGCACGGTTACGCGAACCCGGCTGCCCTGCGCCGCAATGCGCGCACGCCAGTTATCAAGCTGGCTCCAGTCCGCGTTACCGCTAAGGTTGATGTTGCCCTGCCCGGTCTGCACCAGCCCGTTCAGGGTCGAGCTCATTCCGTTGAACACCAGATTCAGGTTAGCAGCAGTAAGATCGACAGGCATAAAGTTGCCATCCACATCGACACCCGTCAGACCAAGCTGACCAAACACCTGTGGCTGCTGGATGCTGCCACCCAGACGCAGGCTGCTGTTCAGGCTGCCTTTGATCTTCTCACCCTGCATCAGAGCCGGATTAAGCATCGCCAGCGAGACATTGCGGATGTTAACGTTGCCGCCCAGCGTACGGCGGTTTTGCGGATCGTCGATCTGCACATTGCCATCCAGCTGCCCGTTATTGGCGATGCGGATCAGCCAGTCGAGCTGGGCGCGTCCGTTACGCAGCGCGGCATTGAGGTTCAGCGTATCAAAGGCGATCGGCAGGTTATTGCCCTGCACATCCTGCACCACTTTCACGCCGTTGCCTTTCAGCGCCACGGTGCCGGTCGGCAGCGCGCCGTCGGCCGTCCAGTTGACGCGCACATCACCGCTGAACAGGCCGCTGAGCTGGGTCGCATCCGGCATAAACGGCTTCACCATCGCCAGGTCAAAGCGATTCAGCACGACATGCGCCTTGCCTGCCGACCCGGCTTCTACCGGCTCTGGTACACAAATCTGTGCATTCGGGTTCTGCCAGCAGTGCGGCCCGATGGTCGCCGTCTGGCGGCTGTTGAGATAGTCGATGGCCATGGCGCGGGTCAGACGCCACTCGCCGACAGGCGTATCAAAATGGGTATCGTTCAGCGAGCCTCTCCAGCGTTCGGTCTGGCGATCAAAGCTGCCGTTCAGCGCCAGCTGGCCTGAGACCGGCTTGCCCTGCACATTCAGCTTCAGCTGATGCTGACGTTCGTTGCCGTCCGCATTCAGCGTCAGCAGGCTGATGTTCAGCGCATCCTGCTTCAGTTGCTCGACGCGCAGTTGCAGTTTACCCGCCACCTGTTCGCCGGAACGCACGTCGCCATTCAGCATAATGCGATTAATCTGCATCTGCTGCCAGCGAAGACCACGACCGTTGAGATCGGCCAGCAGCTGCGGCGCCTTCAGGGTACCACGCGCTTTGAGGGTGCCGTTGATGACACCGCCCAGACCAGGCAGCGCATTGTCGAGCTGTGGCGCATTGATGCTGGCATCAAGATCCAGACTGTCGCCCAGCGCCCCTTTGACATCCAGATGGTTGCGTCCCAGCGCCAGCTTAATGCCCGGCACCGTCCACTGGTTATAGCTGTTACCGGTCAGTGAGCCGTCAGCCGTCACGGCGTTCTGCTTCACGTTTCCTTTCAGCTGAAGCTGCGGCACACTCAGCTGCCAGCTGCCGCCATAAAGGCTGCCGCGGGTGGTGATTTTTCCATCCAGCCGCGCCGGCCAGTCAGGATACTGTTTCGCGGTGTTGATCCTGGCCAGCGTCAGCTCACTGCGCCAGCTGATCGCCTTGCTCCAGTCCACCAGCGCGGTGAGGTCAATGTTGCCCTGCAATGCAGCCACGCGCAGGCGATCCAGGCTGAACTGCTCAACATTGCCTTTACCCGTCAGCGAGATATTGGCTGGAGGTACGGACTCGCCCTTCACGGCGGTTTGCAGTGACATCACATAGTCGGTGGCTTTACCTTTGAACTGATAGTCCAGGTTATCCGCCTGGTACTGTACCGGGCCGGTTAACGGCCAGCGCAGCTGCGGACTGGTCAGCTGCAGCGACAGCGGCAATCCCGCCACGGACAGTTGAGTCGTCGCATCCAGCTGTGCTTTCACCGGACCGGAAAGATTCAGTCCCAGCCTCAGCTCGTCGCGCATTGCACCATTCAGTTTCAGCGCCAGCTTTTCGCCTTTGATCGGGTCGGTGTTAACCGTGCCGTTCAGGGTGAAATCGACCGGCCAGTTATCCGCCAGCGTCGCCTGTCCGCTGCCGTTGAGGTTGCCAAGATTCGAGTCCACCTCCAGCGTCGTCAGTTGCATCTGACGATCGGCGGTTTTAGCTTTCAGCAGCAACCGGCTGACGGAGATATCGGTGTCGCCGGTAATGCGCAGCTGTTCACCCAGAATCTGCTGCACCTCAATATCCAGCGGCAGACGGAAATCGGGCAGCGCAGGCAGTAGCGGTTGGGCAAACATCGCCTGCAGCGTTTCACCCAGCGGTTTCTCCGCAGGATGAGGCTGCTGAACTTTCGGCTCCACCACCTCTTCATTCACGACTTTCGCCGCTTTTGGCAGCGCAATCAGCAGGCTTTGAATATGGGTCGGATTCAGCGTCAGCGCGCGATCCTGCCATTGCAGGCCGGTGGTGAAGTCGAGCAGCGAGATCGCCGTGTCATCCACTTTGACATTGATGTTGTGCAGGCCAAGGTGACGCAGCGTAATCGGGTACGGCGTACTGAGGTTGGTGTTGCCACTCTCCTCTTCCGGCGCAGGTGCAGCAGGTGTCATCTTCTTGCTGTCAACGACCACGCTGATATCACGCAGGGAGACATCGTTAACGCATACGGAGGAGTGCAGCAGGCAGTTGAGATCCACCGCCAGATGGATTTGCCCGGCATCGACGCTGACGCCTGGCATTTCGTAGCGCAGACCGTTGAGCGTCAGGTTACGCCAGCCGCCCTCGACCTGTCTGATGGACAGGCCGGGCACCCAGCGCGATGCCCCCTTCAGCACTAAATGCAGCCCCGGCGTGGTACCGATTAAAAATGCCACGCCGCCCAACAGCAGTACCAGAAAGATCAGAATACCGATCAGGACCTTTTTCCACAGCTTCATAGTTCTGGCCCCAGTCCTACGTAAAATTGTAATCCATGTGCCTCGTCATCCCCGATGGGTCTGGCGATATCAAATTTGATGGGGCCAACCGGCGAAGACCAGCGCACGCCGACGCCCGCACCGGTTTTGATATTGCTCTGCTTGATGTCGTTAACGGCTTCACCCGAGTCAACGAACACCGCGCCCCACCACTTTCCGGTGACGTTGTACTGATATTCCAGCGATCCGGTGGCGAGTTTGGATGCACCGGTGAGTTTGCCGTCGTCATCACGTGGTGAAATATTTTTGTATTTGTAGCCGCGAATACTGCGATCGCCCCCGGCAAAGAAGCGCAGATCCGGCGGCACTTTGTCAAAGTCGTTGGTTTCGATCCAGCCAAGATTGCCGCGCGCCACAAAGCGATGGCTGTCGCCCAGCGTGCGGATCCAGACGTTCTGCGCCTGCAGGATCAGGAAGTCAACGTCCGAACCCCAGGTCGTATCAGAGACATCCACCGAGTAGCGCTGTGAATCGCCCCACGTCGGCATCAGACCGCCACGCGAACGGGTGCGGTTTACGCTGACGCCGGGATAGAGCAGCATCGTGGTGTTGGTCACGCTGCCCTGCGTAAAGTGGTCCAGGCTCCAGCGCAGGTTAACTGCCTTCTGCCAGCCGCTGCTGCTGTCCCAGTTGCGCGACATCGCCAGCGTCGTGGTATCGGCTTTCGTGTCGTTGAGATCGGTGCGCTTCAGGCCGCCAGAAAAGGTGTAGTACTGCTCCAGTGGGCTTTTCAGCAGCGGCACTTTGTAGCTGAGATCGACCTGCTGTTCCGGCGCAGAAACGTAGGCGCTGGCCGTCAGGCTGTGCCCGCTGTCGTTGATCCACGGTTTTTTCCAGGTGCCTTTCAGGCGCGGACCGACATCTGTGGAGTAACCGACACCGGTTTCAATGGTGTTTTCGGTGCGGGGCGACATCACGGCATTCAGCGGCAGGACTTTGGTCTGACGTCCCTTGCTGAATTCCGGCGCGACCACCACCGAATTAAACCAGCCGGTGGCGGAGAGACGCCGATTCAGTTCGGCTAAATCGCGTGAGCTGTAGTAATCCCCCTCTTTGAACGGCACCAGGTTCTGCAGGTACTCTTCGCGAATCTGTGAACCCTGGAACGTGACGTCGCCAAAGCGATAGCGGTCGCCGCTGTCGTAGTCAATATCCCAGAAGGCTTCACGCCGCTCCACCGAGACGCCGAGCTGGCTTTTTTTAAAGGTGCCGTCGAAATAGCCGTTACGCAGCGCAAGATTCGAGAAACCGCTTTTGAATCGGTCATACTGGCCGTGGTTAAGCTGCGTGCCCACTTTGGGTCGTCCCTGCTTCACCCAGGCTTTATAATCGGCGTCGTTCCGCGCATCGCCTTCCACCACGATAGTGCTGCCGCCGATTTTTACTGGTTCGCCTGGGGTGACATGGGCCACTAATACCGGACGGCCGCCCTGCGCAGGCGCGGGGCGGGATTCAAAATCGATGGTGGGCTCATAATAACCGAGTGCGCGCAGCCCCTCTTTTATCGCAACAGAAACACGCGCGCGAAAACGACCATCGTTAGAGACTTCATCGCTGCCGATGGTCGACAGGCGCGCCCTGACATTTTTCTGAAGATCCCCGGTTAAGCCGTCTACCTGTAATCGCACTGTCGCCGCCTCAAGGGCGGGCGCGGCAAGCAGCAGGCCAGCCATGCAATAAACATAAAATCGTGGCACCTGTACTCCTGTTAATCATGCCGGCCCCTTTTCCACGGGGCACTTATTAATCATCTTTGCCCGCACTACCGCAACGGCAACACCCTCATCATAGCCGCACTTTATGGTAAACGGCGGCGCAACGCTGACATCTCAGTCAAATAACAGGGTATTGTCGGTAAATGGGGATCGCGATACAACTGCTGAAGGGTGGAATGATCAATTCCGGATGACTCACTCAGATAAATCCGAGTCGATAACCGGCCCCTCTGGACGCTGATGCGGTCTGATGCGGCGGTTTGCCCTCTGGCGGCACAATGAGCGCTCCTGCTATAATCTGCCACCACAGGCATTCCGCCTGTTTTCATTTCTGCCCCGACATCTTTTTTCCTGTCGAACAGGCGCAGACATTTTTGGCACGGATAGCTGTGTTTCACGGATAAACCAACCCTGTTTGCGCTTACCCACGCTGCCCAGGCCAAAAATGACAAGTGGATAACCCTTTGGATCTCATATGTTAGATAGCTTACTTGTCATTCTGTTGCTGATCGTAATCAGTGCCTTTTTTTCTCTGTCAGAGATATCACTGGCGGCCGCCCGTAAGATCAAACTGAAACTGCTGGCCGATGAAGGCAATGTTAATGCGCAGCGTGTGCTTAAAATGCAGGAAACGCCGGGCATGTTCTTCACCGTGGTACAGATTGGCCTTAACGCCGTTGCCATCCTGGGCGGTATTGTCGGCGACGCCGCTTTCTCACCGGTTTTCAGTGGCCTGTTTAACCGCTTTGTCTCGCCGGAACTGGCAGAGCAGCTCAGCTTTATCTGCTCCTTCACCATCGTCACCAGCCTCTTTATCCTGTTCGCCGACTTAACGCCGAAGCGGGTTGGCATGGTCGCACCGGAGACCATCGCGCTGCGCATCATCAACCCGATGCGTTTCTGCCTGCTGGTGATGCGTCCGCTGGTGTTTCTGTTTAACGGCCTGGCCAACGTCTTCTTCCGTATTTTCAAACTGCCGATGGTGCGTAAAGATGACATCACCTCTGACGACATCTATGCCGTCGTTGAAGCGGGTGCGCTGGCGGGCGTGCTGCGTAAGCAGGAACATGAGCTGATTGAAAACGTGTTTGAGCTGGAATCGCGTACTGTTCCCTCCTCAATGACCTCACGTGAGAATATCGTCTGGTTTGATCTGCATGAAGATGAGACCAGCCTCAAGACCAAAATCGCTGAACATCCACATTCTAAGTTTCTGGTCTGCAGCGGTGATATCGATCATATCGTCGGTTATGTCGATTCTAAAGAGCTATTGCTGCGTGTGCTGGGCAATCAGAGTATGGCGCTGAACAGTGGCCTGCAGATTCGCTCTGCGCTGATTGTGCCGGACACGCTGACCCTCTCCGAAGCGCTGGAAAGTTTTAAAACCGCTGGCGAAGATTTCGCGGTGATCATGAACGAGTATGCGCTGGTCGTGGGCATCATTACTCTGAATGACGTGATGACCACGCTGATGGGTGACCTGGTGGGCCAGGGCATGGAAGAGCAAATTGTGGCACGTGATGAAAATTCATGGCTGGTTGAGGGCGGTACACCGATTGATGACGTAATGCGCGTGCTGGACATTGATGATTTCCCGCAGTCAGGCAACTACGAAACCATCGGCGGCTTTATGATGTATATGCTGCGTAAGATTCCGAAGCGTACTGATTTTGTGAAGTTTGCTGGCTACAAATTCGAGGTAGTGGATATTGATAGCTATCGCATCGACCAGCTGCTGGTTACCCGCATCGACGAACGACCGCCAGTGCTGAGCATGACGAAAAGCGAAGAAGAGTAGAATGACTGAAGGCCAAGTTCAGACTGTGAAATAAAATAGTCTGACGGGCCAGACATTAAGGGCGCCATCGGCGCCCTTGATTTTAGTTGAACTCAAGCTTGAGACGAACGACCTGGCGGTTAATTTCTGACATCACGCTCAGATGCTGTTTGTCTTTGACGCGCGGGATCAAGACTTTCCCTTTATCGAACTCGAACGCGCCAACGTCCTTGATATACAACCTTCCTTTGAACAGCGTTTTTACATGTTTCGCTATTTGTAGCGGATTATAGCGCTGGAAGATCTTCATACTGACTAACTCCTGTACATTTTTAAAGCACGCTTCGCCGTTTCCAAATTTGGTTCCAGCCCATGAAGCGCGAATTCGCGATAACTATAGAACACTAAAATCGACTGGTGTTCCGAAAAGTGAATTTTTTTACTGAATTGACACATCATTACAGAACACTCTGTTATCAGGGTCATACAAGACAGTATAAACCTTCATTGGTTAAGGAATTGTGGTATCCATAACAAACCTGACACCTTTCCATGACAGGCGCATCATCCCTGCCTACTATTGCAGTAAAATGACCGAGTGGTCCGATCACTTAAGGAAATAGTAATGCGAAACATTCTGACCGCGTTGGCGTTGTCTTTGCTGATACCAGCAAGCGTGATGGCCCATGACCTCAGGCTGGGATCACGAGTCCCGGCCATTGGCGTCAACGATAAAGGCGAACTGTTATTACAGCAGGAGAAGTTTAGCTATGAAAACTGGAATAGCGCGCAGCTCAGTGGAAAAGTTCGCGTGGTCCAGCATATTGCTGGCCGCTCTTCCGCTAAAGAGATGAATGCGGCTCTGATAGAGGCGATCAAAGCTGCGAAGCTGCCGCACGATCGCTATCAGACCACTACTATCGTGAATACCGATGACGCCATTCCAGGTACCGGCATGTTTGTGCGCAGCAGCGTCGAGACAAACAAGCAGCAGTATCCGTGGTCGCAGTTTGTCATCGACAGCAAGGGCAATGTGCAGCATGCCTGGCAGTTACAGTCAGGCGGTTCCGCCATTGTAGTGCTGGATAAACAGGGCAAAGTGAGATTTGTGAAGGATGGATCGCTGACGCAGGATGAAGTGACAAATGTGATGGCGCTGCTGGCCTCACTGCTGAAGGCATAATCGCTGAGATCCGGGCGGTCTGAGAGCGACCACCGGGATTTCATCAGCCTGCAAATTCAGACAGCATTAAAACAGGGAGACGCGGAAGCCAGGATTAAGGAAGGATTCGCGCGGCGCGTAGTCCAGGGTTTTACCCTGCCAGTCATGCACATGGGCGCCAGCGGCCATCGCCACAGCATGACCTGCGCCAGTGTCCCAGATGTTGGTTGGCCCGAAACGGGGATAGAGCTGAGCTTTTCCTTCCGCCACCAGGCAGAATTTCAGAGAAGAGCCGGTGGCGACGGTCTGATGTTCACCCAGCTGTTTCAGGTACTCTTTCATCTCGGCATCATCGCCATGTGAGCGGCTCACCACTACCAGCGGAGGACGTGCGTCACGGGCATGAATCTGTTCACGCTGACCGCCCTCATCTTTCCACGCTTTACCGTCTGCAGCGGCGTACATTACGTCCAGCACCGGTGCATAAACCACGCCCATCACCGGCTTGCCCGCTTCGATTAGCGCAATATTGACGGTAAATTCGCCGTTGCGTTTGATGAACTCTTTGGTGCCATCCAGCGGATCGACCAGCCAGTAACGCTGCCAGTGCTGACGCACCTCCCAGGCAGGAGGATCTTCTTCTGACAGCACCGGGATCTCAGGCGATAACTGCTTCAGGCCCTTCATAATAACGTTGTGCGCCGCGATATCCGCAGCGGTCACCGGTGAATCGTCCGATTTGTGAGAAACGTCAAGCGGCGCGGCACCGTTATAGACCTGCATAATCGCGTCGCCCGCTTCGCGTGCCAGTTGGCAGATTTGCTCTAGCATTTTTCACCTCGTTGTGTCTGTCTGCTGCGGAATAGGTTCACCCCAGCTAGTGACATTTTAGCAGTTCAGCATGCCGTGCTCATGTGCAGGCAGGCTGACCCATCAATTCATAGATATATCAATATCATAGTTATCCGACAATCGCCACGCCTGCGCTGCGCCGCTGTCGTATGAGAATCCGACGCTGGCGGATGCGCCAAAACGTTATATCCATCACGATTTAAAATGACTATCTGTCATGCTTTTACATTATTTTGAGAGCCTCAATTTAATTTGCAGCAGGAGCAGGTATGTTTAAGCCCGGAATGATGTTACTGGCCCTGAGCGTTTCCGTCGCCACCCAGGCCGCAACGGTAGATTTGCGGATACTGGAAACCACCGATCTGCACAGCAACATGATGGATTTCGACTATTACAAAGACACGTCAACCGCGAAGTTTGGGCTGGTGCGAACCGCTACGCTGATTCACGCTGCGCGCCAGGAGGTGAAGAACAGTCTGCTGGTCGATAACGGTGACATCATCCAGGGCAGCCCGCTCGGTGACTATATGGCGGCCAAAGGATTACGTGAGGGCGAGATTCATCCGGTCTATAAGGCGCTCAATACGCTGAATTACAGCGTCGGCAACCTCGGTAATCATGAGTTTAATTATGGCCTGCCCTACCTGAAAAAAGCGCTGGCAGGCGCCCGCTTTCCGTATGTGAATGCCAACGTCATTGACGTGAAGAGCGGCAAGCCGCTGTTTACGCCTTACCTCATCAAATCCACCGCGGTGGTTGATCGCGAGGGCAAAAAGCAGACCCTGAAGATTGGCTATATCGGCTTTGTGCCGCCGCAGATCATGGTGTGGGACAAAGCGAATCTGCAGGGCAAGGTGCAGGTCGATGACATCACCGAAACGGCACGCCGTTATGTGCCTGAGATGCGCGCACAGGGTGCCGATCTGATTATCGCTATCCCCCACTCCGGTCTGAGCAGCGAGCCGTATCACACGATGGCGGAGAACTCGGTTTACTATCTCAGCCAGGTGGAAGGCATCAACGCCATCCTGTTTGGTCATGCACATGCGGTTTTCCCCAGTGAGGAATTTGCCGCCATTAAGGGTGCGGACATCGCTAACGGCACGCTGAACGGCATTCCGGCGGTGATGCCAGGCATGTGGGGCGATCACCTGGGCGTGGTCGATCTGGTGCTGAGCAATGAAGATGGACACTGGCAGGTAAGCAGCGGCAAAGCGCAGGCGCGGCCGATTTATGACATCGCCACGAAAAAATCGCTGGCGGCGGAAGATCCGGCGCTGGTGAAAGTGCTCGCTGGCGATCACCGCGCGACGCGGGAGTTTGTGGCGAAGCCCATCGGCAAATCCGCCGATGTGATGTACAGCTATCTGTCGCTGGTGCAGGACGACCCGACAGTGCAGATCGTCAATAATGCGCAGCGCGCCTATGTAGAGCACTTTATTCAGGGCGATCCGGATCTGGGCCGTCTGCCGGTGCTCTCTGCTGCTGCGCCGTTTAAAGCGGGCGGACGTAAAAACGACCCATCGAGCTACACCGAAGTGGAGAAAGGCGCGCTGACCTTCCGTAACGCCGCCGACCTTTATCTCTATCCCAATACGCTGGTGGTGATGAAAGTCACGGGCGCACAGGTCAAAGAGTGGCTGGAGTGTTCGGCGGGCCAGTTTAACCAGATCGATCCGCACAGCAGCAAAACGCAGTCGCTGATCAACTGGGATTTCCGCACCTATAACTTCGATGTGATTGACGGGGTAAATTACCAGATCGATGTGACCCAGCCCGCGCGCTACGATGCGGAGTGCAAACTGATCCACCCGGATGCTTCACGTATCCGCCAGCTTAGCTGGCAGGGTAAGCCCATCGATCCGCAGGCTACTTTCCTGGTCGCGACCAATAACTATCGCGCTTACGGCGGCAAGTTTGCTGGCACCGGGGATAAGTACATTGCCTTTGCTTCGCCGGACGAGAACCGGGCAGTGGTTGCGGCTTATATCAGCGCGGAAACCAAAGCGCACGGTGAAGTGCAGCCGAAGGCGGACAATAACTGGCGTCTGGCACCGATTACCTCATCCACCCCGCTCGATATTCAGTTTGAAACGGCGCCGGGTGATAAGGCGACCGGCTTTATTCAGCAGCATGCGCAATATCCGCTTCAGCCCAAAGGGACAGATGCGATTGGCTTTGCGCTGTGGCAGGTGAATTTACAGCAGAAATAAGGCGGGAGAAAACGCTGCAACCGGGTTGGTTGCAGCGTCCGGGTATTACAGAATTTCCAGCAGCTCAACTTCGAAGATCAGGGTGCTAAAGGGTGGGATAGAGGCACCCGCACCGCGCTCGCCATACGCGAGGTTCTGTGGGATTACCAGTTCCCATTTTGAGCCAACCGGCATCAGGGTCAGTGCTTCGATCCAGCCAGGGATAACACCGCTTACCGGGAATTCTGCCGGTTCGCCACGGGCAACAGAGCTGTCGAATACGCTGCCGTCGATCAGTTTGCCGGTATAGTGAACGCGTACGCGATCCTGACGTGATGGGATTGGACCTTCGCCCTGAGTAATCACACTGAACTGCAGGCCTGATTCGGTGCTGCTCACGCCTTCACGCTGCGCATGTTCCTGCAGGAACGCCTGACCTTCTGCTGCCATGGCTTCGGTACGCTCACGACGTACGCCTTCCGCACGTTCGTGTACTTCACGCAGTGCACGATGAACCACGTCAACCGGTACGGCCGGTGAGTTCCCTTCCAGCGCGTCGCGCAGACCCGCGAGCAGTGCTTCTGGTTGCAGACCCTGCAGACCAGATTCCAGCAACTGCTGGCCAACCTGTAAACCAATACCGTAACTTGCTTGTGCTTCGACGCTGTCGAAAGAAGGGGTAGTCATCTTCGTTCCTTTCACTCTCGGATATATTCGAACCGGCAGCATAACAGCGCAGGCCGCTGGCGTAAAATGCCCTGCGTCGCAGATGACTTTTGCGGGGGAAAGAGAAACAATAGAGCCGTCAAATTTATCAATGCTGGCAGGCACTTCGCGCTGGTATTGCCCATACTATAACTATCGATGGGGATCACCCCGTCTGTAGCACCTGAATAAGAGAGCAAACATGGGCCAGATTGCCCCACGACGCCGCAGGATGCGTGCACATCATATTGTATCCCGGCTGCAGAGCTGGCTGGCCGCACACAGGCCACCGCAGCCTGCCGGAGAGGAGAAACCCCGAATGGCTTCAGACGCGTCATCCCGCCTGCCGACATGGCTTCAGCGTATCTGGCATTTTACCGACCACATTCGCTGGATGGACCCGCTGCCTGCGCCGCACCGTCGGGGCATCGTAGCCGCTCTGCTGGTAATGCTGGTGGCGTTTCTCTGGCCCGCCAGTACCTTGCGCTATCCGGTTGAGCAGCCGGTCGTACCCCAGGCGGAGAAAGAGGTGCCGATGCAGGCGGATATTTATGAAAACAACGGTACCCGCCAGCCTTCATCCTCGCAATCTCAGCAGACGCCAAAAGCCGATTCTCAGGGGGAGTGGCGTAATCTGACCATTGCATCTGGTCAGACGCTGGCGCAGCTGTTTCGCGACAACAGTCTGCCGGTCAATGATGTGTTTGCGATGGCGCGGGTGGAAGGCAGCGATCAGCCGCTCAGCACACTGAAAAGTGGCCAGCAGGTTAAAATCCGTCAGGATGCGCAGGGCGTGGTAACAGGACTGACAGTGGATGGCGCTAATGGCCCGGTTCTGTTTACCCGTCAGCCCGATGGCAGCTTTCTTCGCGCGCAGTAACGCGAACCGCGGCCAGCAGAAAGGCATAAAACAAAAACGCCGGCACAGGGCCGGCGTTAATGTCGTGCTCAGTTAATCAGGATTAACCAGCAACAACTTTCACGTTCAGTTTAGCGAATACTTCGCTGTGAACCTGGAAGTCTACTTCATGCTCACCGGTAGTGCGCAGAACGCCGTTCGGCAGACGAACTTCGCTCTTAGCCACTTCAACGCCTGCTGCAGTCACTGCATCAGCGATATCGCGGGTACCGATTGAACCGAACAGTTTACCTTCATCGCCTGCTTTAGACGTGATGGTTACCGTGCCCAGTGCATTGATTTTCTCAGCGCGTGCAGTTGCTGCAGACTGAACGTCAGCCAGTTTGGCTTCCAGTTCAGCACGGCGTGCTTCGAAGAACTCAACGTTTTTCTTGGTAGCAGGAACAGCTTTGCCCTGTGGTACCAGGAAGTTACGAGCGTAGCCCGCTTTAACGTTAACCTGGTCACCCAGGGTGCCAAGGTTTGCTACTTTATCAAGCAGAATAACTTGCATTACCTTATCCTCTTAAAGTCGTTAATGGACAGTTGCCGATTACTGATGACGATCAGTGTACGGCAGCAGAGACAGGTAACGCGCGCGC
>Ga0153961_1000084_pt1 | contig 37042 bp, 43 predicted proteins | sample TSFL045MetaG_FD_104748 | JGI IMG/M metagenome (GOLD analysis project Ga0153961, IMG submission 104748) | Attine ant fungus gardens microbial communities from Florida, USA - TSFL045 MetaG | ecosystem: Host-associated > Fungi > Mycelium > Unclassified | place: USA: Florida, Withalacochee...
AACGAAGGGGTTATGTATCTGGTATCGCTGGAGGATTATCCGCTCGGCATCTGGTTTTTTAACGAAGGCGATCACCCGGAAGGGATTTTTGTCGAGCCTTATCGGACGGAATAGCCAGGTCTTTGCCGGCGCGCGCTGAATCTTTCCAGCCCGCGGTAATAAAAAGGCGCCTGACGGCGCCTTTTTTAATACCCGATCGGCAGGCGCGCTGCGGCGCCTTCACCCTCTTTTCGCCTCAGAAGGTTTCCCAGTTGTCATTGCCGGACACCGCCAGCGCCGGGCGCGGCGTTACCCGCGGCGATTTCAGCGCGGGCGCGGCGGAAGCGGCCGCGGGAAGCGCGGGATTCTCCTGCAGGCGGAAGGCGGCGACAGCTTTAGTGAGCTTGCCAGCCTGATCTTCCAGCGATGCGGCCGCAGCCGACGCTTCCTCCACCAGCGAGGCGTTCTGCTGCGTGACGTTATCCATCTCGGTGACCGCCTGGCTCACCTGCTGAATGCCGCGGCTCTGTTCATCCGAGGCGGCGGCAATCTCCGCCATAATATCGGTCACGCGGCGTACCGCTTCGACAATCTCGCCCATGGTTTCGCCCGCTTCGCCGACCTGATGCGAACCATCTTTAATCAAATTGACCGACTCGGCAATCAGCGACTCAATCTCCCTGGCCGCCTGGGCGCTGCGCTGCGCCAGGCTGCGCACCTCGCTGGCGACTACCGCGAAGCCGCGGCCCTGCTCGCCGGCGCGCGCCGCCTCTACCGCGGCGTTGAGCGCCAGAATATTGGTCTGAAAAGCAATGCTGTTAATGACGTTGGTGATTTCGGCGATTTTCTTTGAGCTGCCGGAGATATTGGTCATGGTTTTTACCACGCCACTCACCAGCTCGCCGCCGCTGCGGGCTTTGCCGGAGGCGTCTGCCGCCAGCTGGCTGGCGTGGTGCGCGTTCTCGGCGTTTTGTTTCACCGTGGCGGTTAACTGCTCCATGCTGGCGGCGGTCTGCTCCAGCGCGGCGGCCTGCTGCTCGGTACGGGAAGAGAGATCGGTATTCCCGGCAGAGATTTCGCCGGAACCCTGATAGATTGCCACCGCGCCTTCGCGCACCGTGCCGACGGTTTTCACCAGCGAATCCTGCATCAGCTGCAGGTTATGCAGCAGCGTGCCAATTTCGCTGCGGCCGTGCGGTTCCGGCGGAGCGGTGAGGTCGCCCTGCGCAATGCGCTCAATACGCGCGACCGACTGGCGCAGCGGACTGATCACCACGCGACGCAGGAATACAAAGGTCATCAGCGTCAGCAGCAAGGCGGCGGCGAAGGCGACCGCCATCGCGATAAAGCCGATGCGCGACTGATGCTCCGCCGTGGCGTTAATGGCGTCGGCGCGCTGGTTGCGCAGCTTAATCGCCTGCAGCAGCACGTCGTTATAGGCGTTGTCGAGTTTGCGCGTGACGTCGGTCTCCTGCGCGATAATGCCCTCAAAGCTGCCCTGTTTGCCGGCGTTGATCATCGGCTTCAGCCCTTTTTCGACGTAGTCGTTAAAACGGGCCGTCAGCGGGGCGTCAAGCGCGATATCTTCAGGGGTTTTGACGTTTCGTTCCTGATAAATCTTAAAGCCTTCCTGCGCCTGCTGAATTCGCTTCTCGGTCGCGGCGACGCTGGCTTTGAACTCATCCATCTCGCCGATGCGAGCGGCGGCGCCAGCATGAATAATATAGAGACGCGCGGTACGCAGGTGGTTAGAGCTGTTGGAGATCCCCATACGTACCTGGATCTCGTCGGTGGCATCCTTGAGCGACTGGTTGCTCTGGATGAGAAAATAACTGGCAAGGGCGATACAGAGGGCAAACAGCAGCAGAATACCGCCGAAAATCATACTGAAGAGCGGCACCAGGCGCAGGTTGCGCCACAGGCCAGCCTTGGACGGCGTGGAAGAATCCAGTGGTGTATTCATATCCTTGATCTCATGTCGGGGTTATGAAGCTAACATCGGCAGAGAAGGGAAAAGGGTTAGGGAGTGGAGTGCGATCTGGCTCGCAAAAACGGCGAAAAAAAAACCGGCCTGGCTGGCCGGTTCTTTCGTAAGTTGACTATCTCACGTTGACATAGATACCTGAGGTAACATTGTCAGTTAAACGCACTACATGATAGATAACCTGCTTGTTGTGGGTTTTTATCTTGCGTTTAATATTGCCTTTGTGCGACGAAACGGTTTTGGCTTTAATTTGCATCTTGTCTGAGATTTGAATGGTGTCATGACCTGACATCCACATCTTCAGCATATTTGACTCCGTCTGACTTAACGTCAGAGGGTGTACATCCAGACCTGATGAAATACGCGTAGACGCGTTAAGCTTTTTCTGCAAATAGGTGCTGAGTAAAGAGTCTAAAGTCGTCGTTTTTATCGATTTTGACGTAATAATCAAGTTCTTACGAACGTAGAGGTATTCCTCAAAATGGATATTTGAAATGGCCATAAAGATAAAGAACAGCGTTTCCGGGTGCTGCATAATAATATTTCGGATGCGGTCGCTGGAATCTGATTCATGGATAAAACATTCTTCGTTAATAAACACTACGCCAGGTTTTAACTGTTCGCAGCGCTGCTGTAATTGCTCAATATCGGAGACAGAAAAGATGTTTTTCTTTTTGACTCCCTTACAGGACATATAGTCCGATAATCCCAGGCGTGTGTAGTTGCATGAATCCATAATAATCGTTGGCATGTTTAGCGACCCTCACCAATTTGTTATCCGTTTAAATCAACGATGAATTACGCGTTGCGGTACGAGAGAGATTTCTAAGACACTTTTTTATTCTGCTCAGCAGTCTGGCGACAGGCCATACGCCCGCCAAAAGTATTCTTCCCTGACCCGTTTCTGCAAAGTTATTTTTGTGCTGCCTTGACGTCACTTATCCCTCCAGTGATAGCGGGAATCGCTGGCGGTTTGCAATAAGCGTGCATAACACCCTGTTTTGAGATCCTCGTCACTATCGCGCATAACCTGGTTGATTCTGATAGGACGATTCTTAAAAACATTTGATTCGCGAAAGTGTGACGTTTTAGCGAGTGTTGACAATGCCGGAAAAAAAAGGTTCTGACAAGAAAAATCGTTAAAGGATTTTTTATGTTCCAAAACAATCTGTTGCCGATTTTGTCAACGATTCCACCTAGTTAGCTGTGCCGGGAATCTGTGGAATAAAATACTTGAACCGCGGTTTAATAAGAATAATTTTCAGAGTCACTTCTCACTTATCAGAATTTCCTTAGTTGATTTCTGGGAAAACTGGTTTGAAAAATGCACAGAATGTTTTAGCTGGCTTAAGTATCACTTCAGAAAGATAGTGAGATACTTAATCATCAGGGGTGAGACAGTTCCGAAAGAAACTGGGCGAGCAAATCAAAGACTTCGCTGAACAGATGCTCACAGAAGGGCGCAACCAGAGGCATCATCAACCCCATGGTAAGAATTCCCACTGTTAAGGTGATTGGGAAGCCTATAGCGAAAACAGATAGCTGAGGTGTAACACGGTTTAACAAACCCAGTACCAGGTTTATCAGAAGCAGCAAAACGATTAAGGGTAGCGCTAACATCATGCCATTAAGGAAAATTAAACCGCCTGCTTTGACCAGCGCATTAAAAGCGTTGGCGTTTAGCGGCTGCCCGCCAATCGGCAGCGTATGAAAACTATCCGCCAGCAGTGAAATCAGCCACAGGTGTCCGTTAAAGGTCAGAAACAGCAGCATCGCCAGCATATCGAGAAAGCGGGCCAGCACCGGCATATTCAAGCGACTGCCTGGATCGAAAAAGGTGGCGAAAGAGAGGCCCATCTGTAAACCAATCACCTCGCCAGAGAGGCGCACCGCAGCAAACGCCAGCTGCATGGTGAACCCAAGCCCAATACCAATCAGCATCTGCTGAAGCAGCAGCCAAAAGCCGGCGGGCGAAAAAAGCGTGACCTCGACTGAAGGCAGCGTCGGCATCATAATCCAGGTTATCAGCGCCGCCAGGCCAATTTTCACGCGGTTGCTGATGGCGCGCTCGCTCAGCAGCGGCGCGGTGGCGAACAGCGCCAGCATGCGGGCCAGCGGCCAGAAAAACTGACTGACCCAGTGAACCAGCTGGCCGCTGTCGAGAGTAACCATTAGCCGATCATATAAGGCAGGTTGGTGAAGAGGGTGCGGATATAGTCCAGCACCAGATTCAGCATCCACGGCCCGGCAATCACCGCCGTCGCCGCAACGGCCAGCACCTTCGGTATAAAAGAAAGCGTCTGTTCGTTAACCTGCGTCGCCGCCTGCAGCAGACTGATAATCAGACCGCTGACCAGCGCCGCCAGCAGCAGCGGCGCGGCGAGCATCAGCGCCAGGCGCATTGCATCCTGGCCCATTGCCATTACGGATTCTGGCGTCATTACTCTCTCCGGGAAATCGGAATATTCAGGAATAGAAGCTTTGTGCCAGCGAACCGACCAGCAGCTGCCAGCCGTCCACCAGTACAAACAGCATCAGTTTGAACGGCAGCGAGATGGTAGCCGGCGGCACCATCATCATTCCCAGCGCCATCAGCACGCTGGCGACCACCAGATCGATAATCAGAAACGGAATAAAAACGGTAAAGCCAATCTGAAAGGCGGTTTTCAGCTCGCTGGTGACGTAGGCAGGCAGCAGAATGCGCATCGGCACCGCTTCCGGACCTTCGATGGGCGGCGTGTTCGCCAGGCGGGCGAACAGCGCTAAATCCGCCTCGCGCGTCTGACGCAGCATAAAGTCGCGCAGCGGCTGCGCGCCTTTCTCCAGCGCGACGTCCATGCTGATCTTATCCTGGCTAAAGGGCAGATAGGCGTCGTCGTAAATTTTGTCGAAGGTCGGCGCCATTATAAAGAAGGTCAGAAACAGCGCGAGGCCGAGCATCACCTGATTCGGCGGCGCGGAGGGCGTGCCGAGGGCGTTACGCAGCAGGCCGAATACGATGATGATGCGGGTAAAGCTGGTCATCATCAGCAGCACGGCCGGAATAAAAGTCAGCGAGGTGATGAAAACCAGCGTCTGCACCGGCAGCGACCAGCTTTGACCGCCATTGGGCAACGCATGGCTCACCAGTCCCGGCAGCTGGGCATGAGCGGCCGGTGCCAGCAGCAGTAGCGGCAGAAGAGAGAGCAGTCGACGCATCATTGGGGTTTTCCGGGACGTTTAACCAGATTTTGCAATAGCTGACGAAAATCCTGCTGCGCGGCAGGCGGAGGGGTATCCGACGCGACCGGCGGCAGCGTGTGCAGATGAGTAATCTGCGCCGCCGTCACCCCCAGCACCAGGCGCGCCTCGGCGGTATCCACAATCACCACGCGTTCGCGCTGGCCGACCTGCACGCTGGCGCTCACCTTCAGCGCCTGGCTGCTCACCGTCTTCGGCGCGAAGCCGAGGCGGCGCGCCAGCCAGGCGCAGGCGAGGATCAGCAGGACAATCACGGCCAGCACGCTGCTGACCTGGGTCACGACGGAACCGCCGGAGAGGGCCGGCGCGGCGGGCTGCAGCGCGTGGGACTGGGTATTCATCATGCTTAGCGGCTCAGACGACGCATGCGTTCAGACGGCGTAATAATGTCGGTGATGCGTACGCCATATTTATCGTTAACCACCACCACTTCGCCCTGGGCGATCAGGTAGCCGTTGATCAGGATATCCAGCGGCTCGCCCGCCAGACCGTCCAGCGCCACCACGGAACCCTGCGTCAGGCGCAGCAGCTCTTTGATGGTCATTTTGGTGCGGCCCAGCTCAACGGTCAGCTTGACCGGGATATCCATAATCAGGTCGATGTCCTGCAGCGAACCCGCCGCGGCGCTGCTTTCAAACGTCTTAAAGACGTCGTCGGCCTGCGGCGCGCTGGTTACGGCCTGCTCGTTCATCGCCTCAGCCCACAGATCGTCCGCAGAAATGTCGTCGGACGGTTTATTGCTGTCACTCATTGGGCTGTTCCTCATTCAGCGAATTCAAAATCGGGTTAATCAAATGCTCAACGCGCAGGGCATACTGGCCGCTCATGGTGCCGTATTGACTGGTCAGCACCGGGACGCCGTCAACGTGCGCGATAATGCGCTCCGGCTTCTCGATCGGCAGCACATCGCCGGGCTTCAGCTGCAAAATGCGCGACAGCCGCAGCGAGGTTTCGGCAAAGTGAGCGATCAGCTCCAGTTCCGAATGCTGCACCTGTTTCACCAGGTTCTCGCGCCAGTGGTTATCCTCGGTGCGGGAGTTCTCCAGCGGCGGGTTGACCAGCAGTTCGCGCAGCGGCTCAATCATTGAAAACGGGATACAGATGTTGAACTCGCCCACCAGGTTGCCAATCTCCACCTGAAACGGCGTGTTGACCACGATATCGTTCGGCGAAGTGGTGATATTGGTGAACTTCACCTGCATCTCAGAGCGGACATATTCCACCTCGAGCGGGTAGATCGCCTTCCACGCGTCGCTGTAGCCTTCCAGCGCCAGCTTAAGCATACGGCGGATCACGCGCTGCTCGGTGTGGGTGAACTCGCGGCCTTCCACCTTAGTGGGGAAGCGGCCGTCGCCGCCGAACAGGTTATCCACGGCGATAAACACCAGACTCGGCGAGAACACCACCAGCGCGGTGCCACGCAGCGGTTTCAGGTGGATAAGATTCAGGTTGGTCGGCACCGGCAGGTTGCGGGCAAACTCGTGATACGGCTGAATCTTGATCGCACCAACGCTGATATCCGGGCTGCGACGCAGCAGGTTAAACAGCGCCATACGGAAATGTCGGGCGAAACGCTCATTAATAATCTCCAGCGCCTGAAGACGCTCGCGCACCACGCGACGCTGGGTATTAGGATCGTAAGGACGAATGTCGCCTTCCGGCCCGCTTTGACTCTTTTCATCTACCGCGCTGTCACTGTCGCCGTTAAGCAGCGCGTCAATTTCAGCCTGGGAGAGAATGCTATCGCCCATTGGTTTACCTCAAAATGAAGGCGGTAAACAGTACGTCGGTTACCGTCTGCGCAGGCTGTCCTTTCACCAGCGGAGGTGACAGCACCTGCTTAATCTGATCGATCAGCGCTTGCTTTCCTTGCTCCGACGCCAGCGCGGCGGCGCTCTGTCGCGAGAGCAGCAGCAGCAGGCGGCTACGGACTTCCGGCAGATAATCATTCATCCGACGACGGGTATCCTCGTCCGGCAGACGCAGGGTAAAGCCTACGTACAGCACGCGGTCTGGATCGTTGTCGGGATTGATCAGGTTGACCGTAAAGGTATCAAGCGCAAAAAAGACGGGAGCGGGCGGCGGCTCTACTTTCGCAGCTTCCGGTTTATCGCTCTCATGTTTATTCATCATTCGCCAGACTGCATAGCCTGCCACGCTACAAGCGGCCAGCGTTACAATCAGCAACACCGGAATTAAGAGTGAACGTTTGCGGCCTTTAGCTTTCGCGTTATCAGACATTTTTGCAGTAACTTCCTGTGAATTATGGGCAAACCTCTCGGTTTGCCTGGACAGATTATCCCGCGTCTTAAGTCAAACAATGGGAAGAAAAGACGCGGGTTTTACGCTTACCTTCAGCGTTTGTCGCTGTCAGGCAAAAGTGTCGACAGCGCCGGTGCCGAGGATGCGCGCCTGGAGGGCGGCGGGAACGGCGATCGGCGTTATCTCGCTATCGTCATCCTGGGAGAGAGAGAAGGCGCCGTGCTGTCCGTCGCGGCGCGCCTCCTGCTGCTGTTGCTGCTGCTGGAAGCCCTGGCTCTGCGCGAAACTGTCACTGCTTACCTGACTCTGTCCCAGGTTAATGCCGTTTTCCGCCAGCGCGGTGCGCAGCTGCGGAAGGGCGGCTTCCAGCGCGGCCCTGACGTGGCTGTGGCTGGAGGCCATATTGATCTGCGCCTGGTCATTGTCCAGCTTCAGGCTAATCTGGATGGTGCCCAGATCCGCCGGATGGAGCCGCAGCTCGGCGTTTTGCTGGCCGTTGCGGCTGAACATCACAATCTGCTGGCTCAGAGCCTGCTGCCATTCATCGCTGCCCAGCTGCGCGTTGAGCATCGGCGTCGACGGCGTGCCGTTCGTGGCCGAGGCGGTCTGCATCATCAGCGGTGCCGCGCTGCTGCTAACCGGCGCGCTGGTCAGCGCGCTGCTGTCCGCCTGCGTCAGCGGAGCGCTTTTATCCTCCTGCTGGCTGAGGTTGCTCAGCGCCTGCTGAAAGCTGCCGTCCAGCGTCAGCGGCGCGCTGGCGTGGGTCGTACCTGCTGCTGCGCTCGCTGCCGCACCAGAGAGGGCGTTCTGCTGGGACGGGTTCGCGTTCGTCTCGCCGTGCGTCGGCGCGCTGGCCGATGGCGACGCGCTTTGCGTTAGCGAATCGCTCAGCGTTGAGAGCGTGCTGCCGACAAGCGTGCTGCGGCGCGTTTCGCCGCCCGTCGCGGCGACGGTGGACGCGGCTGGAGCGTTGCTCTGCGCAACCGGCGACGCTGGCAGCATCGCGAATAGCGCCTGCATGGTTTGCGCCTCGCTGCTGGTTAAGGTTGCCGCGCTCGCCTTATCCTTATCATCGGCGGATTTGGTGGCGGCTTTAATATTTTCCGGCGTCAGCAGCGCATTCAGGCTATCGGGTTTGTCAAAAGCGGTGAGCAGCGCGTCGAGCTGGCTCTTCGGCCCTGGCGCGTCCTCTGTTTCTTCTGCATCTTCAGTGGATTGCGCCACGTTTCCCTGCTGTTTCGCCAGCGTCAGCAGGCGGTTGCCCAGCTCAGTCAGAAAGTCCTGCGGCAGCGATTTGTCGCTGTGTAAACCCTCAGCGGAATCTGACCCTTTCAGGTCGCCTTTCGCGCTGGCGGTGGTGACAATATTCGGCAGCGTAATCATTCGCCTTTCCTCAATGCGGCCCGTTGGGCATATTCATCCATCCGTTTCTGATCGAGACGGTTTTCTACCTGTAATGCAGTGTCTGCCGCGCGGCTGATCAGCGTCTGATAGGCATTAAGACGCTGCTGCTTCTCGCGCCAGCTGGTCAGCGCCTGCTCCAGCCGCTGATTCCACTGTTTTAGCTGAGCGCGATGCTGCTCAATCGCCTGTTCCAGCGTCTGAATAAACTGGTGGTAGTTAGTCCAGCGCGTCGTGGCAATGCCGCCAGACATATCGCTGTTCAGCTTGTTGCGGTACTCATCCTGATAGTCGAGCAGCATGGTGAGCTGCTCATCTGCCTGACGCACGCCGCGGCGCATGTCGCCGAGGTGCACGACCGCCTTTTCCAGATCCTGCTCCGCTAGATCGCGCAGCGTGTCGATGGCACTGGCGCTTTTCATCGCTTACTCCTCGCGTTACGCCGCCGCTAGCCGAACAGCGCATGCAGATGCAGGCAGGCGTCGTCGTAGTGGCTGCGTTCAAAAATGCCCTGTTGCAGAAAGGCTTCCATTTGCGGATAGAGGCGGATCGCCTTGTCCAGCATTGGATCGCTGCCGGCGGCGTAGGCGCCGACGCTCACCAGGTCGCGGTTGCGCTGGAAGCTGGAGAGCAGCTGTTTAAACTGACGCACCCGCGCGTAGTGATCCTCGTCGATCAGCGCGGTCATGGCGCGGCTGATTGAGGCCTCAATATCGATAGCCGGGTAGTGGCCCGCCTCGGCCAGCCGACGCGACAGCACGATATGGCCGTCAAGAATGGCGCGCGCCGAGTCGGCGATCGGATCCTGCTGATCGTCGCCTTCGGTCAGAACGGTATAGAAGGCGGTAATCGAGCCGCCGCCGTGCGTGCCGTTGCCGGCGCGCTCCACTAGCGCCGGCAGTTTGGCGAACACCGAAGGCGGATAGCCTTTGGTGGCGGGCGGCTCGCCGATGGCCAGTGCGATCTCGCGCTGCGCCATGGCGTAGCGCGTCAGGGAGTCCATGATCAGCAGCACGTGCTGGCCGCGATCGCGAAAATCTTCGGCGATGCGCGTGGCGTAGGCGGCGCCCTGCATGCGCAGCAGCGGCGAGACGTCCGCGGGCGCGGCGATCACCACCGAACGCGCGCGGCCTTCGGCGCCGAGAATATTTTCAATAAAGTCTTTTACTTCACGGCCGCGTTCGCCGATCAGCCCGACCACGATTACGTCTGCCTGGGTATAGCGCGCCATCATGCCGAGCAGCACGCTCTTGCCGACGCCGGAACCGGCGAATAGCCCCATACGCTGGCCGCGCCCGACGGTAAGCAGGGCGTTGATGGCGCGTACGCCGGTGTCCAGCACGTCGGTAATCGGCGTGCGCTGCAGCGGGTTAAAGGGCGGGGTGATCAGCGGCGCGCGGTAGCCGGTATCGGGCGACGGCAGACCGTCGAGCGGCCTGCCGCTGCCGTCGAGCACCCGGCCCAGCAGCTCCGGGCCGAGCAGCAGCTGCTTGCCGCTGTGGCCGCTGTCGCGCGCATAGACGCGGGCGCCCGGCAGTATGCCGTCGACCTCTTCCAGCGGCATCAGAAAAAGTTTCTGGCCGTTGAAGCCGACGACTTCGCTTTCCACTTCGGTCAGGTTCTTGCCGTCGTTGCGTTCGATAACGCAGGTGGCGCCGAGCGGCAGCTGCAGGCCGGTCGCCTCCAGCACCAGACCGGTAGCGCGCGTCAGGCGGCCGTAGCGGCGCACCGGCTGCACCTGAGCGATGCGGGTTTCAAAAGCGTCAAGCGCGCCCAGCCAGTGGGAGAGTCGCGAGGTCATTAAAATTCTCCCGGCGCGGCGAGACGGCACAGCTCCTGCCAGCGCGTCGCCACGCTGGCGTCGAGATCGCCATCTTCGGCGCTCAGCTTGCAGCCGCCGGGATGCAGCGTACTGTCGGCCAGCAGCCGCCAGCCGTGCAGATCGAGCGTCGGCCCCAGCGTCTGCTCAATACGCTGCAGATCGTCGGGATGCACGCGCAGCTGCGGTTTGCCGCTGAACATCGGCTCCTGCTGCAGCAGCTGCTGGATTTGACGCAGCAGGGCGCTGCCGTCCACCGTGGTCGCCTGGCCAATGACCTGACGCGCGGCTTCCAGCGCCAGCTGCATCAGGCGCGAGGCGATCACGCTGTCGAGCGCCTCCAGCGAGTGCTGGAACTCGGTGACCAGCTGCTGCATGCGCGCCTGAAGCGGCGCCTGCTGCTGCTGCGCATCGGCCAGCCCCTGCTGAAAGCCGGCGTCGTAGCCCGCTTTCTGGCCTTCGGCGAAGCCCTGCTGGTGGCCCTCGCTATAGCCCTGCGCCTGCGACTCTTTGCGCGCCTGCTGCTGCATACGTTCGAACAGCTGCTGCTGCTCGTCGGCTTCCGATGCGTACTCCTCTGGTTCCGGCAGAATCTCCGGCTCCGGCTCGTCGCGTCGGCCTAAATCCTCCGGCTGCCAGAGCTGCCACGGGCGGGCGGAAAAGGCGTCAGACATAGGTTTCCTCGCCGCCGCCAATTACCATCTCGCCCGATTCCGCCAGACGACGGACGATAAGCAGGATGGCTTTCTGTTCGTTCTCCACCGCCGACATCCGTACCGGTCCGCGGTTGGCGAGATCGTCGCGCAGGATGTCGGCGGCGCGCGCCGACATGTTCTTGAGGAATTTCTCGCGCAGCGGCTGCTCGGCGCCTTTCAATGCAACCAGCAGCTGCTCGGACTCCACTTCCTGCAGCAGACGCTGGATGCTGCGGTCGTCCACTTCCACCAGATTCTCGAACAGGAACATCTCGTCGATAATTTTCTGCGCCAGTTCGCCGTCGAAGTCGCGCACCGCTTCGATGACCGCCTCTTCCTGCTGCGTTTTCATCAGGTTGATGATTTCCGCTGCGGTTCTCACGCCGCCCATCTTGGCGCGCTTGAGGTTGGTGCCGTCCAGCAGGTTATTAAGCACTTCGGTCAGCTCCGCCAGCGCGGCCGGCTGCACGCCGCCGAAGGTGGCGATACGCAGCATCACGTCGTGACGCAGGCGCTCGTCGAACAGCGCCAGAATATCCGCCGCCTGGCCACGCTTGAGGTGAACCAGAATGGTCGCGATGATCTGCGGATGCTCGTCGCGGATAAGATCGGCGGCGGCCTGCGGCTCCATAAAGTTGAGCGTTTCCATGCCGCTGGTGGTCTCGCGGGATTCGAGAATATCCTCCAGCAGGCTGGCGGCGCGCTCTTCGCCCAGCGCTTTGGTCAGCACCGAACGCAGGTACTCGTTGGAGTTGAGGCTGAGCGCCGCGAACTGCTCGGCGTCGGTCTCAAACTCACGCAGGATCTCGGTGAGCTGCTTGTGCGACACCTGGCGCATATTTGCCATTGCGGCGCTCAGATGCTGCACCTCACGCTGGTTGAGGTGCTTGAACACCTCGGCGGCGCGCTCTTCGCCGATGGTCATCATCAGGATGGCGCTTTTTTCAGTTCCGGTCAGACTCATAGTTCTTTACTCATCCATTCGCGGATAACCAGCGCGACCACGCGCGGATCGTTCTCGGACATATCGCGGATGCGCTGGCTCATCACCTCGGCGCTCATGCGGTTGTTAGACTTACGTTCCACATCCTGCTCATCCTTGCTGAGCTGTACGCTATAGGCTTCTTCCTCTTGCGCGGCGGCGGCGCGCTGCTCTGCGGCCTGCACGGCGGCCTGTTCCGCTTCGCGTTTGCGCATCAGCTGCGGACGTACCATTTTGCGGTAGAGGATGAAGGCGACCAGCGCAATCAGCAGCCATTTGCCGACGTTCATCATCTGATCGAAGAAGGCCTGCTGCTGCCAGAACGGCAGATCGCCGGTGGTTGGGTCGGTGGCGGTGAACGCGGAGTTGACCACGTTGACGCTGTCGCCGCGCGGCTGGGAATAGCCCATCGCTTCGCGCGTCAGATCTTCAACCTGCTTCAGCTGCTGTTCGTTAAGGGCGATAGCCTTGCCTTTGTCATCGGCGCGATAGTTAACCACCACCGCGACCGAGAGGCGCTGCACGTCGCCAACGTTCATTTTGGTATGGCGAATGGTGCGGTCCAGCTCGTAGTTCACGGTGTCGTCGCGGCGCGAGTTGGTCGGCGCGCTGCTGTTCGCGGTGCTGGTGGTGGTGCTGTTGGCGTTGTTCTGCTGGCCGTTTTGACCATTCTGGCCATTCTGAGCGTTTTGCGCGTTGACCGGCGCGTTGTTGGCTGGGGCAGGCTGGTTGGAGAGGGCGCCCGGTACGCCGCCCGGATAAGGGCTGCCGGTTTGATCGCTGGTGCTGGTCTGACGCGAGCGGATAGCCGTGCTGCTCGGGTTGCCGTTCGGCTGATACTTCTCGTCGGTCTGCTCGCTCTTGTCGAAGTTGATCTGCGCCGTGACCTGCGCGTGCACGTTGCCCTGGCCGAGAATCGGGTTCAGGATCGCTTCGATGCGCTGCTGATAGCGCGCTTCGACTTCGGCGGTATATTTCAGCTGGGCGTCGTTAAGGTCGCGGCCTTCGCTGTCGGAACGCGTCAGCAGGCGTCCGCTCTGATCGACCACGGTGACGTTGCCCGGCGGCAGGCCCGCCACGCTGCTGGAGACCATATGCACGATGGCCTGGATTTGGCCCTCGTCGAGCGCGCGGCCAGGCTGCAGGTTCAGGGTGACCGAGGCGGACGGCGCTTTCTGCTCGCGTACGAACAGCGTCGGCTTCGGCATCGCCAGATGCACGCGCGCCGTTTTCACCGGCCCTAAAGTTTCGATGGTGCGCGCCAGTTCGCCTTCCAGCGCGCGCTGGTAGTTCACCTGCTCGCTGAACTGGCTGATGCCGAACTTCTCCTGATCGAGCAGCTCAAAGCCCACCGATCCGCCTTTCGGCAGTCCCTGCTGCGCCAGGCGCAGGCGCAGCTCATGCACCTTCTCCGCCGGTACCATCAGCGCGCCGCCGCTGTCGGCGAAGCGATAGGGGATGTTCATCTGGGTAAGCTGGGTAACAATCGCGCCGCCGTCTTCATCAGAGAGATTGTTATACAGCACACGGTAATCGGGCGCTTTTGCCCACAGTACCAGCGCCATCACGATGGCAATAGCGGCGGCGGCGGCAACGATAAGGGGGATACGCGGGTTAGCGCGCAGGCGAGCGATAAGGTCACCGAAACCTTTTTTTGCTGAATCCTGTGTAGCGGCTGCGCTCGCATTCATGACCTGTTCCTGCCTGACTTAATTGACCGGGTTTGTTGTAGTGACAAAACAGACTCCCTGACACTGCGTAAAAGAAACTCCACTTCAATGCATGGCATTATTTTCTTTATCGCAAAATTCGATGGGCGAATAAGCCGGGTTTTTTGCAGTTATTTAGCGCCTTTGTCTCATTGACAATGTGCTAACTTTTTGAACGTAGAAAATTCCATCTCTCTTTCAATGAGGTAACGGCATGTCCATTCAGGCAATCGACGGCGTTTTACAGCAGCTTCAGCTGACTTCGCTGCAGGCCAGTAACAAAAGCAGCGAGGCGACGCAGCCGGTCGACTTCGCCGCAACCATGAAAGCGGCGCTGGATAAGATCAGCGATACGCAGAACACCGCCCGCGCGCAGGCGCAGGATTTCGAAATGGGCAAGCCGGGCATCGCGCTGAACGATGTGATGGTGGATATGCAGAAGTCATCGATCTCGATGCAGATGGGGATTCAGGTGAGGAATAAGCTGGTGGCGGCGTATACTGATATTATGAATATGCAAGTGTAGGTAAGCTAACTAACTAATAAATATATAATAAAAGGTTAGATCGCTTTAGTGTGGGGCAGGGATGGGACAAACTCGTTCAGTTTTTCGTTGAGCAGGCTCCTTTGTGCTTCATCATTTTCTTTCATCCAGGATCCGTATACCTGATAAACCATCTGCGCATTTGCATGCCCCATCTGACTGGCGATGAAGTTGGGATTAGCACCTACAGAGAGTGACCAGCACGCATAGGTGTGCCTGGACTGGTACGGCTTAGGGTAGGTGATGCCAGGGCGTTTAATTGCAGAACGCCATGTCTGCGGGACAGAGACTACGGTGTAGTAATCGTCACTGGCTTTGTTTACCGCGGTGATTTTCGGGTTAAAGACAAAGGTCAGCTCCTCCCTGCTGCTTTTGCCGTACTCGCGGGAAAGCATGGTGACAGATGCCGGCGGCCGCATGCGCGTTAGCTCTAACTGGTCTTTCAGTACCCTGACCGCTGAATCTACCAGGAAGACCGTACGCGATCCGCATTCCGTCTTTGGCGGAGTAAAGTCGCTCTGGTTTGTAAGGTTGCGCTTAACCGTAATGGTGCCCTTAACCAGGTCGATGTCTTCCCACGCCAGAGTGCAGAGCTCACCATGTCGCATTTAGCTGTAGACGGCGAGCGCCCAGAAGTTTTTCAGCTTTCGTGACTGGCAGGCTTCTATCAGGCGAGTGAATTCATCACGCGTCAACGGGTCAGGCTGCGGCTTGTCCTTTTTCAGAGGTGACAGGGTAGAGATTACATTGCGATCGGCATAGCCGTTCTCGTGCGCAAACTTAAACAGAGAGTGCAGGTCAGACATGCAGCTATTGACGTACGCAACTGACCGGCCTTTGCCATGCATATTTTTGCCGGGCCATAAACATAGCTTCCCTTGAGCAGCTCCATTCGTGTGCGCTGAATGTCTTCCGTCCTGATGGCGCGGATCATCCTGTCTTAGCCTATTATGCCGATGGTGGTTGTCAGTCTTGTTTTGTAAGACGCCAGGGTGTTGCGGCTAATCTCTGACTCTTTTATTGCGAGCTAGCGCTCAGCTATTTCCTTCACGCTCAGCTCTTCCTTTATAGCGCAGAAGCGAGAGTATAGTGGTTTACTGAATTTGGCCACCTGAACAGAGGTGATATGTTCACCTCAGAACAATACAGGTGCCCCAATGAAAAAAAGAAATTTCAGTCCTGAATTCAAACGCGAATCCGTTCAGTTGGTTGTCGATCAAAACTACACCGTCTCTGATGCCGCTGAGGCTATGGATGTCGGTCTTTCTGCCATGACGCGCCGGGTTAAACAGTTGCGCGATGAACGTCAGGGCAAAACGCCAAAAGCCTCACCCATAACGCCTGAACAAATTGAAATTCGTGAGTTAAAGAAAAAAATTCAACGAATTGAAATGGAAAACGACATTTTAAAAAAGGCTACCGCGCTCTTGATGTCAGACTCCCTGAACCGTTCTCGTTAATCGGGAAGCTCAGAGCGCGTTATCCCGTGGCAACACTTTGCCATGTGTTTGGGGTTCACCGTAGCAGCTACAAATACTGGAAAAGTCGTCCTGATGAACCGGATATCAGGCGGACAGCGCAGCGCAGCCAGGTGCAGGAATTGCACAGCATCAGTCATGGCTCTGCGGGGGCAAGGAGCATTGCCACCATGGCAACGCTTAAAGGCCTCCGTATGGGGCGCTGGCTTGCTGGCAAGCTCATGAAAGAGCCGGGACTTGTAAGCTGCCAGCAGCCAACACACCGGTATAAGCGCGGTGGACAGAAGCACATCGCTATACCGAACTGTCTTGCTCGCCAGTTCGCAGTCACCGAACCCAACCAGGTATGGTGCGGCGACGTGACTTATATCTGGACGGGAAAGCGCTGGGCATATCTTGCCGTTGTTCTCGACCTGTTCGCCAGAAAACCCGTGGGCTGGGCAATGTCATTCTCACCAGACAGCAAACTCACTATGAAAGCGCTGGAAATGGCCTGGGAGCGTCGGGGAAAGCCAACGGGAGTAATGTTCCACAGCGATCAAGGTAGCCGCTACACAAGCCGACAGTTCAGGCAGTTACTGTGGCGTTGCACGATAAAGCAGAACATGAGTCGGCGGGGAAATTGCTGGGATAACAGCCCAATGGAGCGGTTCTTCCGAAGCCTGAAAAAGGAGTGGGTTCCTGTAATGGGATATATGAACTTCAGTGAAGCCGCTGATGCGATCACAGATTACATCGTGGGTTATTACAGCACGTTCAGGCCGCATGAATATAACGGTGGATTACCACCAAACGAATCGGAAAGTCGATACTGGAAAAACTCTAAAGCCGTGGCCAGTTTTTGTTGACCACTACACTCACGGTGACGTCATGAGCAAATATATCAACCTGATTACCAACTATCACAGAGGAAAGACTCTGTTTGTCGATCACGTCGACCTGTCAACGCGTCCGCTTACTGATACTTCCACAGCCCTGCAGAATCTGCTCACTGCCTTTGATATCGACAGCGCGGTCGGCGTGCAGTTGGATGTGCTGGGCGAGTGGATTGGTCGAACGCGAATCGTCAGCCAGTCAGTCAGCGGCGTCTACTTTTCTTTCAATACCTATGGGCTTGGCTGGGATCAGGGTGTTTGCCAAGGGCCGTATGACCCGGACGCAGGCTTCACCAGCTTGAGTGATGACACTTATCGCATCGTTCTGAAGCGAAGGTCGCCATCAACAGCTGGGACGGACAAAACGACTCTTTGCCAGCGATTCTGGAAACGGCGTTGAATGGCTCAGGCCTGAGAATGCAGATTGTCGACAATTAGGACATGGCCATATCTGTGTGGGTGTTTCCTGAAGCAAACATCAGTCAGGTTTCACTCGAATTACTTGCCGCCATAAGGCAAGGGTTTCTGACTGTGAAGGCAGCCGGTGTCTGGGCAGGAGGCATTCAAACGCCCGCGATAGAAACACCACCAGTCGGAAAGCGTTTTTTTAGCTTCGACATGGACAACGAATACATTGCCGGTTTTGATGACGGCGCATGTGAGAAGACTCTTTAATGGCAACTAATAACTTCAAGGCTTTTGGCATTGGTGCTGGAGCTAATGTGATAAGTCAGGCTGACTATGAAACCCTTGCAGCTTTGATGGCAGGGTTCCAGTCAGGTAAAGCTTCATCTGCACAAATTAACAAAGCGCTGCGACAGTCCTCAACAATGGCCCATGTGCTGGCTCAGTTCATTGCTGACTCAGCTTGTGTTGATGTTCTTGATAATGGTACGCCAGCTGCAATTCTAGCTAATCTGAAAGCCGGCTTACTTAGTGCCGGTACAGGAAGATTGATTGGAATTAAGGTATTTTCAACGGCAGGAACCTTCATATATACAAGACGTCCCGGAGCCAAAAAAGCTCGGGTTTATGTAACTGCTGCGGGAGGTTCGGGGACTAGGAGATCGTCTACTACGGTACCTCCAGGCGGTGGCGGTGGGGCTGGCGGTACAGCCATCAAGTTAATGACGCTTACTCAGGATACATATTCGGTAGTTGTAGGAGCGAGAGCTCTAGGTGGATCTCCTGGGAGAAGCAGCTCCTTTGGCACTGGCACTGAGTGTGCCGCGACCGGTGGAGGCTACGCATCAGGTGGGGCAGGTGGTGCACCAGGTGTAGGTTCCGCTGACGATTTAAATCTTAGTGGTGGGTACGGAAGCGACGCTGCTGATTCATCACAGTCTGGTAATGGAAGTGGCGATGGCGGAGCGTCATACTGGTGCGGAGGGAGAAAGGCTGGTACAGGTACAGGTACAGGCCAATCCGACTATTGCGCTCTTGGCTCTGGCGGGGGCGGAAATCAAGCTGCAAACACTGCAGGTCAAAATATGGGCGCACCTGGAATTGTTTACATTGGGGAGTACTCATAATGGCATTGTATGCATGTATTGAAAATGAGTCAGTTGCTGAGGTGTTTGAAACAGATGGCGATATTAAAGAGATGTTCCCTGAATCATTTATCTGGGTGGATGTGACAGAAGAAAAAAACAGCCCGAATATGGTTGGAGTTATTCAGAAGGTAAGTTCATTGAACCAGTTATAGATTATGCATCTATCGCGGAGCAGAAAAAGCAATTAAAATAAAGGTATCCACGGATACCATCAGTATATGGCAGATGAAGCTCATGCTAGGAAGGCTGAGCGATAGTGAGAAGGTGAAGCTGAACTCATGGCTGGACTATATTGATGCATTGAATGATCTTGATATTGCTAAGGTACCAGACATTACGTGGCCTGATGCTCCTGCCATCTGAGCCTAGACGGCAGGAGTTTCTTTCATTAAGGAGCTTTTGCCGTAAACTTCTCACTCTTTTTCCAGATGTATCTAAATTTATTCTCAACAAGCCTAAAGCTAAATTCAGACATTATGATAGTTAGAGTTATGAAGAAAGGAAATTTTAAGAAGCTGAGTTCATTGGTAGTGGTACTGTCGCCCAAAATAAAAATGTACTTCGTTATCGAAAGAGCGATGAAGTGTGTAAGATAAATAGAGTAAGATCTCGAACCAACGTATAGGCACAATTTTTCAAACTTCTCACTGAATAAAAAATAGCCTCGATTATAGCTTGCAATAAATACCATCAATCCTGAAAGCAGTGCAACTACGCCCACCTGAAAACTCACGATAGGATTAGGGTCCGTAAAAATGCAAAGTAAAAAGGTCAGAGCAAGCAGCACCGCCAAAGCCAGGGCTTTGTGGGACATAAACATAGGATTAAACCTCTGGTAGGTTTCTCTTGTACTTAGAACAGCAATTATGACCCCTAGCGCAATAGCATCAGTGCGAAGTGGCCAGCCCAAGGGAGTGCTTGAGTTCAATGTTCTTGGAATAAAAAACTGGGCCAAGACAACAATCGACATCATAATGCACAGGCTTCTGTTCTTGAACATGAAAAGGATTATTGGTAAAATTAAATAAAACTGATTTTCTAAAGAAAGGCTCCAATAAACTCCGAGATTTCCGCAGTTCCCTGCTGGTCTGCAAGAAAGAAAATAAAAGTTACTTGTCTGAGTTGCTGCGAAAAAAGCAGACTTTAACATTTCAGGTAGTGGAAGGAACGCTTGGTAATTATTAATGACGGCAGAAAGTAATATTGATGCTGCTATCCAAAAAAAAGCGGCAGGCAATAGTCTAAACGCTCTTTTGATATAAAATATTTTAGACTGGATTAAAAAATCAGAACGATTCATTTTGTGGAATTCTTTTCTGATTAAGCTCTTGGTTACTATAAATCCTGATACACAAAAGAAAAGGTCAACACCACTGCCAAACTTACTAACATTAAGTATTTTAAAATAAAATGAATCAGGCAATAGTATTAGGGGAAGGTGAGCCAGCATCACAGTGACTATGGCGATCGCCCTTAAAACCTCAATATCTTTGTTAATCGCTTTATCAAGCATCATTTATTCACTATCAATTTAAAATAATTAATGACCTCGTGCATTTGAGGTCACTTGGTTTTGGTTGATAATATTATAATTAAAATTATTAATCAATTACTCGTATAAGTGACGATTGAGGAATATAAAAAAGCCCGGCGACGGGGCAGATGTAAACCGCGCTCATCTGACGTGGGCTATGGGGTGGACCTATAGCTTACTTGCCATGGGGCAACTATGGGACAAAAAATTGCCGCAATCTTTACCATCTCTTCGCTACAGGAGTGGCAACTGATTGCGGCAATGCTCTGAGTTAACGGGCTTTCTACCCGATCTTCCCTCGTTCATTGTTTTCTACCATTGCATTATGAATATGCAGGTTTAGTCGAATAACCTGCTGAAATTGCTATAAAATACTATACTGCCACTTTAGCGAAGCACGTATGTAGCTCAAGATCGTTCATTTTCGTGTTGATAAGGGAAAGCTGATCCGTATTGTTTTCTGACATCCAGGCGCCATACACCCGGTAAACCATCTGCGCATCTGAGTGACCCATTTGCGCGGCGACATAGTTCGGGTTTGCGCCTGCTGATAGTGACCAGCATGCGAAGGTAGCCGTAGCCCTGCTGCTCCTCCCTGAGTAACCAAACAGAATCCCCAGTTGTCAGCGGATAGATAAGGAAGCGGTGTCACCGCACTGCCCGATACTGGAACGGGATATAACCAAAATGCGCAATATCCAACAGCGATTGCTCTGATCGGATGCTTTAACTATCGCATCGTATCGGGCTTTACAGGCAAGGTGGGTATCGACAACGGCCTCGCACGTCACAACGCTAGCGCAAAAGCGAAATCACGCCTCTCTGAGCTGTAGGCGCTGCGCGATGTAAAGCGCGTGACGGCAACAGATGCAGAATCAAAGGCGAAAGTGCTTTTTATCCCAGCCAGAGCGAGAACATACTCAAAGCTTGTTTTTAGAAATGTTATATCATAACATTTTACACTCTTTCACTCATGGAGGGTAAACATGTTGATAAGTAAGAAGAGAGTCACCGCGTTGAGTCTGCTGGTGCTTAGCGGACAGGCTTTTGCACATGCACATCATTCTCACGGCCCAGCGCTGTCGCAAATGGAACAGAAAGCGGCCGAAGGGATATTTGACGACAAAGATGTTAAGGATCGCCCGCTGTCAGACTGGGATGGCATATGGGAATCGGTCTATCCACTGCTTGAGCAGGGAAAGCTGGATCCGGTTTTCGCGCAGAAAGCGCAAAAAGACGGACATAAAACCCCAGAGCAGGTGAAAGCCTACTACCGCAAAGGCTATGCTACAGAAATTGAGCGGCTGGGCATTGAGGATGGCGTGATTGAATTTCACCGCGGCGACAGCGTTGCATCCTGCCGCTATAGCTATGCCGGACATAAAATCCTGACGTACGCCTCCGGGAAAAAAGGCGTTCGCTACCTGTTTGAATGCCGCGATGCAAACAGTAAAGCGCCTAAATATGTGCAGTTCAGCGATCATATTATCGCACCGCGCAAATCGAGCCATTTTCATCTTTTTAGCGGAAATGTCTCTCAGCAGGCGTTGCTGAAAGAGATGGATAACTGGCCAACCTATTATCCCTGGCAATTAACGCAGCAGCAGGTTGTTGACGAAATGCTGCATCATTAATATTGCCTTTAGCCTATATCTATTCAGGTCTGTTGGCTGTATGGCACATCCCGACTATTGCTGTGCCCAGGTAATTTTCGCCTGTGCTTTTCAGCCAGCACTCTGGTCACAGGCCTTGCCGCATCGCGCTCTCCGTGGCGGGGCATCGGCGAAAATTATAACGGTAATATTAACGCAGGATGACCATTCTCTTACTGAATTAAATATATTCCAGCGACAATCGTGCTGACGGAAATAATGTGTAGCAGTTCGGTCATGAGCTTATCCTCCACTGTAGTCTTTTATTTATTGAAGAAGCTATAAGGCGATCCGTCAATAATCAGCGTTAAATTTAATGGCGCAGAAGCGTCGGTCATTACTCGAACCGCAGGCGGAACACAGCTTATTCATTAAGCCAAACGGCAGCGGCATAATGTTTAATCTTTTACGCTTCGCTCACGTTTCAATGAGAGAGTGCACATGATAGATAGTCACCCCGCTAAACTAAATATACCCAATAGGGGTAACTGGAGGTGCGTATGTCAGAACGTCCCGATGATATCGATCCCATGCCCGGCGACGGCCAGCTCCCAGGCGGCGTAGAAGATATACCCGGTGGAGAAGGGGATGGGATGCCCGAGGATGACGAGTATGTAGAAGATGACATTGAGGATGAAGATGAGGATGAAAATCTGAATCCCTGAATGTGAAAGCCGTCTGCGGACGGCTTTAATCATTCTATCGCGCGCAAAAAATTGCCCGCGTGAATCCACGGGCAAGCCCAATTAAGCAGAACTCTCGATTGCATTACGTAAAACGTATGCGCATAGCGCCTGATTATCTTCTCATCGACGCTACGATTGATAAACCCAAGAGCCGCCATCCGTCACAGGAAATTCTTATGGGCAAAAAAGCCCGCTCGAGGCAGGTAAACCTGGCAACAGGGATGAGATGCAGAATAAGACGCTGTGCAGCGATGAGGGAGACTTCCCTCGATTTTATTACAGCGCCGCATCACGATAGCGCCGCCACTCTACCAGCGTTGCCAGTACGGACAGCGCCTGTTCAGATGAACGCAGCAGCGAGTAGTCTTCATTCAGCGGCGCCAGTTCAAAACTGTTATGACCGCGCGCGCGATATTTGCGTAACACATACTCGTTCTCTCCGCTAAGTGCCAGTACCAGATCCCCTGGCTGGGGCGATAAGTCCGGATCGATAAGCAGTAAATCGCCGCGCAGGCACTGCGGTGCCAGCGCATTATCCCACATCGTCAAAGCAAAGGCGGCGGCCGAATAGCTGCGCTCGCTGGGGACGCGTCTGAGGATATCCACCTGCGTTGCCTCATTTAGCCAGTCGTTAATCTGTTCTCTCTCGAGAAAAGGCACACCTGATTGCGTCGGCGTTTGTACAGTAAATACCGGCCCATCTCCATCTACCAGCCACGACGGCGCGCAGCCCAGCACTTCTGCGAGCCGCAGCAGATTTTCCCCGCGCGGCAGCGTTTCCTCTTTTTCCCACTGCGATATGGCCACATGGGAAACCGAAATTTTTTCAGCCACGGCTTTTTGCGTCAACTTCAACGCCTTACGGCGGAGGCGAATACGATCGCCCACGGATTCTTTTTCCATCTTCTTGACATCTCCTGAGAGCCAGACTTAAGTATACTTAAGCTGTTAATTTAAGCAATCTTAAGTTTCAGTGAGGGAGGCGCTTTGCGTTTTACGCCTGACGTTAGCAGCCGTTATCCAACATGGTACAGAGGTGAGGCATGGAAAGTAGTCTAATTACCAGCGTTGGCGCGTTAGTTCTTGGGGGCGGAGCGGCCGCGCTTTTCTGGAAGCCGCTCATTGCAGGTATTGCTTCTATTGTCACCAGCAACCGTGCCGGTGGCGAGATCATTACCAGCTACAAAGAGCAGGTCTTACTGCTGAAGGAAAGCAATGCGCTGCTTCGTCAGGAGAATGACGATTTGCGCATACGCCATGATACCAATCTACGTCGCATATCAACGCTGGAGACCGATCTGCGTTTAATTAAAAACGCCCTCGGCATTCTGGTGGTGATGACCGATGCCGATCAAAACAGCAAGTTTCGTAATGAAATCGACAGGCTGATTTCCACTTTAGAGGATCGTAGCGATGGCAGAGATACACAGTGAATTAAGACCGGCGACGCATAAACGCAAACTCATGCTGGGCGTAATGATGCTGGTGATGTCGATGGTATGCGTTGTGATGACCATTCTTTTTTTATACGTCAGTAGCACTGCCAACCGGCGCGTTGAGGAGATTCGGCGTGAAGCCCGCGAGTCCGCCGCAAGGCGTGAGGCCAAGGTGGATCAGCTGTCGAATCAGGTATCCGTGCTTCAACACAAGCTCGATACGCTGCCCGATCAGACCGCGGCCCAGACCGCCGACAAGGTGAAGCGGGTCGTGATAGAGGATGAGAAGGCGGCGAAACCGTAACAGGAGGAGGCTATGCGAATTTTTAACCTGATTGGGGAAGGCTTTGACGCCCTCCGATCGCTCATCATCACTAAGGAGTCTGCTATGACCGATACCAGCATCATTAACTCAACCGCTGCAGCCGGTGAGGCCGAGCTGCCGCAGTTTGCGATACCGGACAGCAATGTGCCCACCGATCCGCAGCTGCAGCGTTTATCCTCTCCCTCAACGGTGGCGCCAGCCACTTCTGAAGAGACGCCCGGAGAAGCGCATGTTGCGCCCGATGCGACGGCGCAGCAGGCGCCGCCGCTATCGGCCGATCAGAGCCCAACGCCGGATGCTACTAACGCCGCGCCGCCTGCGGATCAGATTGCAGCGACGGACGCGACTAACGTCTCGCCGCCTGCAGATCAGGTCGCTGTGCCGGACGCCGCTGTTGTGCCAGCTGCAGATCAGGTTGCTGTGCCGGACGCCGCTGTTGTGCCACCTGCAGATCAGGTCGCTGTGCCGGATGCCGCTGTTGTGCCACCTGCAGATCAGGTCGCAGTACCGGACGCCGCTGTTGTGCCACCTGCAGATTTGGCCGCTGCGCCGGATGCCGCCGTGCCGCCTGCGGAGCCAGACGCTGCGCCGAACGCCGGCGCCGTATCGCCCGTGGATCAAACCGCTGCGCCAGATGCAGCAGCCCAGCCCACGGAGCCGAGCGCGCCCACAGATGCAACCGCTCAGCCCGCCGATCGGCCTGCAGCGGCAGGCGATTCCGCCGACGCGCAGCCCCAGGCGCAGGCACCCGTGGCGGATGCCGCTGCCCGGCAGGCCAGCGCGCAGGCTGATAACGCTGCTGTTCAGGAAACGGCGCCCATTGCCGATTCCGGCAGCGCTGCGCCACCGTCCACTCCACTCGCCGGGAAAGAGGAGCAAAGCGAATTCAGCGCAGGCGTAAAAGACTTCGGCGCTGCCTTTGATTTCGTTCAGCAAGGGATTGAGCATTTGGGCTCGGCGGCCAGGACAGAACTCTTTGCACTGGCACGTAAGTATCTGTAATTAAGGGGGATTTACCACATGAAACAGGGGAGATCTCGTTCCCTGTTTCTTTAGAAAAGCAGGGTGCTTTTACCGGGCCCTGCGTCCTGTCGCAGAGTAAAGCGGATAGTCATCTTCATCTCTTTTGCCGGCTTATTTTTCTCGTAGCGCCACTGACTGACCGCCGAAATAATATAGGGCTCAAACAGCCCACGCGGCTCTGACTGCAGGATGCGCATTTCATTAACTTTTCCCTGAGCATCTACGTCAAAAGCAAAGCTAACGTAGCCCTCAATGCGGTGGCTCCAGGCATAGTAGGGATAGGACGGGCGCACCTGCTTTATCACTTTGGGCTGATGGATGGCGTCAGGCGGCTGAGAGGCGCAGGCGGAAAGCAATAGCGTCGCGGTAAGCAAGATGGGAAGTTTCACTTTAACGTCCTGTCAGAACTGAAGTAGCAGCAAGAATAGCGTTTCTCTTCTGTGCCTGCGAACGTCCTTCCGCTTCACTTCCGAATATTCCTAAGGCGGCTTCGTTATATTCCACTACCTTTAATCATTCACGCGAGATATTTATTGGTTAAAACAGCAAAAGGAAAAACAGCATGAGTGATTCAGTCGAAACGAAAAGCAAAACTGACTACCTGCGCGATGTGACCTCGCAGCTGAAAGAGATGCGCCACTATGCGCAAACCAATACCGAGACGCTCTCCAGCCACTGGCTCGCGTTTGATGCCGGCGAATATAAAGATCCGGAGTTTGCCGGACGTATTGATGCGCTGCTGAACAAGCAGGGCACGCTGCTGGATGATTTGGACGCCGCGATCCAGGATATTGAAATCGCTATCAACCACAGCGAGCAGGAGAAGTAATCCTGCTCCCGGCGGTGGTCGGCGTTTAGTCGGCCACCAGCCACATTTCCGCTTCGTCAAACATCTCTTCGACAATGCGCGCCACCGTCGCCTTATCGTTCTTGCTCAGGTCGGTCTCGATGGCGTTGCGCTCCATCGGCTTCACGCGCACCTCAATCTCCGGGAAGACGCGCTGCACGCGCTTTTCCAGCTCCCGTAAAATCATCTCGCGCGCGCCCGGCAGGCCGGCTACGTTACGCTTATCGTAAATCAATTCCACAAACATACTGGTATTCCATACAGGGAAGAAATTCGCTGGCACATCATACTGTAAATCCAACCAGTGACAAGCCTCGCAGACGCATTGAACGCTTTTTTTTCGGCGCGATGCGCAAATTTGTCTCAGATAACAAAACGGAGAAGATTAACGCGGGGCAAGGAAGGGGCAATACAGGAAAAAAATTAAACCTCTGGAGGTGGAAATCCAGCAAACACCTCCAGAGGCGGTGCAAGCGCACCATTCGTTCAAGGACAATCACGACCGAAGTCGTGCAGTAAAGTTATACAAGTTTTATGCTCTTGTACAATTTAATCCTGATTTATTTTACTGGTTGGAGGTGTTGCCGCTTTTAACGGTTTAAAGCTCGTTCTTGATGCAGAACTCTTCCCAGGTCATTCCCAGCGATTCAGCATGCGATTTAAGATAATTTTCAATGGCTTCCGCAGCGACCGCTTTATCCGGCTCGGCTAGCTGGATAGAAAAGATCATGCCGTCGAGATTTTTCTGGCGCAGGAAGGCGGCGTAAATGCGTTCAGCGTGCCATTCGCGCAGCTGGCGCAGCGACATATTGGCGTGGCGCGCATCACTCTCGGTGAGTTCATCGAGCGCGGCCTGGAAATCGGCATGGGCGGTAAAAAACATCTCGCGCGCCTGCGCGTAGTAGGCTTCTGGCGTTTTCATAAGATTTCCTGAAAAATTAAGTGTGATGCAGCGCGCCAGTGTAACTCAGCCTCTGCTCCGTGTCAGGGCGCTGTTTACCGCCGCGCAGAGGAAAAAAAGTCGCTGCCAGGCGCGAAGCAACGCCTAGATAGCTTGCGGAAAGCAGGCGAAAAATTATAACTTAGCCGCCATTGAAGCGATCTCAGGGATTAACGATGAAAAAGTGGATGCTGATGGCCACGCTGGCGCTGGCCGGCTGTGCGCAAATCAACAGTTATCAGGATGCGGTGCAAACGCCTGCACCTGCCAGCCTGCAGGGCAACTGGCAAACCGTAGGTCCACAAAGCGGATTACGCAGTGATAAAGCGCTGGGTACGCTGATCGTCAACGCAGACGGCAGCACGCTTGACTGCCGCCAGTGGATGCGCGTCATCGCCAAGCCGGGCAAGCTGACGCTGCTCAGCGGCGATTACGTTAACGTCAATCGCCAGTCGCGCGTGATGCCTCTGGAGCTGGACGGCGGCGAGCTTAGCTATGACGGGCTGACGCTGCGTAGGGTCGAGCGTCCAACGGTAGAGTGCCAGCAGGCGCTGGATGAGGCGGCGAAGCAGCCGAACGCAGCCGTTATCCAGAATATCGAACCGGAGATCCTGAAGTCCGCCATTACTCAGGCAAACGAAGGGAAGCAGTGATCTTTATGCCTTATTCCGCCAGCGCTGGCGGAATAAGGCGTTACGAATTACTCGGCTAGCACCCAAACGCTGACGCTGCCGCCGTTGCAGCGCACCGTTACCGTGCCCTGATCGTCGGCGGTCAGGGTTTCATCACGATGGCCCAGATAGTCGCGCCACGCTTTACCCGCGAAACCTTCCCCCATCGCCACGCTTTTTTCGCCTTCCTCACCGTTCGACATAATGACGATGCAGCCCGGCTGCTCAGCAGTGCCGCTGCGGCTGAACGCCACGCAGTTCGGATGATCGAAATAGTCGGTCTGTGCGCCCCAGCCGTAGGTCTGGCGAGCGCGAATCAGCGCCTCCAGCTCCGGAATGACGGGCATCTCAACGCGGTGGGTTTCGCCGTCGCCGCCTTCATCTTCATAGCTGGCGCCGAACAGGTCAGGGTAAAACACCGTCGGCACGCCTTGCTCGCGCAGCAGAATCAGCGCGTAGGCGAGCGGCTTGAACCACGCCTCGACCGGCGCCTCCAGCGACTGCAGCGGCTGCGTATCGTGGTTGGCAACGATGGTGACCGCGTGCCAGGGATCGGCCTGCACCAGCGAGTTAGCGAAAATCTGGCTAAGATCGTAATCGCTGCCCTGAGTGGAAGCCTGGTGGAAATTCATATGCAGCGGCGCGTCGAACAGCAGGGTTTTGCCCTCAACCTGCTGAATATACTCCAGCAGCTTGTCGGTCTCGAACGACCAGTATTCGGCGACGATAAACATCGGCTCGTCGGCTACCTCCTGAACGTGCTCGATCCACTCTTTATAAAACCAGGCGGGGATGTGCTTCACCGCATCGAGACGAAAGCCGGTGCAGGAGACCTGCTCCATGACCCAGCGCGCCCAGTACTTCAGCTCTTCGCGCACGGCGTTATTGCGAAAGTCGATATTCGCGCCCATCAGATAGTCAAAGTTGCCCAGCTCGCTATCGACCTGATCGTTCCAGCCGTCGGCGGTGTAGTCATTGACGATCTTGAAGACGCCGTTCTCATCCGGGTTTTCAATATGATCAACGCCGCTAAAGCATTTGTAGTCCCAGACGAATTTGGAATATTTGCCGGCGCGGGCCGGGAAGCTGAAGCGCGTCCAGGCTTCGCACTCGATCACTTCGTCGCTGATTTCGTCGCGGTTGTCAGGGTTGACGCGGTTAACGCGCACCTGCTCTTTCTCGTCGGCGCCCATTTTGTGGTTCACCACCACGTCCAGCAGCACCCCGAGGCTGTGCGCGCGCAGCGCGTCTACCGCCGCCTGAAGCTGTTGCCTGTCGCCATACTTAGTGGCGACGCTGCCTTTCTGCTCGAATTCGCCCAGATCGAAGAGATCGTAGCTGTCATAGCCCACGGAATAGCCGCCTGACTCGCCTTTATAGGCCGGCGGTAGCCAGGCCATCGTAATGCCGATCTCGCTCAGCCAGGCTGCTTTTTCAGCCACTTCAGGCCAGAGCTGGCCGCCATCCGGGTAATACCAGTGGAAAAATTGCAATAACGTCGGGTTGTGCATTTGCTGTGCTCCAGCGGGAAGGAAAAGCAAGTATGGAGCACGGTAGAAAAAAGACGCACCGGCAGAAAAATTATTTTTCTCTGCTGCGGTGCGTTTCAGCATCAGGAGCGCGGCTGGCTCTCCATCGGCACCATGACGCTGCCCTGTTTGCCGTAGGCGCTGAGCACCGATTTTTGACGCGCGTTCTGGTTAACCAGCATGGAAAGCTCGCTCATGCGTTCCTGCAGCAGACGCTTCACTTCGCCCTCATTATCAAGAATATGGCGCAGTACCGGACGCAGCTGCTCCTGCGCCTGCACGGAGGGCGAGGCGGCTTCTGTCGATCGCGCCAGCCGTTGCACCGCGCTGACGTAATCAACTTCCTTTTTGATCAACTCATCCCATTCGCCCTCGCCCGCGAGACGCAGCATTTGCTGGCTGAGATCGAGTAACTGCTGGTAAATGGTCATCAGATGCGGTGCGAGTATCATTAAACGGCGTCCTGAATCAGAGGTTGAGGCTGGGCGATTTCCTTCCAGGCATCAGCGATATTACGCAGCAGCGCTTCGACCTCAACGATGGCCTCCACGTCATTACGTAAGTTCGCCTGCAGAAGTCGTCGCACCATGTAGGCGTAAAGGGAAAGCAGGTTGGTGGTGAGCTCGTCGCCACTCTCTTCTGTGAGACCTTGCTTAAGCCCGTTTTCAATAATGTTGATGGCTTTCGAAAGGGAAAGGCCTTTTCCCTCAATATTGCCGTCCTGCAGGAACAGACGGGCGCGAACCAGCGCGCTGAGCGCGCCGTCGAACAGCATATTGACCAGCTGCTGCTGGCTGGCGCTCATCACGGCGCTTTCAACGCCGATTTTTGCATAGGCCTGGGTGCCGTTTGCGGTGTACATGATCACTCCTTATTAAGAGCTGCTGGAGCTTGAACTGCTTGACGTCTCGAACTGCTGCGTCAGGTAGCTGCTGGTCTGGTTAAGCGAACTCATCAAAACATCAAGCTGGGTAAACTGGGTTTTCAGCCGCGCAATGGTATCGGTAATACGATCGTTCACCTTGTTGTACTGATCGGTCAGATCGTTCAGCGTCTTGCTAACGCCGTCGGTCGCCGACTGCACGATGCCGGTGCTGGAGAGCCAGCTGGTCAGGTTGCTGGCGACGGTAGTGGCGATGCCGGTGGTTTTACCATCGCCGATAATCATCTCTTTTACGCCAGCCATATCTGAGGTGAGGCTGCTGCTCAGCTTGTCGGAGTCGAGCTCCAGCTCGCCGGTTGTCGGATCGGAGGTGACGCCGATCTGCGCCAGGGTTTTAAAGGTTGAGGAGCTGGCGGCGTTGGTCAGCAGGCTCTTGAGCTGACTCTGAATGGTGCGCAGCGTGCTGTCGCCCAGCAGCGCGCCGTTGCTGCTGTCCTGCGTGTCGGTGCCGACGTCAACGGCGGTGTATTTGGTCAGGCTGGCGAAACTGTCCTGCAGGGTGTTATAGGCGCTTACCCAGCTGGAGATGGCGTTGCTCGCTTTCGACGTATCGGTCGCGATGGTCAGCGTCTGGTTACCGGTAGTGGTATCGCTCAGATTCAGCGTGATCCCTTCCAGCGCGTCGCTGATGGTATTGCTGCTGTTTTCGATAGCGATATTGTTAACGGTCAGCTTCGCATTCTGCGCCGTGACGCTTTCGGTCATCGCGTTGCTGGTGGCGCTGGCGTCGTAGCCGACGATGCCCTGCAGCGTATCGTCGCCGGTGACCTTTATGCTGCTGACGGCGTTATCGGAGCCGGTTTCGTTTGAGGTGACGGAGAGGCGATAGCTGCCGTCCGAGACCTTGATAATGCTGGCGGTCACGCCCGCGTCGGCGCCGTTGATGGCGTCGCGCATCCCGGTCAGCGAGGTCTGGGCGCTGGTCAGGGTAATGTCTTTACTGGAGCCATCGGCCAGGGCGATGCTCAGGGTGCGGCTGCTGGCCGAGCTGTCGCCCAGCGCGGTGGTGTTGCTGCTCTGTACCGCAGAGGTCAGCGTCTGCGCCTGCGCCAGCTGCGACACGCTAATGGTGTATTTGCCCGCCACGGTGCTGCCGGAGGTGGTGGCGCTAAAGGCGCTGGAGCTGCTGGTCGCGGTAGTCGCCGTAAACAGACTGGCGTTATTGAGCGTGGTGTTCGCCGTCTGAAAGGTGGTCAGCGCGCTTTTCAGCGTCGCGTAGGCGCTCAGCTTAGCGGTATAAGAAGACTGCTGGTTAGAGATCGGCGTCAGTGCGGCTTTTTCCGCCGTCTGCATGCTGTCGAGAATGCTGCTTAAGTCCAGGCCTGAACCGACACCCAGGGTAGAGATACTTGCCATGCTTGTTTCCTTATCATGTCGACACGGAGAGTGAATACCGGGGTTATCGGCGGCGAATGGGGAAAGTTTAAAGTTATTGATGGCTGTGCGATAAAGCGAATAGCGCATAGAGAGGAGGGTATTTCTAAGGCTAGAAAAGAGAGGATTTTATTCTAAAGAAGTGGCGGGCGAGGGCGATAAAGATAAGCGTGACAGGTTGAAGGAAAAAAATTTCACCTGGTACTAAAAAAATTCTAAAGGTTGTTTAAGGGCAGACGATAACAACTTTGACGGCGCTGAAGCCGGCGGGTTGAAGCCCACACCTTAACCGAAAGACTTGATTAACAGGAATATTTATCATGGCCCAAGTCATTAATACCAACAGCCTCTCGCTGATCACTCAGAACAACATCAACAAGAACCAGTCCGCTCTGTCTTCTTCTATCGAGCGTCTGTCTTCTGGTCTTCGTATCAACAGCGCGAAAGATGACGCTGCGGGTCAGGCGATTGCCAACCGTTTCACCTCTAACATCAACGGCCTGACTCAGGCTTCACGTAACGCCAACGACGGTATCTCTGCTGCGCAGACCACTGAAGGCGCGCTGTCAGAAATCAACAACAACTTACAGCGCGTACGTGAACTGACCGTACAGGCGCAGAACGGCACCAACTCTGATTCCGACCTCTCTTCAATCCAGGACGAAATCAAATCCCGTCTGGACGAAATCGACCGCGTATCTGGTCAGACTCAGTTCAACGGCGTGAACGTGCTGGCTAAAGACGGCCAGATGAAAATCCAGGTTGGCGCGAACGATGGCCAGACTATTTCCATCGACCTGAAGAAAATTGACTCTTCTACTCTGGGTCTGAGCGGTTTCTCTGTTTCTTCTAACGCCCTGAAACTGAGCGACTCTATCACTCAGGTTGGCGCAAGCGGCTCACTGAAAGACGTTGACCTCTCATCTGTAGCCACTAGCCTGGGCGTAGACGCGAGCACCCTGACTCTGCACAACGTGCAGGATTCAACCGGCGCAGCGACTTCTACCTACGTCGTTTCTTCTGGCAGCGACAATTATGCGGTCTCTATCGACGACACCACCGGCGCGGTGAAGATGAACACCACTGACGTCACCTATGACGACAGCAAAAACGGTGTAACCGGTGGTTCAATGACCGGTCAGTTCGTTAAAGTCGGCGCAGACAGCACCGGCAACGCAGTAGGTTTCGTGACCGTTCAGGGTAAAGATTACAAAACTGACGCTACTGCTATCAATAACGGCGGCGCAGCCGGTACTCTGGCCGTTGCCAGCAACATCGGCGACATCGCCAGCACCTCTAACGCTAATGCGTTCACTGGCGCAGCGACCTCTGATCCGCTGGCTCTGCTGGACAAAGCTATCTCAACCGTAGATACCTTCCGTTCAAGCCTGGGTGCGGTGCAGAACCGTCTGGACTCTGCTATCACCAACCTGAACAACACCACGACCAACCTGTCTGAAGCACAGTCTCGTATTCAGGATGCTGACTACGCGACCGAAGTTTCAAACATGTCTAAAGCGCAGATCATCCAGCAGGCGGGTAACTCCGTGTTGGCGAAAGCTAACCAGGTTCCGCAGCAGGTTCTGTCTCTGCTGCAGGGCTAATCGCCCTCTGGTAAAGATTCTGAAACCCCGCTTCGGCGGGGTTTTTTTGTTGCTGAAAAACGACGCTAAAACCGCCATCACCTTACAGATCCCCGCGCGCCTGCCGATAACTTGCTACAGAACAACACACTAATTTCACTGCAACTTTTCTGGAGTGTCCATGCGCTTCAACTATGACTTGTTACCCGGCGAGCAGCTGACCTTCGACGAGATTGCGCTGCGCTACGCACGGCAGCATCCTGACGAAAAGGCGCTTACCGTCCGCGGGTTGCTGAGCCCCTCTACCAGCTATCGCACGCTGCGCATTCGCGCGGTGTTTGCCAGCGAGGAGAGCAATAGTCCGCTGGAGGATCTGCTGTTTATCTCCGATGACAACGAGCGCAAAAACTACCTGCGCCGGTTCGAGCACTACCTGAAGTCGCAGCAGTCCTTTGCCTGTTTTCGTCGCAGCAGCGCGGCGCAGCGCGACAATCTCTGGCAGGTGATGGGTGAAAGCCGCGTCTACGCCATGATCGATCCTCACTCCGCCGCCGCGCAGAACCTGCTCGCCAGCCGCGGCTATCAGCTGGTGCTGATGCGTGAGGATGAGAATGAAGCCTGGTGGCAGCTCTTCGATCCGCAGTCGCAGCCCTGTTTTCCTCTCTCGCGCCGCATCCAGTTTATTGTGGTGCTCAGCACGCCGCAGCATAAAGTTCCCACGGCGGTCATGGCAGGCACGCAGGTGGGACGACGTGTGAAAGCCAGCGTGTTCCAGCGCGCCAGCCAGGCGGAATTCCTCGCGGCGGTCAGAGCGCGCTACGGCGGCTGCGTGATGACCGGTACCCGCCTCACCGATCGTCATATCTGGCCCTGGGTGGAGGCCTGCCATATCGATACGCGAGAAAATGAGGAGGGCATGCTGGCAGACAACAGCGTCGATAACGGTCTTTTCCTGCGCAGCGACCTGCAGCGTCTGTTTATCAACAAACTGATAAGCATCGATGGTGAATCTGGCCAGATTCGCTTCCATCCCGACGAGGAAGTGCAGCAAAGCATAAGCCCTTATTATCAGGCGCTTGAAGGTCAGGTGTGCGCCCTTTGGGAGGCGGTGCCGCCCGCCACGCGGCAGCGGCTGCGTGCAGCAGGTTAAAGGGTATGCAGGGAGCGGAACAATTCGCTCTCTGACATAACAAAAATGAAATAACCTCGCTTTTGCCCGCCTATTCAGCCAATCGATCCCCCTACAGAATTGGATAATCCTGCCGATAACTTCATTAACGCAGGGTAGTCAACGTGAACGATTTCTATACCGCCGAAGGCGTGATGGATAAACATTCGCTCTGGCAGCGCTACGTCCCGCTGGTGCGCCATGAAGCGTTGCGTCTGCAGGTTCGGCTGCCGGCCAGCGTTGAGCTCGACGATCTGCTGCAGGCCGGGGGTATTGGCTTGCTGAACGCTGTAGAGCGTTACGACGCGCTGCAGGGAACGGCATTCACTACCTACGCCGTGCAGCGCATCCGAGGCGCAATGCTGGATGAGCTTCGCAGTCGGGACTGGGCGCCGCGCAGCGTGCGGCGCAACGCGCGCGAAGTGGCGGGCGCGATGCACCAGGTCGAGCAGACCATGGGGCGCGCGGCCACCGAGCAGGAAGTAGCCGATCGGCTGAATGTTTCGATGGAAGAGTACCGGCAGATCCTGCTGGATACCAACAACAGCCAGCTCTTCTCCTACGACGAGTATCGGGAAGAACACGGCGACAGCGCGGAGCTGGTCACGGAAGGGCATGAAGAGGCCAATCCGCTGCATCAGCTGCTTGAAGGGAATCTGCGTGAACGCGTCATTGAAGCGATCGAAGCCTTACCCGATCGCGAAAAAATGGTGCTGACACTGTACTACCAGGAAGAACTGAACCTGAAAGAGATTGGAGCGGTACTCGACGTGGGAGAATCACGCGTCAGCCAACTGCACAGTCAGGCGATTAAACGCCTGCGTGCCCGACTTACGGGAGCGCGCTGACGGCCTCAGTTCCTGGCGATCTAAAAATAATAAAACCGGGGACTCAGCAATGGGAGCCAAATCCAAGGCCAGACCTTTAAGCCGTTATCTCAAAGACTACAAACATAGTCAGACCCACTGTTCACACTGTGGCAAAGTACTGGACCGCATGGCATTAGTCTTTCGCGGTCAGATCATCAATAAAGAGGCCATTGCGCGCATGGACCAGATGATTGATGAGCCGCTGTGGCTGAAATTACAGCCAGAACTGACCGCGCTGTGCCGCTTTTGTAGTGATATTTTTTGCAATACGCATCCTAATTACTTCGACATTATGGCCTTCAAGCAATATCTGTTTGAGCAGACGGAAATGAGCCACAGCACTATCCGCGAATATGTGGTACGGCTGCGTCGTCTGGACGATATGCTTAAGGCTAAAAATTTCCCGGCCGATCGTTTGAGTGGCAACAGCTGGCATAAATGCCTGGAGAACGACCTGCCCGATGCGGGAAATAATAACTACCGCATCGCGCTGCGCAAATATGACCAGTTTTTGGGGTGGCAGCGCAGCTAGCGGTGAAAGCGCTGGCGTTCTGATCTTTTCGCTCAGGCGGAATCGAGCCAGAAAAAGCCGGCCGCGCGTTAAGCAGTCCGCCGCGCACTTAGCAGGCGGCGGACGGCTGAGCACGGCGCGCTAAGGCTTAGTAGTTAGCGATCTGCCTGAGTCATCAGCGCGTCTCGACGCTGCGGCACCAGCGGCAGTCGCCGGGCAAACGCATCCCAGTGCTTCGGCATTACTCTGATCGTTTCAAAAACAGTTTTTGATGGCCCTGGAACGCCCGACCGCTTTTTTTGCGTGCAATGCCAGATGATCCTGCGCTCAACTTCTGCAACACTGTAAAGATTACCGTGACTGCCCTGGAGGCCGCATTGTCTTTACATCTTATCCATCAGTATCCGCGTCTTGAGCTGCTCGGCGCGCCCACGCCGCTAGAGCATCTGCCGCGCCTCTCCGATTATGTCGGCCGCGACATATTTATCAAACGTGACGACGTCACGCTTGTCGCTCTGGGCGGCAATAAGCTGCGCAAGCTGGAGTTTCTGGCGGCGGATGCGCTGCGCGAAGGCGCAGACGTCTTGCTAACGGCGGGCGCCATCCAGTCCAATCACGTGCGTCAGACCGCCGCCGTCGCGGCGAAGCTCGGCCTGAAGTGCGTTGCGCTGCTGGAAAACCCGCTCAACACCCAGGCGGAAAACTATCTCAGCAACGGCAACCGGCTGCTGTTGGATCTGTTCGACTGCGAGATTGTGCTGGTTGACGCGCTGGACAGTCCGGCGGCGCAGCTGGCGGCGCAGGCGGAGCGGCTAGAAGCGCAGGGCTTTCGTCCGTATGTGGTGCCGGTCGGCGGCTCTAACTGGCTTGGCGCACTTGGCTATATCGAATGCGCGCAGGAAATTGCGCACCAGAGCGAAGGGGTGATCGACTTCGCCGCGGTGGTGGTCGCCTCCGGCAGCGCTGGCACTCATGCCGGGCTGGCGGTTGGTCTTGAGCAGCTGCTGCCGGAAACGGAAATGATCGGCGTGACCGTCTCGCGCAAGGCGGAGCAGCAGCTGCCGCTTGTAGACAGCCTCCGTCAGCAGCTGATCGGCAAGCTGGAGTTGACCAGCACCGCGTCCGTTACCCTGTGGGACGACTACTTCGGCCCGCGCTACGGCGAGCCGAATGAAGAGGGAAGCGAGGCGGTGAAACTGCTGGCGCAGCTGGAAGGCATCCTGCTCGATCCGGTTTATACCGGCAAAGCGATGGCCGGTCTGCTGGACGGTATCAGCCAGAACCGCTTCCGTCGCGAAGGGCCGCTACTGTTCGTCCACACCGGCGGCGCGCCGGCGTTATTTGCTTATCATCCTTCGGTCTGAGCAGTTAGAAAAAAAACGTTTATACTTCGCGGGTTATTACAGCAGTACCGGGCGGCGCGCAGGCGC
>Ga0153961_1000086_pt1 | contig 36534 bp, 24 predicted proteins | sample TSFL045MetaG_FD_104748 | JGI IMG/M metagenome (GOLD analysis project Ga0153961, IMG submission 104748) | Attine ant fungus gardens microbial communities from Florida, USA - TSFL045 MetaG | ecosystem: Host-associated > Fungi > Mycelium > Unclassified | place: USA: Florida, Withalacochee...
ATTAGATTCGATCATAACAGGATTTTTACTAGAATTTACTATTCCGACGCTGTTATCAAGAATATCCTGTGTAAAGAATCCACCTGTTTCTATAGCATCGATTATAAGTTCGTCTTCGAGATAGACCTTATAATCGGATACCGTAAGAACGTTATATCCGTTTTTGATAACTTTTTTAATACAGAACTTTAATTTTATCGTATCACCTATAACAGGCCATTTATCTGACGGATATTTGGTAACAACATCAGTGATCCTGAATTTTGTTTTTCCTGAATAAATATCATCAAATCCCATATATCCCATAAGGAATATACCAACATGAGCTGCTTCACTGAATACAACAGATGATACACAGCATTCATTCATCTTCATAATACAGTCATCTTTAATATCATACTCGGCTACTACATAGCTTCCTGCACTAAGATCACCGTACTCAGCATTTATTTCAAGTATTCTTGAAACAAAAAGGAACGGCGGAAGCGGCATTCTTGCTCTTACCTGATACGCATCTTCCTTCTCGTACTGCTCTCCAAGTACATTCGCCATTGAATTGTCAGTCATTTCAAGAATTTGTGTATAATTATAAAGGCACTCTTTTTCAGGTACAGCTTCAACAGTATCTGTTTTGCCGTATGCTTCCTCACTGTCTCCGATAATTTTTTCACTCTTGCACAAATAATACTTATACAATGCTTCATTTCTCTTTAACTGATTCTGCAATATGCCATTCCAAAAATCTGTTTTCCAGTCAGACACATCATTTTTATTATCATCGCTCATGAGCACTTTTTTATCAGATGAATAATCTCCTGAATACCATGAAATGAATTTCTGTCTGTCAAAATTGACTTTATTTGCCCACAAATTAGCGATTATTGTCAATATTGAAATATATGGTGTGATCTTTTCATATGGAGAGAAAATATAAACATCAGAATCTTTAAGCGATTCTTTAAGCGATTCTTTAGCCCATCTGTTACAAAATGCACTTGAACCAAGATCTATAAAGACACGATTTCCTTCTTCATATGCCTTCTGGAAAATCACAGGAAGATTTACCTGCCTTATAAGACAGCCTGCATAGTTCTCAGCAAATTCATCTATTGAGTATCCCAGTTTATGTCCTACATAAGTTCCGTAAACGTCAAATTTATTAGATCTGCAAATATGCATTCCAAGCTTTGTAATCCTGTCCTTCATTTTATCAAATTCAGGATCAAGGATAGGAGTATGGGCATAAACAGGATCTTTGAATTCCATGCTATAGCATTTCAATTCATTGATAAGATCTTTGCAAAGCTTTTCTTCACCGCATATAACGATATCATTCGGACTTCCGATAATAATAATGAAAAGCGGCGATTTAGGCGGAAGAGAATCTATGTATTTTTTTACTGTCTCATATGGACATAAAATATACCATTTCTGAAGTTCTTTGACTTCTCTTCCAAAATACATTCTGCTGTATTCTGTCTGATTTTCAATTATATCTTCTAAGATGCCGATAACATTTATCATAACATCTGCCGAACTTTTTTCAAGCTCTAATGGTGTATCATACGATTCTACAGAATCCAATACCAACGGAATGGAGATTTCTCCAAGACTTCCGCCTATGATTGAATCAAGATCTACTCCGATATGCTGTAAAGCTTTGATCGTGAGGAAGATCGTAATGATCTCAAAATAGTATCTGTTTATGAGATCTACTCTGCTCTCACCTTTTATTCTGTTATTTTTTATCTCATTCTTTAACATTGGGAACAGACTGTAAAACCTGTAAAAAGGAACTTTTGAGAACATTCCGCCAGGAGGATTGATGAAGCAGATCTTTCCCTTTTCACCTATGGGCGCTGAAAAGAAGGCGCTTCCATGAACCGAATTCCATTTAAAGCCTGGTTTATCCCAGTTTTCCTTTTCTTTCAGAAACAATTCAAGTTCACTGTCAAGCTGCTCTTGGCTTTCTACAACAAATGATACTATTTTATCCTCTTTCTGAGCATTCAGGCTTTCCTTCATATACTTGACCGAAAAATCTCTGAGTGTTAGTCCTGAGCCTCTAAAAGCACTGCATTTACTCAGGAGCTCCTTTTCATTTCTGAAAAAAATAGGCAAAAGAAATACATCAGGAAGCCTAACTGTTTCTTTTTCGGCAATGATTAGGCTGATTTTTACTTTTTCATTTGCTATTGAACGGATATATTCTGTTTTTTCATTATATTCAACATCTATAAATACATTTCCGCTCCATGAATTATCGTAACACAAAGCATACTTAACAGCAATACAAGCTTCGATCAAACCTAATGCATCTCTAACAACACCCTTAGACGTATATAACTCACTGATCCTTGAAGCACTCGAAGATTTAGCATCATCTGCGATCTCAATAGCTGCATATGCCTCATTACGGTCATTATTGCAGTCAATCACCAATACAGCTACATCATCAAAACCTTTTTCGCCATCACATAAAAAAACAACAGCTGTTTTTTCGGTGATGGTCTTTAATGCATCTGAAAAGGAATCGCAGTACTTAGCCCCGCTGATTTTCTTTCCGAGCGATATCAGATTAAGTTCCTCAGCTCCAGCCTGTTCAAGCGCCTCAGCAACAGGATCATGTTCCTTATTATTTGTCTTTACCTGATAGATGTTCCTCTCTACAAGAGTATCATAAAATTGATTTTTGTCAAATATATGGAACGTTGATACACCAAATGATGTTACACATAACATTATAAATCTCCCCCCAATTCATCATCATCGTTAACAATCAACTGGCAGGCAGATTTTTTCCATTTTTTGGCAAACGCATCAACAAAGTACATTTTTCCTTCATCTAATTCAATGAGCTTTTTGCCGCGTCTCAGCATTGCATTTTTTAATATATGGTCTACCATTCCACCATTCCATGGTCCCCAATTTAAGGACATTACTTTGCAGGTTGGAAGAGTATTGTTATAATAACGCGCCAAATGATTCAAATACTCATTTCCGCATGAATAGTCAGATTGTCCAAAATTGCCAAAGAATCCAGCTATTGAAGAATAAAGTAGCATATACCTGAGGTTTGATACATCAATAAGCTCAAGCATATTCCTTATTCCGTGATACTTAACGCCAAATACTTTATCAAAGCCCTCTTCGTCTTTTTTATTCAGCAAGCAATCATGAAGAACACCTGCACCATGTACGATTCCTGTAACAGGTCCCATAGTTTTTTCAGACTGCTTTATGATCTTCTGAAGATCATCCTTCTTTGTAACATCACATTGATAGTAATCCACCTGACAGCCGAATTCTCTGATCCTTGACATAGTTTTTTTGAGCTGTTTCTGTGAAATAACCGCTCTTGACAGTCTATCTGCTTCAGATGGAGTTAACCTGTTTCCCTTGGCAGCAGCATCCGCAGCGATCTTTACCGCTATCTCTTCATGATTCATTCCAGGATACATATCTATGAAGTCTTTGCCCATTTTATTCATTCCGAATATAATGAACTTTGAACGGAAGCGCTTAGCAAACTCAATTATACACTCTGATGTAACTCCCTCTCCGCCTCCTGCACAGAGGAATACATCATTCCTGCCAGGCAAATTTGAATAGTCGATCTGCTTTTCATAGTACTCATTGAGCGCAAAAATTCTTCTTATGTTATCCTTAGCATAACCTGTTTCAACCACATCTCCGTATTCAATCTCATTCCAGATATAATTGAAGAGAACATCATATTCTATTTCAGGATCAACATCAAGATAATGCACAGAAACTCTATCTGCCCATTCTCTTTTAGCAGTTTTACAAAGACCGCTCACACTTCCTGTTACATAACTCGATACTTCGCCGTCGATTCCAAATGTGCCGCCAAGCTTTGATACAGCAATAAAAAATGGAATAACTTTTTTCTCAAACCATGTATTAGCAGTATGTTTTGCAGCAAAGAACATACGCTTGACAAAATCAAGCCCCTGTTCTTCGTTACAAGAGTTATCAGCAATACCGATAACTCCCGCAAGTGATGTTTCAAAAAAGCGTTTCATACCTTCAAGGTCTTCATCTGAACTGATATATTTCGGAATATATCCTTTTTCTTTAATGGCGCTGATGATCTCAGGTGAACGATCACCTATAACGATCACGACTCCATGTGAAGGCATACTAAACAATTTCTTTTTATTCAAAGGAACGTTTCTGATCTCAACCTCATATCTGTTGATTCCCATGCTCTCCAATGAATAATCTTCAATAAAATGATTTGTCTGCTGTGATCTTTCCAAAATCATTTTTTGAATTTTTTCCTGTTGTGCAGAATAAATCCTTGATACTTCCTTATTGCAGTTCAGCCATTTTTCTCTTAAAATATCATTATTCATTACTCCGCTTCCCTTTTTAAACATTCTAGCCCATCACCATTTTTATTCAAGCGACATTGCCTTAGCAGCTTCGAGGTCTGATTCTGACCAAACCTCGTGATCAGGATCGTCCATTATTTCCTTGATTATCTCTGCTGAATCTTCAATTGACGTTACAGCAGCAAGAACAGCCATATCATCCTTGCCAAAGATATTTCCTAACTCATCGTTTATGCTTGAGAAGAGTTCAAGACGCTTTATAGAGTCGATACCAAGGTCGCTTTCAAGTGTCATATCACACTCAAGCATTTCTAGAGGATAACCTGTGATATCAGAGATAGTCTTAAGAACAAGATTTGTGATTTTTTCAAGGGACGCACCCTCCTTCTCCTCTTTCTTCTTCCTGCTCTCAGCCTCCTTAGGAACACTTACAGGTTCATACTCTTCTACCTCTGCTGCTGTGCTCTTTACATCATAAGTCTCTTCAGCTTCTTTCTCTTCATAGTCAACAGCTTTTTCTGCTCTCTCAACATAAACCTCATTTGAAGAGCTCATATCATTGCTGCTGAGATATGATTTTAATACGTTAACACAGTTGTCCTGGAAGCAATTGATATAATCGAAAAGACCGTTTCTTAAAATTTCATCGCTCAGCTTATCGTTTTTCAAGAATTCCTTCAGCTGCTCAAACTGGCTGTCCTGAGCCTTTAAATAATCGCTTACAACAGTAGCATTTAACTTCTGGATCTCAAGCATTGCATCATACTTATTCATATCAATAATCATCCTTTTTTCATCTTCGTTATTATTTTCAATGATATAATTATCGTTATTTTTAACTATATCATTATTATCAACTAAATTACTATCCTTTGCTGAATCATCTTTCTTTTTAAAAAGATAACTCATATCGACCTTGATCTCCTTAGCTGCCTTCATTTTTTCAAGAACATTAGGCATAATAAACTGTATCGGAGAAACACTGTATGTATTCTTGCCTTTTTTCACAAGGAGATCGGGACTTGGTCTGACTGTATACTTATCATTTTTAATATCAATTCCCCATACAGCAAGTGCTGCAAGAACACTCTCAAACTGGAGGATCTCATCATCAGAATCGATATTCAATACAAGAATATCCTTTTTATCAGCAAGGCACTTCTCTACAAGGCCCTTTAGAACACCGCCTGGTCCTATCTCGACAAATATTCTTCCGCCGTTTTCATATGTATTTTTTACGTTTTCTACAAATCTTACAGGGTTGAATATCTGCATCGTCAAATTATCTTTTATAACCTCATTGCCTGTATATGCAGAGCCTGTATAGTTTGACATTACAGTTTTATTGATCTTACTTATATTTATTCCCTCAAGGAAATTCGAAAAATTCTGCGCTGCGATCTTCAGGTATGAGCTATGGAAAGCACCTGCAACTTTAAGTCGCTTAGCCTTTATATTCTGTGAATCAGCGATCTTTTTCACCTTTTCCAATGCTTCATCTTCACCGGAAAGAATTATCTGATTCGGAGCATTGATATTTGCAATATATATATTTGAAATTTTATCAATAAGCTTCTTTGTCTGCTCTGTATCACACATTAAAGCCATCATTCCTGTACCGCTGCAATGATCCAGACCCTTTTCCATGCATTTTCCTCTTGAATAAGCAAGCTTGTAAAGAGTTTCTTCATCATATGCTCCTGAAGCGAACAATGCAGTAAGTTCACCAAAACTGTGACCTAACATATATTCTGCATCAAATCCACGATTTTTCAATACCTTATAAGCACCTGCTTCAACAGCAGCCAACGCTGACTGAGCAGTCTTAGTCTTAACAATGAGAGAATCAAAATGCTCTTTTTCTTCCTGAAGCCATGTCTTGGAATAAACAACTTCTGAGATAGGCTTTTCTTTTTTAGCCAATAAAATGTTATCAGCCAAAGTCATACTTCTGCGCATTTCAGGATATGCTCCTGTAAGAGCTGAAAACATTCCGCAGTACTGTGCTCCCTGACCAGGGAACATTGCAACTACGTTCTTTTTATCAAGGAGCTTGACTGACGAATAGAAAACGTGATTGAATGACCAGAAATTCTCTTTATTGTTTTTAAGCATTTTTACAGCGAACTCTGCTTTTTCTACAGCGTCTGTTGCATCTGAAGCCGCAAAACCGATCCTGAAGGAGTTATCCGATAATTTTCTATATGTATACTCATCAGAATACAATACCGATGCATCTGTGAATACTACTTCTTTAAAGCTTTCGAGTTTATCGGATAATTCTGCTTTACTTGTTGCTTCAAGGATTATCCCAACAGGCATCTTAGTTTTTCTGTAAGCACTATCATGCTCAACATCATATTCTTTTATCGTAACATTAAAATTGGTACCGCCAAAGCCGAAAGCATTTATTGTAGCATATCTATCAGGTCTTTTATTATTGACGATCCAGGGCATCGGCTTCTTGCATACATGGAAGATTGACTTTTTAAGCTCATTATTAATATCATTGCATCCGCATGATGGTAAAAACTGCTTATGATAAACTGCTAATGAAGCTCTTATAAGACTTGCAATACCTGCTGCGAGTCTCATATGTCCTGTTTGACCTTTACAGCCGCCGATCACAACGCTTCTTTCGCCCTGCGGTAGATCCTTGAACAATTCTGACATAGATGTTACTTCACAGGTATCACCTACAAGAGTTCCTGTACCATGAGCCTCTACCATTTCGATCTGCTCTGCCTTGACCCCTGCTCTCTCCATTGAGCGTGAGACAGCAAGCATTTGTCCTTCTTTACTTGGTGAGAAGATACTCTTTTCTTTTCCGTCGCTTGAGCTGCCGATTCCTTCAATCAAAGCATATATTCTGTCGCCCTCTCTTGCAGCTGTAGACAAACGCTTGAGAACTACTGCACCAGCACCGTCGCCAAGCAACATTCCGTCTGCATCAGAAGAAAACGGACTGATCTTATCGCTCTTTGAAAGAGCAGGTGTTTTACAAAACGAAACGAAAGTAGTATTTGAAAGATCAAGTGAGATACCGCCAGCAAGCATTATGTCACAGTCTCCCATAAGAAGCTCCTGACATGCAAACTTTACTGCACCCAGGCTGCTTGCACAAGCAGCATCGACATTACAAGTTGTACCTTTAAGGTTAAAGCGGTTCGCAATTCGCCCTGCGACAACATTGGCAAGATATCCAGGATTACTTGATTCGTCCCACTCGATTATTCCATCTTTATAGTTCTTTATAGCAACCTTAATGATCTCTTCGGGCACATTCAGATTTCTAAAGAAATCAGTAATGAGTCCTGCATTTACTCTTGCATTAAGCTGATAAGAATTCTTACCAACAGATGCAGATACAATGACACCTGTTCTGGTGTTATCGAATTTCTTAGCATTTTTCCCGTATAATCCAGCATCGATAAGGGCTTGTCTTGCCAAAATAAGTCCATACAACTGTTCTACACAAATTGACTGCATTACTTTTGGGGGGATACCAAATTCCATAGGGTTGAACTCTATCGGATCAACGATACCAGCCATTTTTGAGTATGTTTTATCGGGAGCTGACGGATCAGGATCATAAAAATCCTTTATATTCCAAAATTCTTTAGGTACTTCTCTTATGAAACATGAGGCATTCAGTGAATTGTTCCAGAATTCATCAGGTGTCTGTGAACCAGGAAATAACGTACCCATTCCAACAATTGCTATTGGTTCATTCTTCATATTATTCTCCATCTATAAAATTAATGAATTTATCATTTACAACTTCATTTAAGAAGCCAAAACCATGACATCAGAAAACATAATTACAATCAGCATTGATACCATTCGATTTAATGAAGTTTATATTATAATAGAAAGCAGTACCTTTCATTATAAATCTTGCAACATCAGCAACTTTTCTGTTTTCAGTTTTTTCAAGCATAGTACCTTCAACGCACTTATTAAATGCACCCATACTCTGGCCGCACCATATCTGCATATCCATCAGGCGGCTTTTCTCGCCCTTTATCGCCCATCTTGAAGAATTTCCAAGATACCATCTGAAAATGAGTGCCATTTTCTGCTTCTCATTTTTTTCAGCCCTTTTGATAACTGACGGATCTCTATGCTCGAAGAATTCCTTTGTACTGTTCCAAATCTCCTCAACAGAGGCATGGAACATTCTTTTTTCCAATTTCTCAAGCTGCTTTTCAGGTATTTCCGAGATGCCTCCGTAATTACAATATATTTCATAAAGCTTTTGAGCATTCATAGGGAACATAGTTCCCTTTTTGATTACCTGAACACAAGTACCCATCTCAAACATATCTGCACACGGAGCCATTACAACATCCTGCATCTCTGTCTGAGCAAGCATCTTCTTTACATAAACCGAAGTTCCTGCCTCTATACAGCTTTGGTTTACTGAACCCGTAACAACGTATGCAGCTCCCATCGAAAAAGCTGCCAATGCAGATTGGGGAGTACTTATTCCACCGCCTGCACCGATCCTTATTTTATGGTCATATTTTTTCTGTTCCTGAATCTTTTCATTCAGAGCAATTATATCAGGCATCAGCGACACAAGCGGTCTATTATCAGTATGTCCGCCTGAATCTGCCTCAACAGTAATGTCATCAGCCATAGGAACAAATTGTGAAAGCTCTGCCTGTTCTTTTGTTATCAATCTGCTTACCAGAAGTTCATTTACGATTCTCATAGGTGCTGGACTCATAAATTTCTGAGCAACTTCATTACGTGAGATTTTTGCGATAATATGATTTTCGCATATAACCTTATTATTTTTTCCCCTCTTTAATCCTGCAAGCCTATAATACACAAGTGCAGGTGTCATTTCAATGAAAGCCGAAGCTTCTACAGCATGGATCTGCTTCTTTAAAAACAGTTTTATGGTATTTAATTCATGTTCAGCCATTCCTGGTGAGGAAAGAAAATTGACAAGATATCCCTTGTCAACTTCTGCCTGTATCTTATTGATCCAGCCTTCTACTACATCAAGTGGAATTCCTCCTGTACCTAACGAACCCATAAATCCATTTTTGGCAAGTTCGATCACCATTTCAGGAGAAGAAATTCCATTTGCCATAGCACCACCGTAATAAGCGTATTTTGTGCCATATGTCTTCATAAACAAATTGTCGCCAAGCTGTTCTGCCTTTAATGGATCAAAGCAGCATTTCAATACATCACAATGCTTCTTACCCTTACTAACGACTTCAGCATCAACAGTAACTTTAACGTCATTCTCTGTTTCTGTAATGTACACTTTTTTGTCAGTTGATTCCATCACTTTTTGAAACTGTGAAGGCTCAAGATAACTGTTAACTTTTAAATATATCTTACTCACTCTCAACCATTACCTTTTATTTATTTTTTAAATACCATTGAAACATTATCTTCTCTTATAATATTTACATCATTGAAAAATACATTAACCTGAGCAAGAACAGCATATGGTACACCTTCTCCGCATACTTTTTTAATGTCGATCCTGTACTTTATTCTTGAATCTGAACACCTTACCTGTCCTCTAAAAGCAACATCTACTGTCAGATCTTTCATTACTGTAGGTTTGTTCTCTAGATTTGCATCATAGAATCCATAATAGATCGACCAGAAAGTGAATAATTGATTTGCACCATTTAGCACCAATGTTCCAGGCATTACTGGATCGTTCTTGAAATGAGCCTTGAATACCCAATGTGACTTGTCAACATCCTTAAAGCCTTCAATATATCCAAGACCGAACTTTCCGCCAGTACAGCTGATATCAGTTACTCCGTCAAGCATCCAGACTTCTTTTTTAATGCCTCTTTCAGCCTGATAAGTTCCAAATGAGTCATCATCAAAGCATTTTGCCATATCACCATTGAGGTAGTATTCCAGATGCTTTTTATCATACTGCTTGGTATAACGCTCTTTCGGAACTAAATATCCGCGCTCAGATGAGGTGACCTTTGCCTTTAATTTTGGAGTGATGATTCCCTTGTTATTCTGCAGATCTTCTTCTGTGAAGTATCCGCCGATAGCAACTGTTTCAAGAATTTTTTCTTCGCCGCAGTAGCATGAATAAGTACAATTTGCGAAAACGGTATCACCGCGTCTGGTGAATTTATCAATCGAATACACCAGTCTCAGAGTTTCGCCCTTTTTAAGTTCGCGTTCACTTGTGAATGTGATTTTACTGTCTACAACTCTGAATCTCAGTGCCTTATCCTTTACAATATCAACACCGATATATGAACCGAGGAAAATACCGACCTGCGATGCTTCGGTATATACGACATTTGCGATAGTATCATCACCCTGGAGGTAAACGCAGTCATCATCAATGTCATATTCCATTTCAAGTGAAGAAGGGACAAACTTACCGTACTCAGCATTTATCTTTGTAATTCTTGTAACAAACATATATGGAGGCAGCGGCATACGTGAACGTACACTATGCTTATCCGTTTCAAGGTAATTATCGCCAAGTATCTTAGACATACCGCCATCTGTCATTTCGATAAGCTGCTGTCTGTTCCATACACATGGCTTTTCAGCTTTTGTTTTTTCGATATTGAAGATCTTTGAAAGCTTTTCATCGTTAGCTCTCAAAACCTTCATAAATGCATCGAAATCACTGGTCATAGTCATATCGTATCTACTCTTTTTAGGCTCAATATACACGATATTGCTGGCAATTTTCTTTTCAGGTCCGATCTTGTGCTTATGCTTCAGGCAAGCTTCTCTCTCAGTGAACTTAAAGAGATTTGTTGGTATGCTTTGAACAAATGATTTCTTTTTATTGCCATTACTGTCATTTATTCTCTTCATTGCATCATTTAAAAGCTCTGTACGTTTATTATCAGGATACTTCAGGTAATACTTGTCCATTGCGTTAAAGACAAAATCAGCATACGAATCAAGGCTTACTGAATAGCCTGCGAACTTTCGTACATTTTCGATCGATTTTTTATTGCACAGCTCAATATCATCAAGCGTACAATATATCATATCATTTGATTCTTTTGCTATCTCTTCCTTTTTAAGAACAATAACAGAAGCGCCCTCACCTACACCATACTCTGTTGCCTTTGAAAGCTCACCATTGAGCTTCAGAGCATATAAGAATTCGGTCTCACCTATCAACTCAACAGTTCCGATAACTGTGCATTTTACATTACAGAACTTGAACAGCATTTTTGCAATAGAGATCGAATACTTCAATGCCTGTTCCTGCTCTGTTAATACAAACGAGGGACCTTTAAACTTCCATAAGTTTGAAACGCGGCTTCCGCGGATACTTGGGATAACGCCTATTATACTTTCGCCGCTCTCAAGAGTTTTTTCTTCATTTCTCATTGTAGTGAGAATGAAATTTTGTTCCTCGCTCGTTAAGGAAGTTGACTTGCTCATACTTTCAAGGATCTGCTCCTTCATTTCCTCACATACATGGAAATTCAAAACAGAGAAATCCTGTCCTGCGTTTATGATTACAGCAGTCTCTTTACGGTCAGCTTCAAGTATTTTTGCTTCTTTCAAAGCCATTTCTGATAAATTGATAAGTAACATATCTCTTTTACAGAATGCCATATCATTTCTGATAGGAAATTTATACTTCATAAAATCGAAATAAACATTATTAACATATGCCCCCTTCGGGAAGCTGCTGATGTCAAGGAGGTCTTTTACTCTCTGATTTTCGTCATCATTCTTGTAACGTTTACGGAAATCAGTATTAGTAATCGATCTGCCGCTTTTATAAAGCTTATACAGCTCTTCTTTGTCTTTGATCTCACCAAGCTGTAAAGACATACCTGTAACAGCGATTTTACTGTTATCTTCACTTTTTACGACATCGATCTTATCCTGCTTACGGTATTCTTTTAAAACGAGATGAGCATTTATTCCGCCAAAGCCAAATGCGTTTATTGCAGCTCTTTTCTCACGCTTCTTTACAGGCCATTTAATGTTTTCCGTTACAACTTTAGGTCCTATCGGGTGGTCAACTCGTATTGTTTTAGGAATAATACCTTTCTGCATAGAAAGAATTACCTTTACGATAGAACCCAATGCCGAAGCAGTAAGGAAATGTCCTGCACTGCCTTTTAAAGTACCGATAAGAGGATTTCTTCCTTTTTCAAAGAAGAATCTTGAAATTGAATTATATTCTTCAATATCTCCAGCAGCCGTACCTGTGGAATGACATTCAATATAATCTATATCGTCACTTACGCCATTTTCATACGCATTGGAGAAGCTCTCAATCTGACCTGAGCTGCATGGTGAAAGAATACTTTTTTCACCACCGTCATTTGACCAGCCTATGCTGTCAATAACCGCTAAGATATTATCATTCGCGCGAACTGCGTCATCAAGTCTTTTGAGAACGACTGCACCAGCACCTGAGCTTATTACCAGCCCCCGGCTCTCTTTATTGAGAGGATTACACATTCCGCGTTCTGTATGTATTCCTAATAGCTCGAAAATGTGGCAGACATCTGTCTTAGATTCATTCTCGCAGTTTGAACCGACTACCATCATATCACACTGTCCTGATTCCAAAGCCAGACAGCCAAGTTTTATTGCATACAAAGGTGTTGCACAAGCTGCACTCATCGAAACTGCATCACAACCAAGGCCATACATTTCCGAGATCGTCTTAGCATTATCTGTATCGATGAAACATTTATCATCCTTGATTTTATTATTGAAATACTTATTCTCAAATTTAAAGCACTGATCCTTCAGAAAAAAATTAACGGTTTCCTCAAGCTTGATCTTTATAAGAGGGTCGAACATTGTTGTGTTCTCAGGAACAAACATACCCAAAGTACCTAAAATCAAGCCTGTTTTTTTAAGGACCTCCTTATTGTTCAGATAACCACTTTCCTTCAAAGCTTCTTGAACAACAAACGCACTCCATTTATAGATCTCGCCCTTTTGATTCAAAAGGGACATATTATCAGTTGAAAACTTATCTTTGAAAAAAACATCTGAATCACACGCTGACAAATGACCTCTTTCAATTATTCTGTCATAATAATGTTCATCTGTTAAAAGCGATTCTCCATTGATAAGCTTAGTCCATAATTTATCTTTTGAAATGTAGCCTGGAAGTAAGCATTCCATTCCAATTATAGCAATTTTTTCCATTGGATACTCCTTAGAAATTATCAAACACAACTACCTGAGACTGTACATATTTCTGATCGTAAATAAACTGTTCCATAAATATCTCCACACCTTTGTCAACAGGAAGTATAGATATATTACGTGCTTTAAACGCTTCTTTCAAGGAATTGTTTATCATTCCGTGATCCCAAGGTCCCCAGTTTATTGAAGAAACAACACACTTCGGATATTTCTTTTTCAGATAAAATGCCATTTTATTCATTATCTCATTTGCCAAAGCATAATTCGACTGACCTTTATTTCCAAAGAAAGCAGCAACAGAACTAAACATTATCAGATATTTAAGATTATTAAGATCAAGATTTTTCAGGCATGAATCCAAACCATAAACCTTAGTTTTTACAACCAGATCATAATCTCTTTCCGTCATATCACTGATGAGTTTATCAGCAAGCACACCTGCGCCATGTACAAATCCAGTGATCTTTCCAAGTTTATTCTCAGCGTCAGAAATGATCTTGCTTACCTGCTCATCATCATTTATATCGCAAGTATAATACATAACAGATGAACCAAAAGCTTCAAGCTCAGAAATTGTCTTGCGTATCGTAGCCTGAGAATAGATGCTGTTGACCATCTTAGAAAGCTCAGCAGGCTTCATCATTTTCTTCTCAGCACGCATCTTACTTATAAGCATATCTTGTATCTCGCGCTTTGAATTCGTATTAATATAATCATCTACATTATCTGAGAGCTTTGTTCTTCCAAGAAGAACGAAGCTGCACTGATACTTTTTAGCCATTGCAGCTATGCACTTTGCTGTAATACCCTTACCTCCACCTGTAACCAGAATAACATCATTCTTTTTCGGCTCACAGTTGCCGTAATATGCCTGATCGTGCTCCTTTAAGCTAATATATCTTTTTGTGCCGTCTACATCTATTCCTAATTCAGGGTAGATCTTCTGTGCAACATTGATCTCATTGATAATATGAGCTGACATATCATTTTCGTTAATAGCAGGGTGGATATCGATTCCTTTAACGATCGTATCGTCTTCCCACTCATAGAACAGTGATTTGGACAGACCCATAAGACCACCTAAAGCAGTCTGTGAACCTGTACCGTTGAATCCTAATCTTCCGTCCATCCTTGCTACACTGATAAAGAATTTTTTCTGATTGGCTGCAAGCTTTTTATCTGATAAGAGTCTGAAATTCTTTGCAAAAAAATATACAGTTTTAATAATATCGACACTGTTTCTCAGACCATTATTCTTATTTTCATCTGAAATAAATATGAAGCCAGTAATATTTTTTTCGTCTTTCTTGCAGATTTTGTTGTATAACTCTTCAATCTGCTTATCATTGCCGAGTCTGACAGAACAAATATTGCCCTTAGCACTCTCCCCCAGCACTAACTTAAAAGGAGTGAATCCATTTTCTTCAAGGCGCTGGCAAACCATGTCGCCAGTATCTATACTTTCCAATAATACAATTACATTTCCTTTTTTTATCTTATAATCGCTCTTTGTATATTCAGCTTTTTTTAGTTCGACCTGAAGTCTTCTCATACCTGAAGTATGACGCCATACTATCTCAGGAGCGTTTTTCAGATTTTTCTCTTGCTTATTCATCAATGATAAAAATGAATTTGTCGAATTATTAGAAATATCTTTTAATGCATTGATTTTTTCAGGGATACTGCTGCTGTCTTCATTATTGTTAAGATATTCAACAAGAGTATTGAAAGCATTCGTGTGCTGCTTCAGGTAGTTTCTTACTCCGATTGAATTGATCTCGCTTTGTAAGAGTTTCTGAGAGTAATTAATGTTTTCAGTCTTAGGCACGACCTTCTTTTCAACTATTATCTTTTTCTTAGGAACAATTCGTTTTTCAGCAGCTGCTTCTTTCTTAGGAGCAGTCTTTCTCTCTGTTATTTCATTCTTAGCAGCAATTCTGATTTCTTTAATTTGTGGTTCGGATTTTTTAACTTCTTCCCTCTTTATCAGTATGTTATCCTGCGGCTTTTCAGTCTCGGATAATGAATGTTTTTCCTTGATTGCCGCTGAAGCTTCACTAATAACAGGCTTTAAAATATCATGGAGAAGCTTTTCCTTTTTCTCATTTCGATATATTATCGGATTTATCTTTATAACGTGCTTATGTACTGATCTGTAATTGAATCTCTCTGTATCAGCATATATATCCTTTTTCAGACCTACGCCGTTTAATCTCAAAAGCAGCGCAGCAGTCTCCAATTCATACAAACCATTCTCAGCAACCTCATCGAACAGATTGATAACATTTATTTTATCGTCCTGATATGTTTCAAGCTTACTTTCACCTATAACGAGAAGTGTATTTACATCATTATCGGTGGCTTTCTCCAGACATTTTGCAAACTTCTTGCCTTCAAGCAATTGTTTCTTTCTGTAGTAAAAACTATATTCTGTTTTAGGCTGATTCTTAGTTTTCTTTGATTGCTTATAGCAAAAGCTTTCCTTTTCAGTTCCGCATATAAAGCTTGCATTTTTAGAAATTGCATTGTTACAGATAACCGCTTCTGCTTTTAATCCTCTGTTTTTTAATATTTTATAAACGCCGTTGAGCAGAGCAGATGAAGCATCAATTGGTATTTCATCATTATCTGCGTTTTTACCATATGGATACAACATCTCAGATACCTTATTCTTATCCTTGCGAGAATAAGCATCATCTATTTTTTTCAGCGAATTACGCAATTCTGGGAAATTCAGTGCTATACCTTTAAGATTACCAATGCATGGCTTTATACCCTTATCAATAACAACTGCGAGCTTATTGTTCTTTGCAGCCTTTACATAATAAAGATCATCGATTTTCTGAACATAGCTGCTGAACCTGATATCATCTATTATTTCAGCAGCTCTTTCAAATTTACCGATTGCATCAGACTTATCATATGCCACAAAACCTAAACAATAATCATTTGAAGTTACTTTTGTTTTTCCATAAATATGCTCGACCAGCATATTAGGATCACTCATAAGCTGGTTACAAATTTCATTACATTTTTTTAGCAGTTCGTCTTTTGACTCAGCGTCAACAACAACGCTCACAGGAATGTTATTGATTCGATACTTGTCACGTTTATCGCTGTCTTTGGAATACTCCTCAAGAACAACATGGAAATTTGTACCGCCGAATCCGAAAGCGCTTACTCCTGCACATCTTACAGAATTTTCTTTTGATACGATCCATGGACGGGATTTCTGCAAAACATTGATCATTGAATCGTTAAGCAGATTAGTCGGTTCATCAACGTTTATCGTTGCTGGCATTACCTTATGATGAAGTGCTAACAGAACCTTTATCATACTTGCCGAACCAGCTGCAAGTCTTGTATGACCAATTTGGCTCTTGATACTTCCGATGCCAACCTTATGCGATACATTATTGCTTTTAATGAATGTATCTAAAGCTTCTATCTCATAGTTGTCGCCAACTCTTGTGCCTGTGCCGTGTGCCTCGATAAGAGTAACATTTGAAACATCTGTACCTGCATTCTCATACGCATTTTCCAGTGTTCTGACCTGCCCTTCAACGTTAGGAGAAAAAATACCTTTTGATTTTCCGTCGCCTGCTGCACCAACGCCTTTAATAACGCCATAAATCCTGTCTCCGTCTTTCTCTGCATGACTCAGGCGCTTTAAAACCATCATACCAACACCATCGCCAAGGATCATACCATCAGAATTCTTATCAAATGGTCTGATATTACCGCTTTGTGATATTGCAGGCGTTTTGCAAAATGATACGAATGAGAATTCGGAGCAGTCAAGATTAACTCCACCTGTCAGCACGATATCACAGTTTCCTGATTGAAGTTCATTGACCGCACATTTCACAGCTGCAAGGCTGCTTGCGCAAGCAGCATCTACAGAAAAATTCACACCATGGAGATTGAATCTGCTGGCTATTCTGCCTGCAACGACATTTGCAAGATATCCTGGGTTGGATTGCTCAGTCCATTCCAGCTCGGTATCACCCATTTTTTTGATTATCATGTCAGCAAGCTTTTCTGACACACCACTATTAAGCAATATTTTTTTATATTTAGGCATCTGAAGCCTTGAATACAATGAAAATGCATTCTTTCCAATACTTGCAGCAACAATAACGCCTGCTTTTCTATGATCGAATTCTTTTGCATTTTCTCCATACAAACCAGCATCCTGCAATGCCTGCTTAGCAACAACAAGAGCAAATATCTGATCTACAGAAATTGATTCAAGATCTACTGGAGTAATTCCAAATTCAAGCGAATCAAAATCAACACTTCCTACAACACCTGCTGTTTTGCTGTAAGACTTATCGGGCGCGGACTTATCAGTGTCATAATGATCCTCTTTTATCCAGTATTGATCAGGCAACTCTCTTACCAAATTACGTGATGCAAGAATATTGCTCCAATACTCACACAGATTCATAGAATCAGGAAAAATTGCCCCCATTCCTACTACAACAATTGACTCCATATATAAAACTCCTAAAGCATATTATTGTGTAACTATATTATAACAGATTCTTTCTATTCCATTCTAAAATATTTTATCAAATGAAAAATGAACTGCTTACTGCTTCCAGTTTTCAGCTTAATAAATTACTCGCACTGCATATGCTGTTTCAAGATACCACCCCCTATACAAAACTATTTGCTGCACTTAATAATGAATCGCCTACATCAATATTGAAATTCCCATATTTTTGGCTGCTCCACATTGCTGAAGCAGACCCTTATAAACAAACATTTTTAAACGTGCCTTAAATATAGATCAAATTAAAAACAAAAACCGCCTCAAAATATCCTGACCTTATACATCATAATATTCTCTATTTTTTTCATTTTTTATTTTTCCATCATCTATCATAAATACATTGTCGCCTTTTTTTATCAGCGAAGTATCATGCGTTGCAACAATAACTATCCTATCCTTACTGTTTTTTCTTAAAATATTAAAAACGTTTTTTGCATTATATTTATCGAGAGAAGCTGTAGGTTCATCTGCAAATACGACCAACGGGTCTTTTACCAATGCCCTTGCAATAGCAACTCTTTGCTTTTCTCCGCCTGATAACTGATATATTTTCTTTTTGGCAAGATTCCTTATATTCAACCGTTTCAGCATATCCTCAGCCTTGCTTTTAAGATCCATATCCTTTCTCGCCATACAAATATTCTCTGTTACATTCAGATACGGTATAAGGAATGCATGCTGAAAAATAAAGCCGAAGTTCTTATATCTGACAATTTCTGAGCTTTTTGAATCAGATATAACTGTATCATTGAACTTAATTATTCCGTCTGTAGGTTTTCTCAATCCTGAAAGGAGATACAGAAGTGAGCTTTTACCCGAACCTGATGGACCTAAGATAACATTGACTGCACCGCTTTTAAAATTTACATCTATATTATCAAGTATCGTTCTTTTGTTTTGTCCGTCTTCATACTGAAGGAATATTTTTTCGCCCTTGATTTCCATTAATTTCTCCTTTCAATAATACTTACAAGATCTGTCTTTATTAACTTTCTAGTAGTTGGTAAAACTGTAAAAACAATAGAACATATCAGAGGCACAAATGAGTACATAAGCGCTTCAGAATTATAGATACTGATCGTCTGTCCTGAATCCTTGTATACATACACATACACAAGCCATACTCCCAAAAGCGCCAGACCATATCCTATAATCCAGCCAATGCCTGAAATAATTACTATTTCCTTTATTATCATTGAGATAACACTCTTCTTTTTGTAGCCTATTGCATTCAAAATAGCAAATTCATCATATCTTGAAGCATACTGTGAGCATACTAATGAAGCAATTGATATAGAGATCGAAATAGTCAGCATGATTATACTTATCGCAAGGATAACATTCAGGTCGCTGAAGCTATCATCAAGATCCTTTTTAGCATCATCGATATCATATACCTTCCATTCATCATTCGACAATGAATCAAGTTCGCTTATAGCCTCTGCATTTCCAAAAACGATATATGATTTTCTTTGCTTGAAGGCAGTCTCAAAATCCGATTTGTTCATATAGCCAAATCCCATAACAGGTTTTCCTGAAAAAGCTCCTGTGATCTTGAACGATTTTAATTTGTCGCCAATTTTTAGCTTTTGATTTTTAAGGATACTTTCATGAACAACTATTTCATTTTTACCCTTCTGCGGAAGACTTCCGTCCACAAGTTTAAGCTCGCACTTGTACAGAATAGTTGTGATATCCGTATCTTCATCTAAATTCAATATCATTGAACTTGACGAAACTGTTATAAGCTTAAAATCAAAAACTGATATATTAACTTTATAGCAATCATATGATTTGAGCTTTTCATCCAGTTTCTTGTCAGCATCTTCGTCAGAATTATCTTTCCTTAAAACCGCTGTGAAATACTCATAAGGATAAACACTCAATGGTTTACAGGTCTCAGAAATCGATAGTATGATAGTGGAAATAAACGTAACACCAAGCACGCAAACTACTATCGCAAATAATAACAGAGAACCTTTATTCTTATTTTTTAAATAATATAAAAATGGGTTAAGCATTTTTCTCCTAATCTCCTAATAAATATAGTTGTTAAAGCAATGACAAATGATTGCAGGAATAATGATCATTTTTCCTTGCAAATTCTTTTTACAAATTCTATAATATCATTAACAGTTTCAACATCTCTCGGAATGTCGAGATCACCTTCTGAATCCAACTCTTCTTCAAGCTCATACGCCAAGGAAACCAGATCAAACGAAGTGATGCCAAGATCATTTCCAAGTGTCATAGAGACGTTAATATCTTTTTCTGCTACATCAGTATACTCTGAAATATGATGTATGACTATTTGTTGAATATTATTTATTTTATCGTTCATATCATTCAATAAGCCTTCCTCGCTCCGTTAAATACTTGTAACGCAGTATCTTTCCGACTTTATTTCTGATAAATGGAGTCTTTACGCACCTGATAACAGATAATTTTTTATATTTCGGCTGCTCCTTATTGACTTCATTCTTTATTTTTTCAACGAAAGATTTCTGCTCATCTTCAGATAGATCTTCATAAAAACTATCGTTCATAACCACATCGCAGCCAAGCATCTCCAGCTGATGATTTTCATAAATATATACCAGAGCTTCATTAACGTATTCGTATTTCTCAACTGATACCTCCAGTTCTTCAGGAAGAACATTATTACCGTTCTCAAGTACAAGAACATTTTTCTTTCTTCCTGTTACGAACAATTTGCCATTTTCATCTATGTGACCAATATCGCCTGTGTGATACCAACCATCATCAGAACGATACGGTTCTAACGCTGTTTCTTCCCAATATCCCTGAAAAACACCTTCACCTTTTACAAGGATCTCATTATCCTCAGAAACAGAAACGCTACAATACCTGTCATCAGGTATTCCGACACTTCCATCTATTTTATTATCTGGAAGCGAGCATGATATTACAGGAGAACACTCAGTGATACCATATCCGTACTGTATATCTATACCTATCGAATCATACCATTCAAGCAATTCAGCAGGACAAAACGCACCGCCGCATACTACAATATTCAGGTTCTTTCCGAATAATAATTTCGGATCATTATTCATACTTACACTGATGACCTTCCTGAAGCTTTTTAAGACCTCTGGCACAGCTATCAATACTTTAGGTTCAAAGATCCTGAAGCTCTTAATGAGTTCATACTCCTTAGCAACGAAGCAATTGGCAACGCCGAAGCCGATAGGTGTCAGAAATCCTGTTACAAGCTGAAACATATGAAAAGTCGGAAGAATTGAAACAATACGATCTTCATATGTAAAATTCTCCAAACCAATTATTTTCATACTGTAAAAAATATTTGACAATATGTTCTTATGAGAAAGTGCAACAGCCTTCGGCTCTGTCTCAGTTCCTGACGTAAAAATAATGAGTGCCGTTTTTTCAGGATCAATAGTCTTTTCAGCATATTCTTCAGCAATATCTTCAGATTCTGTATTGATATCTATTTTTTCTGCCAATTCAGTTAAAGCATTATTCTGTTTAACCTCTGACAAATAATAATGAACATCAGCTTTTCGGATATTTCGCCTTATTACTTCATCAGGCTGTTGTATATCTAATGAAACGACTATATTTTCAGAAAAAAGGATTTGAAAGAAAGCAAGCATAAACGAATAATCAAATCTGCCGCAAACAGCAATATTATGTCCTTTTCCTACAGTCGAAGCTATCTGTTCAGCTCCCATTACGACCTCAGAAAAGAACTCATTATATGATATCGGAGTAATGTCGCTTTCATTTTTTATTATAGCGATTGGGTGATTGCCATACAATTCAACTGATCTCTTTAAAAAACTTACGATATTATAATCCTTGCAATTTTCATACACATTTAAAGCCATATAATTCTCCTAAAGATCCGAATAATCTTTTTTCGTCCTCATAAATCTCATAATAGAGAGAGATAAATGTATTAAATCCCTCTGAAAAATCTTCTTTACGTCTTACAAGCTTTCCCATAAAAGCAAGCATCTTCTGCCACTTTTTGGCAGAAGCGCTCAAACCCTCGCCTATCTCTGTCAGTCTTTGATTGTCAGTTCGCGTACCAAATCTTTTAATAGCTTTGCCAAGTTCTATACGATATGCGCACTTGCTTCCGTTGAGCATAACGTTGCGCAATAACAAAACGGATAAGATAACGAACTTTTTATACTCTTGATCTGAAGAAACAAGCTTTTTATAGCAGTGCTTCAGATCATCACCAAACTGCTTCATAGCCTGTAGTCCTGATATGACTTCGGAAGAATACATAAGACCTATTTCTTCATTTTCAGAATCGCCAAACAGCATTTTCTTCGCTGTGAGTTTTATTGACTCATTTATGATGTTATCAATATCCATATTTTTATCTGAAATACAGTCACCGTCAATATAGCAGCACCTGTATTTCGGAGAGTTTGGCAAGCATAATGTGTTACGGTATTTATTAAAGCGTTCCAGAGGAAAATCTATAAAGAGATCTTCCGAATTCGATGCCCACGACCAAAAAAGATGAACTGTATCTTTATCGTATCCGTACATTACAGGTATTGAAAGAAAACGATATTTTATATGCTCGTTTAAGATTGCTTCATCATTTTTTACTATTCTTTCATCAAGCTTGAAAATAACAGGTGTCTTATCAGATATTAATTTCTTTATCTTACGCCAGCTCTCATCGCTGTCATCTAAAACATCTTTTTTATAAGGAATACCTAAGGTATCAAAAAGAGAATACTCAATATCGTCATTTGATAAAGCAACCATAGGTATACCATAAATACCTTCGTTTTTCAGATCAACTTTTACATATTTAAATGTAAAAGAATGGCTCAATAAAAAAATATCATAAACCTCCAAATCGAATTTATAATAATCCAGTACCTCTTTCATTGAATTATATCTGCAATCAACTAGCATTGAATCGCAATCCTGCTTTTTAAAATCAAGAATCACAGCTTATTGCCCTTCTTTTTATGATTTTTAGTATTATCAGTTTTATAAGTTTATAGAGCTTCTTCAGAATGAAAATAGCAAATATAAACATTGTAAATCTGCTTACTATGTATTTAATTACTGAATATAAACCTAATGAGTTATAAATTTCGGTTCTGTTGCTCATAAGGTATTGAACATCATTATAAAAAGCCTTTACGGTATATTCTAAAGTCGACCAAAAGAACGCGCCATAATACACAACATAAAGACATGAAAACATAATAAAACAATAAAAAACCAGCTTTTTCTTAACACTCAAGAAGCTAATTTCCGATTTTTTTTCACTTTTTTTAAATTTATATCTCAAGTGTTCGGCAATTGCCTTCCACATATTTGTCACACCTAAATAATCACATACGACCCAGTATCCGTCCAATTTAAAAAATGGAACGAGATTTGAAAAAAATGTTGTTGCCGAAATAAGTATCGCATACTTTATAATAATGCTATTTGCCCATATATTAATAAAATTTAATACGGCAATTATCATAGACTGAAAATACAGTCCACCCAGATCAACGACTATTCGCTGATTTTTCTTTAACTGCCATGCCGCTGTTACATCAGAGAAAAACACAGGCATAAACAAATAGACGGCTGCACCTATCCGCTTAGGTTCGCCTCGATACCGCATTAACGCCGCTGAATGTCCAAGCTCATGAAATACTCCGATAAAGACTGCCAGACAAGTGCATAAGATAAGTTTATCAATCCTTAAGCTAAACAACAGCCTTCCCATATTGGCAGGCGGATTGGACACTAATACGAAAATTACGGACGCTACACCTATCAATGACATTAATGAAATAAAAACAACATTATAGGCATAGGATAAAAAAAACAATTTCTTTATGATCCTTGGGCTTATCAAGGTTATTCTTCCCCAAATGTTTTTCTGCCCGATATTTTTTGACATTTCAGGAGCATCTTCAGTTCCAACAATCAAACTGTTATCCTTCAGGAAACGCTCTACCTTATCGATATCGCCAATCTTAACGTCGAATTTTTGATTTATGTCATCAAGTATGTTCTCTTTTTCTTTATCAGAATCAAGCTCCAATATAATCGTATAAACGATTTTAGAAACCTTCCACTGGCGATTATGATAGACAATCAAATATTCATCGTTGCCTACCCCACTGAACTCACTGATTGAAACATCTTCTTTTAGCTTATATACACAGTTGTTCATAATAAATACCTTTGATTATCAATCAGACAATGAAAAAACATATTTTAACCTCCTTAAACAAAGAAAAAAGCTATGTTTTTTTGTATAACTACCTAAATTTATGTGAAGCCCTTATCTATTCAATAAGAGTTTCACTCAAAAACGTTATATAAAGAGTCATTATGCCCCAAACTTCGCCTTTTTGATTGAACCAAACCGACTGGATTTCAAACGAAGCACGATGCCTTGATTAAAACTAAAACTATAGTTTTAATCATATCAGAATGTAGTCATAATAATATAAAACAATACATTTGCACAGTTCTAAAGTTTCTCAACGAGAAGCTTAAATACTTCTCACATCGCAATTTGGTCGAGTTACTGCATTTTACATTTCCCTTTACATAATTCCAAATCAATTATCATTATTAGGTCATTTCAATAATAACATCTTTATTTTAATTGATTTTCTTAATCAATTGCATTTCAAACGATATGTAGTTCTTTAATTACTTTTTGGAAAAGCTATATATCACATTTTATCAAATGTGATCATAAGCAATTAGTTAATGCCACAACCGCTCTGGCATCCGCACTTTAACTCCTCACGAGCTTCGAGCTCCTCAATGAGAAGGTCCATGTTCTCTACATCATAGTTCTTGTTGAGTTCCTCCATTTTTTCACCCCCCTTTTTTCATCAATATCGCAGAAATGCAATTGATGAAAAAAATCTATTAAAATATTACATCAAACCAGCAAAATTGGATTGCAAAAGCCGACTTTACTGATTTGCGAACTCGCTGCATACATCAACCGCTACATTATCAAAAATACCCTGGAATTCGTCGCAGAATTCTGATAAAATACTTCCGTTTATAAGATTAGCGTGTGCAGCACAACCTCCGCCGCAGAAGAACGCATAAGGACATTTACTGCATTTATCAATATTTCCAACGTTTCTTTCAGACCATTTTTTATAATTGTCATTGAATACGAACTCGCCAGTGTCATCATCGATTTTTCCTATGATCTTCTGCTCCTCACCTGCTGAATCCCAACAAGCATATATATTATTAAACGGGTCTACAACAATCATATTTGAGCCTGCTCTGCAATACACATTATTAATAGACGCAAATGTATGCTTTGTTATAGTATTCCTTATTGAGTCGCTTATTAAATAGTATTGGCTATTCAAATGCTTACGTTCATACTTGATCCCTTTCTCCCGACAAGCTGTAATGATCGCGCCCATAAGCTCTAAATCAGAATACTGGTTTTCGAGAACTTCATAGCATTTATGTGTTGCCTTAAAATAGTAATTGAAATTGCTGTAATTTACCCAGCCTTTTTCGCAATAATAAGTGATAAGTTTCTTTATCTCCGAAACATTTTTTCTGTTGACATTGGTTCTAAGCATAATTTTGATACCGTTCTTCAGAGCCAGGTCAATATTAGCTGCGATCTTATCAAATGATCCTTTGCCTCCGGCAAGGAATCTTCTTTTATCGTGCGCTTCACCGACGCCATCGACAGTTATTTGGACAGAAGTAAAATTATGATTTTTTACCAGATCAACATAATTCTCGAAATCAAATCCATTTGTAATACATGATAAAGGAATATCACGCTCAGCCGCTTTCTGACAGACGTATTCAACAATTTCATAGTTGTTTTTCAGGAATGGCTCTCCGCCAAAAAAACATATATCATGTATATTTTTGCCTTCGTTCTTAATTTTATCAATGTAATCAAAAACAGCATCAACAATATCAGGTGTCATAGTACATCCAAGAATTTTTGCACCATGCTCCTGTATTTTCTTTTCAAAGCAATATTCACAGCGGAAATTACAATTATATGTAGGGATTATTGTCAAAGACAAATCATTGTTCTTTTTCTCGGATATGATCTTAGATATCTTTTTGAACTTTTCGTGCTCTTCTTCCTGACTAAGCTCTGTAATATAGCCACGTTTTTTCAGCGATTTCAAAGTATCGTCATCAAACTTATCTTCATTTACGATACCATTATTTTCATCACGGCAAAAAATAAGCAAACTATAGATCGTTTCATCGACCACGTCAAACGATCCATACATTCCCTGCACAAGTAAATATTTTTGATTTTTCATTTCCAAATAAATGTTATAGCCGCTTAATCTGTACATCTCAATCCCTCATCTCTAATTAATACATCCACGAAAGTGTTATTCATAAATTTCTAGCCACATTTAGCCACATTCATAACACCTCAAAGCACTTTTTCATCTGTATCCAAAAAAATTCTGTTTCTATATTATAGAAGCAGTTTATTCAAGATCCATCATTTAATAAACTGTCACCTGACTTTCCCGAATACAGTGATGTACAACATTCTGTATGAGAAGCAATATTATAATCCGTAAAGCTTTCGTCGTCGAGCATATTACCGATATACATACCGATCGTTCTGGAAGACATACCCTGAACTCTGTGATTCATCATGCCGTAAGCTTGAAGAATCGTATCCAGCACCATTTGCTGAGAAGCATTCAGCTTTTCGATTTTGGAGAAAGAAAATCCGAATTTTTCGGAAATATCAGTTGGAATGTATAATGCAGAATTTTTCCACTCTTGCAGCAATAGGTCTTATCTTTGCTGTAATAAAGCTTTTTCTTCCAGAACGTTTCTGAAACATCAAAAATACCTTCTTTTCCCGTCAGTAAGTTTTTCAGTAGATCTAAAGATTGTTACCATCTGGTGGAAAAACGCATCCGTAACTAATAATCTCAATTGGTCTGTATTGGATCATAATTTTACTCCTTTTCTTTTTTTATTGATAATTATTCTGTGCATGAACAGAAAATCATGGAATAATTGGCAGCCTCGATTTAATGGTTTATTAGTTGATATAGATAGCATTCGAAAATTAACAATTCCATATCAATAAAATATCATTTAATTTTTCTCAAATTATTTTTCCCAAGGCAAGCATTATACCCTCAACTAACAATACGACTGACAATGTTTTAAAAAGCATTTCAATATGTAGACAAAACGCAAGAACTAATATTATTAAAATTAAAGAGAAAATCCGTATCATTTGTTTCCGATATACACTTTTTTCAATTATATCAAGCACCTTATTCTTACTTTCAACCAAAGCAAATACCAAGCATATAATTGAACAAATTAAATAAAGATACAATTTGCAACAATGCTGTCAATATATTTTATAATCAGCAGCGCTGCAACCATAGTTGACTATGAAACGACATAGCATTTGCTTAAAGATGATGCATGAAATTCTCCAGTATAGCTCCGCAGAAAACTGAAAGCTATAAGGAAGATTATTGCTTCAATTAACATAGAAAATAAACAGCCAATAATTATTTCTGTAACTAAATTCAGCAATTTTGACAATAGTATACTTATTCCAAATTCGATTATTAACAATTCATCTTCATCGTTATTACAATCAGCGCCGCAGACTACAACTGATATTTTTCGGCTCAGATTCATTAAAACTTTCTAAGTTTTTTTTACGGACTCAGGCTGTTTTGACTAGAGCGTATCTGAAAACAAAAAGTTGCACAAAAGGAGCATATATTCTATTAATATAATAAAAAGTTATAGAGGTAGAAAAATGGCAGCTAGAAGATACGAAATCGGTGATGAACAGTGGGAACAGATAAAGGATATGTTCCCAAAAAACAAAACGGGCAAACCGCCAAAGGATAACAGGTTGATATTCAATGCAATACTCTAGCTAGCAAGAAGCGGTCCAGCTTGGGTAGATATTCCTTAATGTTACGGACCTCACCAGACAGTATATAGTCGTTTTTGCAAGTGGCGTGATGACGGTACGCTTTTGCGCATTTTTGAAGAATTAAATGAAGATGCCGATTATGAAAATCTCAGTATTGACAGCACTTCTGTAAAAGCACATCCGCAAAGTGCAGGCGCTAAAAAGGGCTGTAAATTCAGAAAATAACCAGTTTATTGGTGTGAGTAGAGGCGGAAAAACCACTAAAATTCACGCTGTTGTAAACGAATTTGGCAATCCTGTTCACTTTATTCTTACCAGCGGTGAAGAACACGACTCAAAACAAGCAACACCCTTGCTTTCGGAGCTGAAAATTGCCGATAGCAATATACTTGCTGACAAAGCCTACGGCACAGTTGATATTCGCAACTATATTTCAGAACATGGAGCAAGCTATGTTATTCCGCCAAAAACAAATGCAAAAGAACCTTGGGAGTATGATACTTGGCTATACAAGGTGCGCCATTTAATTGAATGCTTTTTCAATAAAATCAAGGCTTTTCGCAGAGTTGCTACTCGTTATAACAAACTTGCTTCCTCTTTTCTTGACTTTGTTTACATAGCTTCTATCTGGCTTTTGTCTAAATGATACAATAGTTTTCTGTTTTCAGATACGCTCTAAAAGAATTTCATTAACACAATTCACTAATTTTGCTGAAACAATAGTAGGATCCCATTGTGAACGAGACATTAATTTGTCAGATGTTTCTGAGTGTTTGACTTTCCCATATTTATCTAAATTATTGCAAAAAGCCAAAAAGTCATGATTATCATCTCTTGTTGATTTTGTTAAACCACAAATGTATTTTGAAAATATATCATTCGCATAGTTACATGCAATAATTTCAAATTCTCTTGAATTTAGTTTTTCTCATGAATAATCCATAATCATTATTAATTATTTCACCAACATATAATTAGAAGTTATCCTGCAAATGTGATTTTTATTCGCCGTTATTGTGTTTATTCCAAAAATAAGCTAATGTGCATTATAGACACGCATAAACCACAGTCCGTGATAAAATTTCTTATTTATCTTTCTTATGTGTAATTTTATCACAAATTGATAAAGCATTCAACCATTTTCGTTATTTTTACACATAGAAATTTATGGCCATTTTTTGAACATTATAAATAAATATTAGGAACTAATACTAATCTCTAATTAAAGGTAGACATAATTAAATCTCTTAAAGTAATAGATTTAATTGTATCTGAGGATAACAAACAAATAGTTTGGGAAAGACGAGCAGTCACCTTATCAAGAGTTTAAAATATCTCATTTTTAAAACCGATTTTTCTGATCTTTTTCCATATTTGTTCAATGGGATTCATTTCAGAGGTATATGGCGGAATAAAAACGATGCTAATATTTTCGGGAACAATAAGAGATTTTGCTTTGTGCCAAGCCGCACCGTCACATACCAAAATCACCCTGTCGTCCGGATATGATTTAGACAAGTGGGCAAGGAACACATTAATACAATCGGTATTGCAATACGGCATAACCAGAAAGCAACTCTCTCTGGTAGCAGGCTCTACAGCTCCGTAGGCATATCGGTATTCCCTTATATGATAACAAGACACTGACGGTCTAATTCCTTTTTTACACCAACAATACTTAGGTTTGTTTATGCGACCAAATCCAACTTCAATCAATACAGGATCAATAAATAATTTAGTATCCTTAAAAGTGGTATTTACAAAATCTAAAACCTCATGTTTAGGGCACTTTTTATTTAGCAAATATTCTGAAATATGTTTATCCATAATAATTCTCCTTTGTAAATTAAAATTACCCCCTTTTCAAAAAGGGGGCTTGTTATTAAATCAGTGTTATCCAAGATTGTTACTCTTGCTTCCGTCAGGCTTACTACACGGTGTCTGTAACCCATTTACATTTCTAACATAATAATCATCATATGAACCATTCTTAATTCTATTCACAAATTGAGTTCTTGTCATATCTTCATTCGTTAGATTATCATGAAAACGAGTGTTTCTACCAGAATCAGTTTCCTGAGTAACAGTGACTCTTTGTTTCATCACAATGTTCCTCCTTATCCCGCCGGTAGCATAAACTCAACTCAGGCAATAGTTGTCAAGACCTTTTTCTTGCTTTTTTCGCTTTTTTCGCTTTTTTCGTAAAATCTAAGTCAATTTTAAAATAATTTTACTTTTTTTAGATTATTTATTGCAAAATTTCTGTAATTATAGTATACTGTGTATCATTAAGGAGGTGCTTATATGCTTATTAGTTTTAAAGTAAATAACTTTTTGTCATTTAAAGAGGAACAGCTATTCACTCTTGCCCCAGGAAAGGGGCCGCAATTTTAGTAATAGAGTATATAAGGATAAAACAACAAAGATTTTGAAATTTTCCGCACTCTTTGGTTCAAATGGTTCTGGAAAATCTAACTTTGTTAACGCTATTGACTTTTCTCGAAAATACATAACAGATGGAAATAGCAGAGCTACAATCCCAAAGTATTATAAATTAGATATAAACTACAAAGATGAGCCATCTTTATTTGAATATAAAATTAGGATTATGGATAAAACATATACATATGGGTTTAAAGTGATCCTATCGAAGAACAAAATAGTAAGCGAATGGCTGATTTGTAATGGTAAAAGTGACGACTTGATTTATAAACATGATAGAACTACTGGCGAATTCTTTCCTGGCAAGATATTAAAAATCAAACATTACTAAATAAATTGATGCTTTTTGCTGATACATTAGATTCCGATAACAATGTTTTATTTTTAAGATTGATTAGTGGGTATAATAACCTATTGAATGAATTTCCAGAAATTAATTATTTTAAGACTATATTTGAATGGTTTTTAACAAAACTTAAAGTTAAGTACCCTGATAGTGTAATCACTGACTATGCTTATTTTATGTCTAAAAAGAATATCATTGAAATAATTAGGTTCTTCAACGATTTTGATTTATCTATTTCCTCTTATGAGTTTATTGAGTGTCCACAGGAAAAAATTGCCATCAATCTACCAAAGGAACTATTTAATAAACTAATAACAAGTATCGAGAAAGATCTTTATGATGATAGAGATGGTGATGATATTGAAAACAATAGAGTAATGTTTGGATTACACGATGATTTTTATATTGCAAGGATAAAAGATAGTCATGTTAGTTTCGAAACTATTCAATTCTTTCATGAAAACACTACTATTCCCTTTTCTATCTCAGAAGAATCCGACGTACCTTCGGTTTTAAATTTAATAAGGTTAGGTGTATAAATAGATGGGGTTAAGAAAAAACGTTTTGATTTTTCCTGCCGGTACCGAAATTGCTTTTGAAATTGTGAATGCACTAAAGTATTCAAAATTTGTAACTCTTTTCGGTGGCACAAGCGCAGAGGATCATTCTGAATTTATATATAAAAACATTATATGTGGGTTTCCTTATGTAGATGAGCCTACTTTTTTAAGCTTTTTAAATAACGTAATTGAAGAATATAAAATTGATTGTATTTATCCTGCGCATGACAGCGTGAGTGTATTTTTAAGCAACAATTTAAGTGAAATTAAAGCACAGGTTATAATATCTGACAGCTTTACAACAAATATTTGTCGTTCAAAGAAAGAGACCTACCATTTTTTTGAAGATGAGGACTTTACTCCCATGTCATACGATAATATTAATTCTGTCCCTGAATATCCCGTTTTTATTAAGCCGGCAGTTGGTCAAGGCTCGCAGGGCGCACAAATTATTTATAATCAGGAGGAGCTGCGTGCCGCCATTAAAAAGGACCACTCTGTTGTTATTTGTGAATTTCTACCCGGAATTGAATATACTGTGGATTGTTTTACTGACCAGTATGGTAAGCTACGGACTGCTATAATGCGTGACAGAATAAGAATAAGAGCCGGTATCAGCGTTCGTTCAAGGGTAATGCCATATAATGACAGAGTAAATTATATTGCTGAAAAAATAAATGCTAAATTACATTTTAAGGGCGCTTGGTTTTTTCAATTAAAGTGCAATAAATGCGGTGAATTCAAATTACTGGAAATTTCACCAAGAATTCCTGGTACTATGGGATTATCCCGCAATTTGGGCATTAACTTCCCGCTATTAACATTATTGGTCTTTTGGGGCTTTGATATTAATATAATTGAAAATAATTATAATATAATAGTGGACAAAGCATTTTATAGTACATATAAAATAAACTATGATTATGAGCATATTTATTTAGATTATGACGACACTATTATTATAAACGGAAATGTGAATAATCTTCTCATAGCCTTTTTATATCAGGCAGCTGGCAAGGGTAAGAAAATCCACTTGCTAACAAAGCATTCAGGAAATTTGTTACAGGATTTAAAAAAGCATAAAATATCTGAAAATTTGTTTGACAGCATAGACGTTATCAAGCCGGATGAACAAAAAATTAACTATATTACTGAACAAAGCTCCATCTTTATTGATGATTCCTTCGCCGAAAGAATAAAGGTTAAAGAGAATAAAAAAATACCTGTCTTTGACGTGGATACGATTGAATGTTTAATTGATTGGAGAATATAAATATGCTGGGTTTCGTTGGTGCCTTTGGAGACTCAAATTACGGCGATTATGCAATGCTTGTAAACAATGTCTTTGAATTAGGCATAAATAAATTTATGATTTTTACTTATAATAAAAGGCTTTTTAAAGAGCTTGAATTGACATATTTTAAGGATTTTGAAATTACCGCTTTTATTCCTGAAATTGATTATAATTATAATGAGCTTTTTACAGGAAAATACCATACTGAATATGATTTAAAGGCATATACGCCATTTGAGATTTTAAAAAAGGTTCTTAACATAAATGAACTGAGAGCAGCTGTAAATAAAATAGAAAAATTAGTAGTTTGCGGCGGCGGTTATTTTAATCATATTTGGAACGCCAATCATCGTAAGAAAAAATTGTTTTCAATTTTAGCTACAATACTGATTGCAAACGAACAACATAAGGAAATTGTTTTTTTAGGTAATACCTTTGGTCCTTTTGACAACAGCGCTGAACTGTTTTCTAACTTTTTTAATTGTTTAAATACTGATAGGCTTACGCTTTCAGTCAGAGATGATGTTTATTCTGTACCAAATTTGCGAAGGTTGGGCATTACTTTTAATATAAGTGTTTTACCTGATGATTTATACTTTCTTTCAGACAGCTTTAAGCTAAATGAACAGAACATTGTCAATTTGCCGGAAAATTATTTCATATTTGAAATTTATTCGTCATTAGATGATATAAAAGAACATTTAGGTGAGCTCAGGGACGCTTTTAAGGCTATTAAAACCAAATATAATGCAGATGTCGTTCTACTGCCCCTAGATTCATGCTGGGGCGGTGCATATCAGTGTGAATTTATCAAGCAACAAATCCCCGAGGTAACTTTGATTTTGCCGGACAGCGGCTTTTTACCGGTAGAAAAATTAGTGCATATTGTTGACAATGCAAAATTAGTAATTTGTCAAAGATACCATTTGTTTCTGACCGCACTTTCAAGAAATGTACCTTGCCTTCAAATAATGAAGGAGGTATGCGGAGATTTCAGGTATTATTACTGCAAAACAAAAGGCTTGCTGAATCAGGTGTTTTCTGAGCAGATATATGATGAAGCCTTGTTTATGTATGAAAATGCTTGCAATGCATTAAGCAAAGTGGTAAATTCTATGTGTGACATAATCAGCCTTGAAAAAAGCTATTTTAATTCCGAAAAAATAAAGTCCGAGCAAGAAATGTTAAAACTGAGAAAAGAATATTTGTGTCATAAGCTTTTAACGAAAATATAAGTAAAATAAGCCTGTTTTGAAACGCCTCTGCCCTATCGTATGTAAAACACTGAACATTGCCTTTGCGTGAGTTCAGTGTTTTTAATTGTTACTTTTCATTGAGTCAGTATGGGCACACATAAAAATAAAAAGCAAAAGACACAAGCTAAAAGCCTGCGTCTTCAAAAAGTGCGATATGTAATTATGTAAATAACTATTAGAAGTAAACGTCCATTTTGAACTCTGCTTCACCATTAATTACGCAGTAAGCAGCGTTATCCTGCGGCTTAAGGTAAACTGTAATGCTGGCAATTTCTGCACCCTCGTTAGCCTCTAGGTAAGACTTCTTAACATTTTCAATAATGGTAGCATACTGCTCCTGAACACCGTTAAACTCTACATAAAAGTCAACTGTTGGCTCAACAGCCTTCTTAGTTGTTCTTCTTGTAGTTGTTTTCTTAGCTGTTGTAGCTGTTGCAGCCTTCTTAGCAGCAGTCTTTTTTACAGGCTCAGCCTTAACCTCTTCAGCCTTAACCTCTTCAACCGTTTCAGCAGCCTTTGTTGTTGCCTTTTTAGCAGTTGTTGTCTTAGCTGTTGTCTTAGCTGTTGTTGCCTTAACAGTTGTTTTCTCCTCAGCCTTTGGTTCTACCTTTGCCTCTGCTGCTTTTTCAGCAGCCTTAGCTGTTGTCTTCTTTGTAGTAGCCATAAAAAATACCTTCTTTCAGCAAATTAAAAATTTTATCCTCTAAATATACCCCATACATAGGCTAGTATGAAGTTTATGAATATATTATATAATCTTTAAAATACACTTGTCAAATATTTATCAAAATTTCCATTACTAATACAGTTTTACTGAAATTTAAGTTTTAAATTTGTTAAATATAACATAAAAATATAACGGCTTTTTTATATATTAAAAGCTAAAATTGGCTTTTACAAGCAATTTACCGCGGTTAGCTCAATTCAGCTTAATTTTGCATTAAGTTTTGATAAAATGTTGTGTGTTGTGAAGATTAATGATATAATCATATTTGTTATAAATTTAGAGAAGGGATGAATGAATTTAATGATAACAGTATCTAACGTTAGTGTAAACTTCAGCGGTACAGATTTATTTAAGGATGTAGAATTAAAATTTACACCCGGCAACTGCTACGGCGTAATTGGTGCCAACGGCGCAGGCAAGTCAACCTTTTTAAGGGTATTAACCGGCGAGCTTGAACCAACTACAGGCGATATAATTATTCCTGACGGTGAGCGTATGAGCGTGCTTAAGCAGGACCACTTTGCCTTTGATGAATATACAGTTCTTGACACAGTAATTATGGGAAATATGAAGCTGTACAATATAATGAAGGAAAAGGACGAGCTTTACGCGAAGCCTGACTTCAGCGATGAGGACGGTATAAGAGCAAGTGAGCTTGAGGCAGAGTTTGCCGAAATGGACGGCTGGGAAGCTGAAAGCGACGCTTCTAAGCTGATTCAGGGCTTGGGCTTAACGGAGGAGCTTTTATATTCTCAAATGTCCACCCTGACCGGTAACGAAAAGGTTAAGGTTCTGCTTGCACAGGCACTGTTTGGAAACCCTGAAATACTTATGATGGACGAGCCTACCAACAACCTTGACATTATGGCAATTTCGTGGCTTGAGGACTTTTTAATGGACTATGAGGGCACGGTTATTGTAGTAAGCCACGACCGTCACTTCTTGAATACAGTGTGTACACATATGGTTGATATTGACTACGGCAAAATTAAAATGTACGTAGGCAACTACGAATTCTGGTATGAGTCAAGCCAGATGGTACAGGCTATGATTAAACAGCAAAATAAGAAAAATGAAGAAAAAATCAAAGAACTGCAAAGCTTTATTCAAAGGTTCTCGGCAAATAAGTCTAAATCAAAGCAGGCTACATCAAGGAGAAAGCTTCTTGACAAGCTTACTGTGGAAGAAATGCCTGCCTCCAGCCGGCGCTACCCATTTGTAGGCTTTACGCAGGACAGAGAGGTCGGCAAGGAAATTCTTGCCGTAGAGGGCTTATGTAAAAAAATTGACGGAGAGGACGTTCTGAAGAACGTTTCCTTCAGAGTGGAGCGTGGTGACAAAATTGCCTTTATCAGCGACAAGGAGACATCTGTTACTGCGTTATTTGAAATTCTTATGGAAAAGGACAAGCAGGACGCAGGCACATTTAAATGGGGTGTAAGCACAAGCACCTCCTACTTTCCTAAGTATAATTCAGAATTTTTTAACGACTGCGACGACTCTATTCTTGACTGGCTGGAGCAGTACAACCAAGGCTCAGACCACACCGAAACCTACCTGCGTGGATTTTTAGGCAGAATGCTTTTCAGCGGTGAAGACGTATTTAAGCCTGTTAAGGTACTAAGCGGCGGCGAAAAGGTACGCTGTATGCTGTCTAAAATGATGATGGGCGGTGCCAACGTGCTTGTGCTTGACCAGCCTACCAACCACCTTGACCTGGAATCTATTACAGCTGTAAATAAGGGCTTAACGAACTTTGCGGGCATTGTATTATTTACCTCTCACGACCACGAATTTATTTCAACCGTCGCCAACCGCATTATCTTTATTCAGGAGGACGGCATTAAGGATATTACATCAGGCTATGACGAATACTTAGCTGAAAATCACCTGATAAGAGAGTAAG
>Ga0153961_1000087_pt1 | contig 36235 bp, 33 predicted proteins | sample TSFL045MetaG_FD_104748 | JGI IMG/M metagenome (GOLD analysis project Ga0153961, IMG submission 104748) | Attine ant fungus gardens microbial communities from Florida, USA - TSFL045 MetaG | ecosystem: Host-associated > Fungi > Mycelium > Unclassified | place: USA: Florida, Withalacochee...
AGGCATCAGTTTTGGTAAAAAAAACGGCAGCTATGATAGCCCATCGTTAACAATATGACGCCTGATTTTTATATGATATTGAGAATTATTCAACATTAAAGCGTTAACATATTGAATTTGCTGTGTAGCGCTAATCTTAAAGAAGAGGCGTTGCTGGCTGTTGAATTTTTTTTCGATGAATTATCAATAAGTAGCGTCAATCGGCGCATTTTGTTAATTATATTTTGCAGCAAAGTTAACAAAATCTGGCTTTACTGGTTGCTGTACGCGGGCAAAACTTATTAAGTTTGTTAAATGGAAAAAAATATCCTTTTCAATCAGCGCATTCGCTTGCGCCATCTTCATACCTTTGTTGCGGTTGCGCAGCAGGGAACCCTGGGTCGCGCAGCGGAAACCCTGAGCCTGAGCCAGCCTGCGCTGTCTAAAACCCTTAATGAACTTGAGGAGCTTACGGGCGTTCGCCTGTTTGAGCGCGGTCGGCTGGGCGCGCAGCTTACCACGATGGGCGAGCAGTTTTTGATCCACGCGGTAAAAGTGCTGGACGCGCTCAACCACGCGGGCCAGAGCGTTAATCTGCCGGGCTCGGCGCGTCCGGTCGTCATCCGACTCGGCGCGCTCACCACGGCGGCCATGGGCATGCTGCCGCAAATCCTTGACCGCTTTCATCAGCAGCAGCCGCATGCGACCGTACAGGTCGCTACTCTGCACAATAACGTACTGCTGGCCGGACTGCGCGCGGGTGAATTCGAAATCGGTATTGGCCGCATGGCGGATAGCGACATGATGGCCGGATTGACCTACGAGCTGCTGTTTCTCGAATCGCTAAAGCTGGTGGTGCGCCCTGAACACCCACTTTTAAGTGACAACGTCACACTTTCCCGGGCGATGCAGTGGCCGGTCGTGATTTCGCCAGAAGGCACGGCCCCACGCCGCATCGCGCAGCAAATGCTCGATGAACAGGGCTGCACCCTGCCGAGCACCTGCGTTGAAACCTCGTCAACCTCTCTGGCACGTCAGCTGGCGCTGCGCTACGACTACGTCTGGTTTGTGCCGTCGGGCGCAATTAAAGAAGATCTGGCACACAACGCGGTGTGTGCCCTGCCCATCAGCTCAGCGGGCCCCGGCGAACCGGTGGGCATTATTACCCGTACCGGCCATCCCCTGAGCCTCAGCGCTGAGATTCTGATGGCGACGATCCGCAAGACACCGGACTAACGACTGCGTTTTGCATGGCGCTCGCGATTATCCAGCCGCGCCTTTTCGGTTTTACGCAGGCCGACATAGAGCGCCCCGGTGCCGCCGTGCTGAGGCTGTGAGGTGCAGAAAGTCTGTACGTCGTCAAACTGACGCAGCCAGCGCGCCAGATAGCTGCGCACGATATTGGCATGAGATTCATTGTCGCGCCCTTTGCCATGGATAATCAGCAAATTGCGCAGCCCCTCTTTACGCGCCTGCTGCATAAAGCTGAAAACCGCCTGGCGGCAGGTTTCTACCGGCTGGCGCAGCAGGTTCAGGCTGGCATCCATTCGGTATTCCCCTTTGCGCAGCTTATCCAGCACGCCCTGCTGGATGCCGTCAGCCTTGTACTCCAGCGGCATGGCAAGAGGAATAACGTCGAGGTAGCCGCGCGTCAAAAAGTTCTCTTCTTCCGCCTCTGCGTCAGGCCGACGCGGCGCTTTGGTCGAGGGCGACTTTAGCCACAGGGTGCTGGCGCTGTCTTTTAATGGAGTGACGTCACCCATGGCATCCCGAAACAGGTCTTCATCGTCCAGGTTCATAGTAATTTCTCACACCAGTTCAACAAGGGAACAGAGATCAAATCCGCCTCTGCAGATGCAATAGTAGCAAACGCAAAAAAAGGTGCGCCAGCGCTGAATCGCACCGCGTTGCCGTTTAAAAAATGCGCATCGAGATCAAAGAAGTGGAAAGTTTTCTTGCCAAATAGCAAAACTGTGACGCGAAGGGCTTGTTACAGCGCGGTTCCGCGCCGCACCTGACGTCCCTACTCTTTATAGGCCTAAAACTGCTCGGACGAGTTCACTTCAGCACAAAAAATGTTAAAATTGACACCAGTCAATAATCGTCGAGCGTACATTATGATCACTGAAAAACGCACCATTCGCCGTATTCAGTCAGGTGGCTGTGCCATCCACTGTCAGGACTGCAGCATTAGTCAGCTGTGTATTCCGTTCACCCTGAACGAACATGAGCTGGATCAGCTCGACAATATCATCGAGCGTAAAAAACCGATTCAAAAGGGTCAGACGCTGTTTAAAGCGGGCGACGATTTGAAATCGCTCTATGCTATCCGCTCTGGCACCATCAAAAGCTATACCATCACCGAACAGGGAGACGAGCAGATTACCGGCTTCCATCTGGCGGGCGATCTGGTCGGCTTTGATGCCATTATGAGCGGCAGCCATCCGAGCTTCGCGCAGGCGCTGGAAACGGCAATGGTCTGCGAAATTCCATTCGAAACGCTGGACGATCTGTCAGGCAAAATGCCTGCTCTGCGTCAGCAGATGATGCGTCTGATGAGCGGCGAAATCAAAGGCGACCAGGATATGATCCTGCTGCTGTCGAAGAAAAACGCCGAAGAACGCCTGGCCGCCTTTATCTGGAACCTTTCGCGCCGTTTCGGCCAGCGCGGCTTCTCGCAGCGCGAGTTCCGACTGACCATGACGCGCGGCGACATTGGCAACTACCTCGGCCTGACGGTAGAAACCATCAGCCGCCTGCTGGGTCGTTTCCAGAAATCGGGCATGCTGGCGGTGAAAGGCAAATATATCACGATTGAAAATCATGACCTGCTGTCGGAGCTGGCTGGTCAGAGCGTTCAGGCCGCTTAATTAATTGGCTGCCTAATGATTAGAGTTGCAGGTATGCGCGCAGCGCCTCTGCAACTCTACTGCGCGCCGCAAATTTGTTAGTTTGTTGATCCCGAAGCAACTTTTCCGCTTCTTCCTGGCCCTGACTTGGGCTATCTTTAAACCAGTTCGCCCTGGTTTAAGGAGTTATTCCCTATGTCCCGCTACCAAAATATGCTGGTCGCAATCGATCCCCAGCAAGACGATCAGCCGGCGCTGCGCCGCGCGGTTTACCTTAACCAGCGTATCGGCGGCAAAATCAAAGCCTACCTGCCGATCTATGATTTCTCGTATGAGATGACCACGCTGCTCTCCCCGGACGAGCGCGCATCGATGCGGCAAGGGGTGATCAGTCAGCGCACCGAGTGGATCCGCGAGCAGGCGCACGCCTATCTTGAGGCGGGCGTGGAGATCGAAATCAAGGTGGTGTGGCATAACCGCCCCTATGAGGCGATTATCCAGGAGGTGCTGGCGCACGGGCACGATCTGGTGCTGAAGATGGCGCATCAGCACGACCGGCTGGAGGCGGTAATCTTTACGCCGACCGACTGGCATCTGCTGCGTAAGTGCCCTTGTCCGGTATGGATGGTGAAAGATCAGCCGTGGCCGGAAGGCGGCAAGGCGGTAGTCGCAGTTAATCTGGCCAGTGAGGAGCCGCACCACGATGAGCTGAACCAGAAGCTGATCCGCGAAACCACGCGGCTGGCGGAGATGGTAAACCACACCGAGGTGCATCTGGTAGGCGCCTATCCCATTACTCCGATCAATATCGCCATTGAATTGCCCGATTTCGATCCCAGCGTGTATAACGACGCAATCCGCGGCCAGCATCTGGTGGCGATGAAGGCGCTGCGCCAGAAGTTCGCGATCCGCGAGGAGTTTACCCACGTCGCCAAAGGGCTGCCTGAAGAGGTGATCCCCGATATCGCCAGTCAGCTCAGCGCCGGCATTGTGGTGCTCGGCACCATCGGCCGCACCGGCCTGTCGGCGGCGTTTCTCGGCAATACGGCGGAACAGGTTATCGATCATCTGCGCTGCGATTTGCTGGCAATCAAGCCGGACGATTTCAATTCGCCCATTACGCTCGATGATGACGACGAAGAGGACGATGAGGAATAACAGTAAGGGCGGCCAGCTGGCCGCCCTTTAATGTTGACACTGTGCTGATGCCAGTGACATAGCCCGATCGCAAAGACGCAAAATCGCCCTCCCTGACAGCTCGACCCGCGCCTTCCCTGGCGCGGGACGCTTTGCTCTTCGGTCCTTGTCACTCGCATTTTACGATATGCAGCGACGTCAGGGCGGCCAGCCGGCCGCCCTTTTCGTTACAGCGCTTTCAGTATCCCTTCCACGCTCGCTTTGGCGTCGCCGAACAGCATCTGCGTGTTCTCTTTAAAGAACAGCGGATTCTGCACGCCGGCATAGCCGGTATTCATCGAACGCTTAAACACGATGACGTTCTGCGCCTTCCACACTTCCAGCACCGGCATGCCCGCAATAGGACTGCGCGGATCGTCCTGCGCCGCCGGGTTGACGGTGTCGTTGGCGCCGATGACCAGCACGGTATCGGTGTCGGCGAAGTCGTCGTTGATCTCATCCATCTCCAGCACCACGTCGTAGGGCACTTTCGCCTCCGCCAGCAGCACGTTCATATGGCCTGGCAAGCGTCCCGCAACCGGGTGAATACCAAAGCGCACCTTGATGCCGCGCGCGCGCAGCTTCTCGGTGATCTCCGCCACCGGATACTGCGCCTGCGCTACCGCCATGCCGTAGCCAGGGGTGATAATCACCGATGAAGAGTGCTTCAGCAGTTCGGCCGTCTCTTCCACGCTAATTTCGCGATGTTCGCCCGCCTCTTCGCTCTCGCCGCCCGCGCTGCTGTCGGTGCCGAAGCCGCCTGCGATGACGCTGATAAAGGAGCGGTTCATCGCCTTACACATAATGTAAGAGAGGATGGCGCCTGACGACCCCACCAGCGCGCCGGTAACGATCAGCAGGTCATTGCTCAGCATAAAGCCCGCCGCCGCCGCCGCCCAGCCTGAGTAGGAGTTGAGCATCGACACCACCACCGGCATATCGGCGCCGCCGATAGAAGCCACCAGATGCCAGCCGAAGGCGAGCGCGATCAGCGTCATCAGCAGCAGCGCGAACACCTGCGCGCCGGTGCTCTCGGTGCGTACAAACCACAGCAGCAGCAGGAAAGAGACCACCAGCGCCAGCAGGTTGAGCTTATGGCGATGCGGCAGCATCAGCGGACGCGACGAAATCTTACCGCGCAGCTTGCCGAACGCCACCAGCGAGCCGGTAAAGGTCACCGCGCCGATAAAGATGCCGAGGAAGACTTCGGTCAGGTGAATATTCTCCATCACCGCAGGCAGGCCCGGGCCATGATCGATAAAGCTGTTGAAGCCTACCAGTACCGCGGCCAGGCCGACAAAGCTGTGCAGGATCGCCACCAGCTCCGGCATTTCGGTCATTTCAACCTTCTGCGCCAGACGCACGCCGATAGCGCCGCCGATCACCATCGCCAGCAAAATCCAGGCGACGTTGCCGCTGTCGGGACCAAAGATGGTCGCCAGCAGCGCCAGCGCCATCCCGCTGATGCCGAAGAGATTGCCCTGCTTCGAGGTCTCATGCTTCGAGAGCCCCGCCAGGCTGAAAATAAACAGAATCGCGGCAACAATGTATGCTGCAGTTACTAATCCGCCAGACATCGGTTACCCCTTACGAAACATTTTCAGCATGCGCTGGGTGACGGTAAAACCGCCGAAAATATTGATGCTGGCAATCAGCACCGCAATAAACGAAATAAAGGTGACCCAGCCGCCGTGCCCCATCTGCAGCACCGCGCCGACCACGATAATGCCGGAGATAGCGTTGGTGACCGACATCAGCGGCGTATGCAGCGCGTGGCTGACGTTCCATACCACGTAGTAGCCGACTACGCAGGCGAGCGCGAACACGGTGAAGTGCGACAGGAACTCCGCCGGCGCGACGTTGGCGAGGCAGGCAAACAGCACGATCGCCAGCGCCAGCAGCAGATACTTGCGCCAGGTCGGCGCGGGTTTCGCCGCCTCTTTAACCACCGGCTGCGCGGCTGCGGGCGCGGCTTTCGGCGCGGCCGAGACCTGAATCGGCGGCGCGGGCCAGGTGATCTCGCCGTCGCGGATCACGGTCACGCCGCGCACCACGACATCGTCGAAATCGATGGCGATTTCACCGTTCTTCTCTTTACACAGCAGCTTCATCAGATTCACCAGGTTGGTGCCGTAAAGCTGCGAGGACTGAGTCGGCAGGCGGCTGGGCAGATCGGTATAGCCGATGATCTTCACGCCGTTGTCGCTGAGGGTAACGCGATCGGCGACGGTCAGTTCGCAGTTGCCGCCGGTTTGCGCCGCCAGATCGACAATCACGCTGCCGGGTTTCATGCTGGCCACCATTTCAGCGGTGATCAGCTTCGGCGCCGGTTTACCCGGAATCAGCGCGGTGGTGACGATAATGTCGACCTCTTTCGCCTGCGCGGCGAACAGCGCCATCTCTGCTTTGATAAAGGCCTCTGACATCACTTTCGCATAGCCGTCACCGCTGCCCGCTTCCTCTTCAAAGTCGAGCTCGAGGAATTCGGCACCCATGCTCTGCACCTGCTCTTTCACTTCCGGACGCGTATCGAAAGCGCGCACGATGGCGCCGAGGCTGCCCGCTGCGCCAATAGCCGCCAGACCAGCAACGCCCGCGCCGATCACCATTACTTTCGCCGGCGGCACTTTTCCCGCCGCGGTGATCTGTCCGGTAAAGAAACGGCCAAATTCGTGGGCGGCTTCGACGATGGCGCGATAGCCCGCGATATTGGCCATTGAGCTGAGCGCATCCAGCGACTGCGCGCGCGAAATGCGCGGCACGGCGTCCATGGCCATTACGGTCACCTGGCGCGCCGCCAGTTTCTCCAGCAGCGCCGCGTTCTGCGCCGGCCAGACAAAGCTCACCAGCGTGCTTCCCGCGCGCGTCAGCGCAATCTCCTCGTCGTCGGGCGCGTTGACCTTCAGCACGATATCGGACTGCCAAATCTGCTGGCTGTCGCAGAGGGTGGCGCCTGCGGCGGCGAAACTCTCGTCATCAAAACTGGCGCGTTTGCCCGCGTCATGCTCAACGGCAACGCTAAAACCCAGCTTGATCAGCTGCTCAACGGTCTTCGGCGTCGCCGCCACGCGCGCCTCGTTGGGCAATCGCTCTTTGGGTATTCCAATTAACATATTCATCCCTTTCATCGATTGATGATGGCCTGTCGACTGCATAACGACATAGCGCCCGAAACAGGGTTTCAGGCGCTTATGAACGAAATGCACTTGTATCAAAGTATTTATAACCTACTGAAAATATGAACAGCGATCTACAATCAGAACCTCTGCCGGTGACATTCATACGATTATTCAGCGTCAAAAGAGAAAAGCCGCGCTATGCGACTGCAAATTGAAAAGTTTGAAATATATTCTGCTGAGCAGAATCGTGTCATGACGAATATCCGTTTAGTAAAAACCTTTATTTAACAATGTATTAACTGTTTCAGCACTAAGCGTTACCACCTTTAGCGATAATCAGTATGAAAAACGGCCTGAGCAAATTTGCATGACGCCTGGATGAATTTCGCTATCAATTTCCCGCGTTTTGTCGCATAAATTGGCTGCGACAGCCTGTTTATAACATGCAATAATCATCGGCTAATCTGTTATACATCAAGAGTCCAGCACGTTTTCGTACTCATTTTGCGTAAGGCGAAGGATCATTTTTATGAAGCTGAAGAACACCATTCTGGCGTCAACCTTGTTATCTCTGCTCGCGGGCAACGCATTCGCCGCGCAGGAACTGACGCCGGAAAAAGCGGCCGAGCTGAAACCATTCGAACGTATTAACATCACCGGCCGCTTTAATGCGATTAACGAGGCGGCCGATGCCGTGTCGAAACGTGCGGATGAGATGGGCGCGGCCTCTTACTACATTCAGGGCATCAACGACAGCAACGGCAACAGCGGCAACTGGCGCGTGACGGCCGACCTCTATAAAGCGGACGCGCCGAAAGCGAAGGACACCACCACCTACCGCGTCATGAACGGCGTGAAAGAGCTGCCGAAGGCGGAAGCCTTCCGTCTGGAGCCGTTCGACACCGTCAGCGTCAGCGGCTTCTTCGCCAGCCAGCCGGACGTTAACGACGCCATCAGCAAGGCAGCGAAAGAGAAAGGCGCGGCCTCGTTCTTTATCGTGCGTCAGGTGGACGCCAACAACGGCGGCAACCAGTACGTGACGGCCTATGTCTACAAGGCCGATGCGAAAGAGCGCAAGGTGCAGAGCCCGAACCTGATCCCGGCCGACTCTGAAGCGGGCAAAGCGGCGCTGGCCGCCGGCGGCGAAGCGGCGAAGCGCGTAGAGATCCCTGGCGTCGCCTCCTCGGAAACCCCAAGCAGCAGCGTCGGCCGCTTCTTCGAAACGCAGAGCTCTACCGGCCAGCGCTACACCGTAAAACTCGCCAACGGCCAGTCGATTCAGGAGGTGAACGCCATCACCGCCGCGCAGATGCAGCCGTTTGACAGCGTGACCTTTACCGGCCACTTCGGCACGCCGACCGAAATTTCGGAAGAAGTCGCGAAGCGCGCCGCGGACAAAGGCGCGAAGTACTACCACGTGACCCGCCAGTGGCAGAACCAGAGCGGCGGCAACCTGACCGTCACCGCCGATCTCTTCAAGTAATTTCCCTCAGGGCGGCCTCAGCCGCCCTGCTGTTTGCATTATCCCTTCACAATTTTGCATAACCACGCATTGCCATCCCTTTTCGCACTCCGTAGAATCTGCGCCCTGCTTTTAGGTGAATCCGTCACGTATAAGCCAAACAGCGCGGTTAAATTCGTCGCTCAGAACATAATCCAGCCACTTATGCTAGCGGGAAGGGTATTTTGGAGAAAAAATTAGGTCTCGGCGCGCTTACCGCGCTGGTGCTCAGCTCAATGCTCGGCGCGGGGGTGTTCAGTTTGCCGCAGAATATGGCGGCGGTAGCGGGTCCGGCCGCCCTGCTGATCGGCTGGCTGATCACCGGCGTCGGCATCCTGTTTCTGGCGCTGGCGCTGCTGATGCTCACCCGGCTGAAGCCAGACCTCGACGGCGGCATCTTTACCTATGCGCGCGCCGGTTTCGGCGAGCTGCTGGGCTTCTGCTCCGCATGGGGCTACTGGCTCTGCGCGGTGATCGCCAACGTCTCCTACCTGGTCATCGTCTTCTCCGCGCTGAGCTTTTTTACCGACACGCCCGATCGCGTGGTGTTCGGCGACGGCAATACCTGGCAGGCGATGCTCGGCGCGTCGCTGCTGCTGTGGATGGTGCACTTCCTGGTGCTGCGCGGCGTGCAGACCGCGGCAAGCATCAATCTGCTGGCAACGCTCGGCAAGCTGGTGCCGCTGCTGCTGTTCGTGGTGCTGGCGGTGGCGGCCTTCAATTACGACCGGTTCCATTTTGACTTTTCCGGCCTTACCCTCGGCAAGCCGCTGTGGGAACAGGTGAAGCAGACCATGCTGATTACCCTGTGGGTGTTTATCGGCGTAGAGGGCGCGGTGGTGGTGTCCGCCCGCGCGCGCCATAAAAAGGATGTGGGCCGCGCCACGCTGCTGGCGGTGCTGGCGGCACTGCTGGTCTATCTGCTGGTAACGCTGCTCTCGCTCGGCATCGTGCCGCGCGCCGAGCTGGCGCAGATGCGCAACCCGTCGATGGCGGGCCTGATGACGCGCCTGATGGGCCACTGGGGCGATGCGGTCATTGCCGCCGGTCTGATTGTGTCGGTGTGCGGCGCCTATCTGAGCTGGACCATTATGGCGGCGGAAGTGCCGCTGATCGCCGCACAGCAGGGCGCCTTCCCGCGCAGCATCGCGCGCCAGAACCCTCGCGGCGCGCCTGCCGCCTCGCTGTGGCTGACCAACGGCAGCGTGCAGATCTGCCTGATCCTGATCGCCCTGACCCATGCCGACTACAACACGCTGCTGACCATCGCCTCAGAGATGATCCTGGTGCCCTACCTGCTGGTGGGACTCTATCTGATGAAGCTGACGCGCGGCAAAGGGCAGCCGCTGGCGCTCGGAATCGGCCTCGGCGCCAGCCTCTACGGTCTGTGGCTGCTCTACGCTTCAGGGCCGCTGCATCTGCTGCTGTCGGTGGTGCTCTATGCGCCCGGCCTGCTGCTGTTTCTTTTCGCCCGGCGCGGCGGGCGCGGCGATGTCTCGCTGACCCAGCTGGAGCGCGTGGCTATTGGCTTGCTGATGGCGGCGTCGCTGCCCGCAATGTGGCAGCTGATGATTTAGTGCGGCTGACCGGGGATCGCCACGCACAGCAGGTCATCCTGCTGTGTGAGGTTGAGCGGTTTGCGGTATTCCTGATGAATGGCTTCCAGCTGCTGCGCGGAGAGCGGATAAGGCAGCTGGATATCGAAACGACTGATGTGCTGCTGTTCGGCCAGGGTTATCAGGCGGGCAATGTTAATTTCATCGCTGACCTGGGTCGAAATGATTTGTAATGCTAATTCTTTCAGATGCTCGTCGCTCGCCAGTACACTGCGAGCCGAGGATTTGCGCGTTACCATGCCGAAAATCGGCATCACGCCGTAGATGGCGTCAACAAAACTCCAGCGTTTTTTGCAGGAGGCGGAGAGAAAATCACTGTAGTTCAGGCAGATGCGGTCACTGTATACGGCTGAAGCCAGCTCTTTATCAGACACCCTCTCTCTCCCTCTGTTTTTCATTGTGGTTCAGAACCTTGCTTAAACGCGCTGTTAATGATGGCACATTTTGCCGTGCAGATACCAGTCGCGCAGGGATATTTCGTGCGGTGGCATAGTGCTCAGGACCGGGAAAAGCTATGCTGCTCGCCAGGCTTATTTGTCGCAGTGGATTATGAATAAAATCGTTTTTGTTGAAGACGAACCGGAAGTGGGTTCGCTGATTGCGGCCTACCTTGGCCGCCACGATATCGAGGTGATTGTCGAGACGCGCGGCGACCGCGCCGAGGCGGTGATTGCGGCTGAACAGCCGGACCTCGTGATGCTGGATATTATGCTGCCGGGCAAAGACGGCATGACCCTGTGCCGCGATCTGCGCAGCCAGTGGCAGGGCCCGATCGTGCTGCTTACCTCGCTCGACAGCGACATGAACCATATTCTGGCGCTGGAGATGGGCGCGCAGGACTATATTCTGAAAACCACCCCGCCCGCGGTGCTGCTGGCGCGGCTGCGGCTGCATCTGCGCCAGGCGCAGCTCGGCCAGGGCGACGACGCGCCCGCCCCCGCCCCGGCGCAAAAACAGAAGCTGCTGCGCTTTGGCTCGCTCACCATCGACGCGCTGAATCGCGAGGTGACGCTATTTGGCGAACAGATCGTGCTCTCCACCGCCGACTTCGATCTGCTGTGGGAGCTGGCCACGCACGCCGGACAGATCCTGAATCGCGACGCGCTGCTGAAAACCCTGCGCGGCGTCAGCTACGACGGGCTGGATCGCAGCATCGACGTGGCGATTTCCCGCCTGCGCAAAAAGCTGCACGACAGCGCCACCGAGCCTTTCCGCATTAAAACTATCCGCAACAAGGGGTATCTGTTCGCCCCGCAGGCGTGGGATACCCAGGCATGAGAAAACTGTTTATCCAGTTCTATCTGCTGCTCTTCGTCTGCTTTCTGGTGATGGCGCTGCTGGTGGGCCTGGTCTACAAATTTACCGCCGAGCGCGCCGGCAGGCAGTCGATGAACGACCTGATGGCGAGCTCGCTCTATCTGATCCGCAGCGAGCTGCGCGAAATCCCGCCGCGCGACTGGAATAAAACGATTAAAAGCCTCGATCTTGGCCTGTCGTTCGACCTGCACATTGAGCCAATGAGCAAATATCAGCTCGACGAGCCCGATATGCGCCGACTGCGCGCCGGGGAGATCGTCGCGCTGGACGATCAGTACACCTTTTTGCAGCATATTCCGCGCAGCCATTACGTGCTCTCCGTCGGTCCGATTCCCTACCTCTTTTATCTGCACCAGATGCGGCTGCTGGATATCGCGCTGCTGGTGTTTATCGGCATGTCGCTGGCGCTGCCGGTGTTTATCTGGATGCGGCCGCACTGGAAAGAGATGCAGCGCCTGGAGATTGCGGCGCAGCGCTTTGGCCGCGGCGAGCTGGATGTGCGCACCCATTTTGACAACACCTCCAGCCTGTTCCGCCTGGGGGTCGCCTTTAACCAGATGGCGGAGAATATTAATACGCTGGTAGCGAGCAAAAAGCAGCTAATCGACGGCATCGCCCACGAGCTGCGTACCCCGCTGGTGCGCCTGCGCTACCGGCTGGAGATGAGCGATAACCTCACTGCGGGCGAGTCTGCCGCCATTAATCGCGATATCGGCCAGCTGGAGGGGCTGATTGAGGAGCTGCTGACCTATGCGCGCCTCGACCGCCCGCGCGTCGATCTCAACCTGACCTCGCTCGATCTGGCGCACTGGCTGCGCGAGCATATCAACGACGTGCGCGCCCTTAATCCGCACACGCAGATCGATCTCGACCTGCCGCAGCGCGAAAATCACGGCGTTTCCGACACCCGCCTGATGGAGCGCGTGCTGGACAACCTGGTGAATAATGCGCTGCGCTACGCCAACCACCGGCTGCGCGTCAGCCTGTGGTTCGACGGCGCGCTCGGCTGCCTGCAGGTGGAAGATGACGGCCCCGGCATTCCGGCCGAAGAGCGCGAGCGCGTTTTCGAGCCCTTCGTGCGCCTCGATCCGAGCCGCGACCGCGCCACCGGCGGCTGCGGTCTGGGACTGGCTATTGTTCACTCTATCGCGCAGGCGCTTGGCGGCTACGTCAGCATCGAAGGCAGCCCGCTCGGCGGCGCCAGCGTTCGCTTTTGCTGGCCGGTTGATCTACCTTTGCGTGACCCTTCGGCGCGATAAACTTTCACAAGGAGTTTCTGGTGACTACTGCTTATCAACAACTGAGTGCAACTTTTCAGCGGTTCTCCCGCTTCGGCCATCTGATGGCGGTCGCGGGCTGGGACATGCAGACCATGATGCCGGCCGGCGGCAGCCAGGCGCGCGGCGAAGCGCTGGCGGAGATGGGCGTGCTGCGCCATGAAATTCTGACCGATCCCCGCGTCGGCGATCTGATTCAGGAGGCCGGGCAGGCCGATCTCAACGACGTCGAGCGCGCCAACCTGCGTGAAATGCAGCGCGCCTGGCAGCAGGCGTCGCTGCTGCCCGCCTCGCTGGTTGAGGCGAAATCGCTGGCCGGTTCGCGCTGCGAGCACGCCTGGCGCGAACAGCGCCCGGCGAATGACTGGCAGGGCTTTGCCGCTAACCTGAAAGAGGTGGTGCGCCTGAGCCGCGAAGAGGCGCAGCTGCGCGCGGAGGCAAACAACAGCTCGCGCTACGACGCCCTGCTCGATCTCTACGAGCCGGGCATGACCAGCGCGAAGCTGGACGCCACCTTCGGCGAGCTAAAAAGCTGGCTGCCCGATCTGCTGCAGCGCGTGGTGGAAAAGCAGGCGCACGAGCCTGTCGAGCAGCCGCAGGGGCCCTTTGCTATCGCCGCGCAGCGCGAGCTCGGCCTGAGCGTGATGACCACTCTGGGCTTTGATTTCCGCCACGGCCGTCTCGACGTCAGCGCGCACCCCTTTTGCGGCGGCGTGCCGGAAGATGTACGCATCACCACGCGCTACAATTAGGAGGAGTTTCTTAGCGCGCTGATGGGCGTTATCCATGAGACCGGCCATGCGCGCTACGAGCAGGGGCTGCCGCAGCAGTGGCGCAGCCAGCCGGTAGGCCTGGCGCGATCGACCGCCATCCACGAGTCGCAAAGCCTGTTTATGGAGATGCAGCTGGGCCGCAGCCGCGAGTTCCTGCAGCGCATTCTGCCGCAGGTGAGCGATAAGCTTGGCGCGCAGCCAGCGTTGAACGCGGAAAACTTCGTGCGCCTGACGCAGCGCGTCAAACCCGGCTTTATCCGCGTCGACGCCGATGAGCTGAGCTATCCAGCGCACGTGATTTTACGCTTTGAGATTGAGCGTGCGCTGATCGAAGGCGACATCGAGGTCGAGGACATTCCCGCGCTGTGGGATGAGAAGATGATGCAGGCGTTAGGGCTGGATACGCGCGGCAACTACCGCGACGGCTGCATGCAGGATATTCACTGGACCGACGGCGCCTTCGGCTATTTCCCGACCTACACGCTGGGCGCCATGTATGCGGCGCAGCTGTTTCAGGCGGTGAAGAAAGCGCTGCCCGATTTAGGCGAACGCTTGCAGCACGGCGAACTGCAGCCGGTATTTGACTGGCTGCAGCAGAACATCTGGCAGCACGGCAGCCGTTTCCCGACCGAGCAGCTGCTGATTAACGCCACCGGCGAAGCGCTCAACCCGCGCTTTTTCCGCCAGCATCTTGAACAACGCTACCTGAATCGCTAATCTGTGCGGCCTTCGCGGCCGCCCTTTTCCCGCTTTGTACAATCGGTTACACGCCGATACCAAACACCCACGGAAATCGATCCTCGTTTTTTTTATAGTCTTTTCACCGGCCCCGCAGTGGGCTACACATGAAAAAAATGTTCGAGGAATTTGCAATGAAAAAATTGTTTGCACTGGTCATCGCCGCTGCTATGGGTCTCTCTTCTGTTGCTTTCGCTGCTGAAACCACCGCAGCGCCGGCTGCAGCTCCTGCTGCGACCACCACTTCCGCTGCGCCGGCTAAAACCGTTCACAAAACCGCGCACAAAAAACACAAAGCCGCTCAGAAAGCGCAGGCTGCTAAAAAGCACCACAAAAAAGCAGTGAAAAAAGACGCCGCGCAGAAAGCCCAGGCCGCTAAAAAGCATCACAAAAAAGCGGCTAAGCCAGAAACTGCACAGAAAGCTCAGGCTGCCAAAAAGCATCACAAAGTAGCTAAGAAAGCCGCTGCGCCGCAGAAAGCTCAGGCTGCCAAAAAGCACCACAAAGTAGCTAAGAAAGCCGCTGCGCCGCAGAAAGCTCAGGCTGCTAAAAAGCACCACAAAGTTGCCAAGAAAGCCGCTGCTAAATAATTAAGGTCGCGCACCCTGCGCCTTAAGAAGCGTTGACTAATAAAAACACCCGGTTCTGCCGGGTGTTTCGTTACTGGAGTTGCGGAAATGGTGCGTCGCTATCGTTTTGAAATTATCCTGCTGGTGATGATCCTCTGCGGCGTCATCGCGGCCTTCTTCTTTATTTAGTCGTTGTAGCGTGCTGATTATTCCAATAAATCTCCCTTTTTTACCGCTCTCCGACTATAGTTATTGCTCAAGCGTGATGACAATAACCTCTTTTTAAATCTCGCCGTTGAGAGACCTATGCGCCTGGCTATTTTGCTGTTGACTGGACTGTTCTGTTTCACCACTCTGGCCCATGCCGATGATGATGACGATGCGCCGAATCCCGATGAAATAAAAATGCTTTTCTTTGGCAAAGATCACCGCAAGGCGATCGGTAACGTCACGGCCGCGCCCTGGGATGCCATCGGCCAGCTGGAAACCGAGAGCGGTAATCTGTGCACCGCTACGCTGATCTCCGCCCACCTGGCGCTGACGGCGGGACACTGCCTGCTAACGCCGCCGGGCAAATTCGACAGGCCGGTGGCGCTGCGCTTTATGGCGAGCGACAGCGGCTGGCGCTATGAAATTCATGATATCGACGCGCGCGTCGAGCCAGCGCTGGCGCGCAAGCTGAAAGCGGACGGCGAAGGCTGGATCGTTCCCAGCGACGCCGCGCCGTTCGACTACGGCCTGGTGATCCTGCGCAATCCGCCTTCCGCCATTAACCCAATTCCGCTGTTTGAAGGTTCACGCAGCGATCTCACCGCCGCCCTTAAAGAGGCGGGCCGGAAAGTGACTCAGGCGGGCTATCCTGAAGATCACCTCGACACGCTCTACTCCCACAGCGACTGCCTGATTACCGGCTGGGCGCAGCGCGCCGTGCTGTCGCACCAGTGCGACACGCTGCCAGGCGACAGCGGCTCGCCGCTGCTGCTAAAAAACGGCGATGGCTGGCAGCTGATCGCGGTGCAGAGCTCGGCGCCAGCGGCGAAAGATCGCTACCTGGCCGATAACCGCGCGATCGCGGTGACTTCGTTCCGCGACAGGCTGGAAGCGCTAGCGCAGTAAAGCAAACAAACAAAAAGGCGCGGCCGGATTTGCCGGCCGCGCCTTTTTTATAGCTCAATCCCAGCGTCAGAAGCTGTAGCCAAGATTGAGAATAAAGCCGTCAATCGACATCTCTTTATCCGCCACATCAAGACGCGATCCCTCATAGCCGATATCAACCGCCAGGTTTTCCATGGGATTAATCTGTACGCCCGCGCCATACATCAGCGACGTTTTTTTCTCGCTGAGCGAGCTGTCGCCCATATAAACGTAATGCCCTTCGTAGTTATACCAACTTTCGCGATAGTCGACTTTATTATAATTAAGACCGATCAACCCGTAGACGCTGATATATTGATTAAAGCGCCAGGCGGGGCCGACAGATAACGAATAATATTTTACCTTCGCATCGCCGTCGAATATATCCATCGAGCCGGTGAAAGGGGTATAGCTGCCGCTGCCGCTCATATAGGTCAGCGAGCCCATCAGGCTCAGCGGCGAATCCCACTCATAGCGGTACTTGAGGTTAATGCCGCGGATATTTTTAAAATCCTGCACTTTACTTTGCGCATAGCCAAGCGTCACCGTCTGCCGATCGGCATTCGCGCTGGCGTGTATTCCCAGAGCAGCCATCATGAGGCCGAATAAAACTGACTTATTCATATTTATCTTCCTTAATTGAATTTAATCATCCGGCGCGTACCTTACGCCGCCGTTAATTTTATCCAAAAAATGGGACGACGGCCGATGCCAGCGCGATAATTTAAGTCTGTTTTAAGCATGCTTGTAAATAACTTTTAGTACAGGCGATATAACGCCGCTGCAGAGCAAAAAAAAAGCCGCAGCGTTTCAGGCTGCGGCTCGCGAGAGCGTCAGGCGATTACGCCGCGAACTGCTCCATCGTTTGCAGGATGCGCTTGTCGGAGACAGGATAAGGCGTGCCGAGCTGCTGGGCGAAGTAACTGACGCGCAGCTCCTCGATCATCCAGCGAATATCGCGCACCTCTTCATCATCCTGACGCTGCGGCGGCAGCTTGTTGCGCCACGCCTGCCAGGCCTGCTCGACCGCCTGCACCTTGAGCATGCGCGCGCGATCGCTGTGCGGATCGGCCGGCAGTTTTTCCAGCCGACGCTCAATGCCGTGCAGATAGCGCAGCGTGTCGCCCAGGCGCTTCCAGCCGTTGCCGGTAACGAAGCCACGATAGACCAAGCCGCTCATCTGCGCCTTGATATCCGACAGCGCCAGTGCCATGGTCATATCGACGCGCCCTTTCAGCCGCTTGTTGATGTTGAACACCGCCGTCAGGATCTGCTCAACCTGTTTCGCGATCTCCACCACCGTATCGTTCAGCTCGGCGCGTACCTTCTCGTGCAATTGCTCGAAGTTCTGCTGCTGCCAGGCTGGACCGCCCGCTTCCGCCATTAGCTTATCGACGCCGCAGGCGATGCAGTCGTCGATAAGATCGAGCACCTTGCCGTAGGGATTGAAGTAGAGCCCCAGCTTGGCTTTGTTCGGCAGCTTCTCATGCAGGTATTTGATCGGCGAAGGAATATTGAGCAGCAGCAGGCGACGCTGGCCGCGCCACATCATTTTCTGCTGCTCCTGTTCGCTGTCGAACAGGCGGATCGCCACGCTCTCTTTCTCGTCGACCAGCGCCGGCCAGGCCTTGACCTGATAGCCGCCGCGCTTCTGCTGGTAGCTGCGCGGCAGATCGCCGAAGCTCCAGATATGCAGGCCGTTCTGCTCCAGTCCGTCATCCGCCACCTTCGACAGCGTCTCCTGCACTTTTTCTTTCAGTTCGGCCTTCAGCGCGCTGAGATCTTTGCCCTCTTTTAGCTTGCGGTTATGCTCGTCTACCACGCGGAACGTCATTTTCAGGTGATCGGGCACCTGTTCCCACTGCCAGCTTTCACGCTCCAGGGTGACGCCGGTCATGCGGCGGAACTCTTTTGCCAGCGCGTCGAGCAGCGGCATCTCCATCGCGGTGACGCGTCCCAAAAAGGCGTCAGCGTAGTTAGGCGCAGGCACCAGATTACGGCGCAGCGGCTTCGGCAGCGACTTGATCAGCGCGATAATGAGCTCGCGCCGCACGCCGGGGATCTGCCACTCGAAACCCTGATCCTCAACCTGATTGAGCAGCGGCAGCGGAATATGCACCGTGACGCCGTCAGCGTCTGCGCCCGGCTCAAACTGATAGCTGAGCTTCAGCTTAAGGTTGCCCTGATGCCAGAAGTTGGGATAGTCGAGCTGGCTGACCTTGTCTGCGCCCTCTTTAATCAGCATCTGTTTGTCGAAGCTGAGCAGATCGGGGGTGTCGCGGCTAGCCAGCTTCCACCAGCTGTCAAAATGCTTCGCCGATACCACCTGCTGGCCAACGCGCTGGTCATAAAAGTTGAACAGGGTTTCGTCATCCACGAGGATGTCGCGGCGGCGCGATTTATGCTCAAGATCTTCGACTTCGCTGCGCAGCTTCTGGTTATTGCGGAAGAAGGCGTGGCGCGTCTGCCAGTCCCCCTCCACCAGCGCATGGCGGATAAACAGTTCGCGACTCAGCGTCGGATCGATGCTGCCGTAGTTGACCTTACGCGCGGCGACAATCGGCAGGCCGTACAGCGTAACCTTCTCCTGCGCCATCACCGCGCCCTGGCCTTTTTCCCAGTGCGGCTCGCTGTAGCTGCGTTTGATCAGGTGCTGCGCCAGCGGCTCGATCCACTCGGGATCGATGCGCGCCGCGATGCGTCCCCACAGGCGGCTGGTTTCGACCAGCTCGGCGACCATGGTCCATTTAGGGGGCTTTTTGAACAGCCCGGAGCCGGGGAAAATGGCGAAGCGCGCGTTGCGCGCGCCGGTAAACTCCTGTTTTTCGGCGTCTTTGATGCCGATATGCGACAGCAGACCGGTGAGCAGCGCGCAGTGCACCTCGCGGAATCCCGCCGGCTCGCTGTTGACAGGAATGCCCAGCTCACGCACCACCTGGCGCAGCTGGGTATAGATATCCTGCCATTCGCGCACGCGCAGATAGTTGAGAAAATCGCCCTTACACTGGCGGCGGAACTGGTTGCCCGACAGCGCCTTCTGCTGCTCGCCCAGGTAGTTCCACAGGTTGACGAAGGCAAGGAAGTCGGATTCTTTGTCGGCAAAGCGGCGATGTTTCTCATCGGCGGCCTGCTGTTTCTCGACCGGGCGCTCGCGCGGATCCTGAATCGACAGCGCCGAGGCGATAATCATCACTTCGCGCACGCAGCCAAAGCGCTGCGCCTCCAGTACCATGCGTGCCAGGCGCGGGTCCACCGGCAGCTGTGCCAGCTGGCGGCCTGAGGGGGTGAGCGTGTAGTGGCCGGTCTCGTCGTTAAGCGTGAGCGCGCCCAGCTCTTCCAGCAGGCGCACGCCGTCCTGGATATTGCGCTTATCGGGCGCTTCGACAAAGGGGAAGGCGGCGATATCGCCCAGCCCCAGCGCCGTCATCTGCAGGATCACCGACGCCAGGTTGGTGCGCAGGATCTCCGGATCGGTAAAGGCCGGACGGCTGAGGAAGTCATCTTCCGAGTAAAGACGGATACAGATGCCGTCAGAGACGCGGCCGCAGCGTCCTTTGCGCTGGTTGGCCGAGGCCTGGGAAATCGGCTCGATCGGCAGGCGCTGCACTTTAGTGCGATAGCTGTAGCGGCTGATGCGCGCGGTGCCGGGATCGATCACATATTTAATGCCTGGCACGGTCAGCGAGGTTTCCGCTACGTTGGTGGCCAGCACGATGCGGCGTCCGCTGTGCGACTGAAAAACCCGGTTTTGTTCGGCGTTCGACAGGCGCGCATAGAGCGGCAAAATTTCGGTATGCGGCAGGTCGCGCTTCGCCAGCGCGTCGGCGGTGTCGCGAATTTCACGCTCGCCGCTCATAAAGATCAGAATATCGCCGCGCCCTTCGTTGCCCAGCTCGTCGACCGCGTCGAAAATCGCCTGCAGCTGATCGCGCTCGCTGTCCTCCGCCTCTTCCACCACCGGCCGGTAGCGGACTTCCACCGGGAAGGTGCGGCCCGACACCTCAATCACCGGCGCGTTATGGAAGTGGCGCGAAAAGCGCTGCGGATCGATGGTCGCCGAGGTGATGATGATTTTCAGATCGGGACGGCGCGGCAGCAGCTCGCGCAGGTAGCCGAGCAGGAAATCGATATTCAGACTGCGCTCGTGCGCCTCATCAATGATGATGGTGTCATACTGCAGCAGCAGGCGATCCTGCTGGATTTCCGCCAGCAGAATGCCGTCGGTCATCAGCTTCACCTGGGTGGTATCGCTGACCTGATCGTTAAAGCGCACCTTATAGCCGATACAGCCGCCGAGCGAGGTTTCCAGCTCATCGGCGATGCGGTTGGCGACGGTGCGCGCCGCCAGACGACGCGGCTGCGTATGTCCGATTAATCCTTTGACGCCGCGTCCCAGCGCCAGACAGATTTTCGGCAGCTGGGTAGTTTTGCCCGAGCCGGTTTCACCCGCGACAATCACCACCTGATGATCGCGGATCGCCTCGGCGATCTGCTGCTGTTTCTGGCTGACCGGCAGGTTGTCGGGAAAGGTAATTTTCGGCGTTGCGGCGGCGCGGGCGGCGACGCGCTGCTCCGCCGCAGCAATCTGCTGGCTGAGTTCGTCGACGATGCCCTGCAGCGCGGCAGGGTTAGCCACTTTGCCTGCGCCGCGCAGGCGGCGCTGCAGGCGCTGGCGATCGCGAAGCATCAGATTGTCGAGCCGCGGCCACAGCGGCGCGAGAGGAGAGGAAACCGGTGATGACATAGTAATGGAGTACCTTCTCAGACGGAGCCGCTGCGCGTCGCAGCGTCCGATAGCCGGGTAACCGGCTGATTCTAAAAATTGTATTGGATGAAAGAGTAACACATTTCATCACAACCGGCTGCGCCTTCCATGCCATGCTTATTCAAGAAATTCGAACATAGCTCTCGAAATATTGCGCTTTTACCGCGCCGCTAATGACCGTAGAGTGTAACCCATTGAGCGGGAAGCCTTCCGCGTAACAAACAGGAAACAGCAATGAGCAAAGTATTAGTTCTCAAATCCAGCATTCTCGCTGGTTACTCACAGTCAAGCCAGCTGGCTGATTTCTACGTTGAACAAGCGAAAGCGAAAGGCGATCAGGTTACCGTTCGCGACCTGGCTGCGGATCCGATTCCGGTGCTGGACGGCGAACTGGTTGGCGCGCTGCGTCCGTCAGACGCTCCACTCTCTCCGCGTCAGCAGGAAGCGCTGGATCTCTCCAACGCGCTGATTGAAGAGCTGCAGGCGCACGACGTGGTAGTGATCGCCGCGCCGATGTATAACTTCAACATTCCGACCCAGCTGAAAAACTATTTTGACCTGGTTGCTCGCGCCGGCGTCACCTTCCGCTACACCGAAGCGGGCCCGGAAGGCCTGGTGAAAGGCAAGCGTGCGGTGATTCTCTCCAGCCGCGGCGGCATCCACAAAGATACCCCGACCGATCTGCTGACCCCGTACGTGAAGCTCTTCCTGGGCTTTATCGGCATCACCGACGTTGAGTTTGTGTTCGCCGAAGGCATCGCCTACGGTCCGGAAGTGGCGACCAAAGCCACCGACGACGCGAAAAACGCCATCAAACAGATTGTTTCTGCCTGATCATTATTATTATTCACTCTGTGTTTCGATTGCCAGGCATGACGCCTGGCTTTTTTATTTCTGCATCCACAGGCCGTTAAGGCCGCGCACATATTCCCCCTCGCCCGCGCGCTCGACCAGCTTTGCTCCCGCAATTTGCGCCACCTCATCGGTGGTGAGATTGTTCTGCTGTGCGATGCGCTGATACTCCACGCTGCGCCCGGCGTTGATGCGTTTGACCAGCGCCTGCGTCTCGCCGTCCTGCTGGCGCGCGGCGATATAGCCGCTAAAGGTTTCCCCGACCCGGCCCTGATGTCGCGCCTCGTCCAGCGTCAGCGCCAGCGCCGGCTGCGCCGCGCTAAACAGCAGCAGCGCGGCGAGCAGCGGCTGACAGAGCGCGCGCATCAAAACAGATCGCTCTGATTTTTCAGCAGCGCCTCCACGTCTTTGTCCACTTTGATATGGATTTCATGCTCGATCTTCACGTTCATATTGATGGTGATCGGCTCCTTCGGCGCGGCCACCTCGATGCGCGGCACGCAGCCGGTCAGCGGCAGCCCGACGGCCAGCACCAGTAACGCCCTGAGGCTCATGGTTGTTGATCCCTTTTGGTCGGCAGAGTGGCGTTCTGTTCCACCCAGGATTGCAAATTATCGCCAAAGCGCAGGCTGCGCCAGAGTTGAAACAGGTTCTGCTGATGGCGGTAGTTGAGATTTACGGTCTGTTTGCGGTTGCTGAAGCGGCTGACGCCCTGCACCTGCGCCTGCATGGCGAGGTTGCCGAGATTATCGAGATCGAGCGTTGCCCACGAGCGGGAGATCTCCATATAGCGCAGCCAGTCCATTGCCGCGCCCGCGGCGACGTTGCCGGCGGTAATCGCGTCCGCCATATCCTTGTCCATGCGAAAGGTCAGAGAACCGCTGTTGGCGATCCAGCCGTTCTGCACCAGCCAGCGCGGATTGTTTACCCACAGCGGCAGCTCGCCGTTGATCCTGCCGGACATAGCGAACTGCTTAGGCTTCAGCGCGGTGACCAGCTTGCTCAGGCTAATATCGCGCAGGCTCAGCGTTGCAGCTTCGTGCTGCGGCAGACGCAGCGCGGGCAGCGTGACCTTGCCGCCCAGCAGCGCTATGCTGACCGCCTGCAGCGTCAGCGGCTGTGCCTCGTTCCACGGATAGTAGCCCTGCAGATCGGCGCGAATATCCTGCATGGCGAACTGGTTGATGATTTCGCCGATGCGCAGCTGCACCGGCCCGCGCACGCCGAACTGCCACTGCCGATCTTTCAGGCGGAACGGCAGCGAAAAGTCGACGCCGTTGATCTGGTTGTCCGTCGTCCAGAGGCTGCCATGGGTCACCGTCCAGTGGCCGCCTGCGCTAAATCCCTCTTTCGCGGCCGCGGAGAACGCTACCTGCGCGCGCAGCTCGCCAGCGCGGATTTTCATCTTCAGATCGGGATTGAGCAGCGGCTGGAACACCGTCAGAGACTGCGTCGGCCACCAGGCTTCGCCGCGCAGGCGCTCGCCGTCCCAGCGGCCGTGGACGCGCAGCGGCCCGATCGCCTGCGCCTGCAGCGCGCCGCGCCAGATAAAGTGGCTGGGATCCTGGCCTTTCGCCTCAAAGCTCAGCGACGAGGCGGGCAGCCGCCCGCCAAAATCAAACCGCGTCTCTCCCGCGTCGATGCGGAAGCTGCCGTTGAAGGCGGGTCGCTGCGCGTCGCGCTGCCAGTTAACCGGCGCGCTGAGCGTCAGGCGCGGCTGCGTCACCCGCGCCATGCCGTACTGCATCCGATCGAAACCGGCATTCAGGCTGTCGAGATGGATAAGGGTATCGCGCCAGCCGCCCGCGCCCTTAATGCTCCAGGCGGCGTTGAGCGGCAGCATCTCGCCGTCGCCCCAGTAGCGCCATTTCCACACTCCTTTATCGGGCCAGAAATCGCTGGCGCGCCCGTCGAGGTGCAGCCTGAACTGGCCAAAACTGGGATCGTGCGCCTTGAGTATCGCCTGCAGGCGACCGTCGATGCCCTGCGCGGCAAGGCGCACGCCCGCCAGCGGCCAGCGCGCCTCATCCACCTCCAGCGTAGAGAGAATACGGCCGCGCAGCCGCAGCAGCGCGCCGGGCTGGAACCTCAGCTGCGGATCCAGCAGCGGCCCGCTGAGATCGCCCGGCAGCGCGGCGTAGAGCTGCATCGCCGCCAGCTTGCTGTCGCCGGTCAGGCGCAGCGGCAGCGCGCTGTTTGTCATGCTTAGCCTGCCCGGGCCGATATTCAGCACCGCGTTGCCTTTGCCGCCGCGTCCCTGGGTCAGCACGTTGAGGCGGCCGGTAATCTGCGTCTCTTCCAGGCCCTGTCGCCAGCTGTCCAGCGTGAGATCGAGGAAGCCGGAGAGCGTCTGCCCGGCGGTCGGCCAGCGGTAGCGCCCTTTTACAATGCGGATCTGTTGCGCGTCAGCCTGCCACGGCAGCGTCAGCAGCGGCTGGCCGTCGCCGGTGGCGTAGAGTGCGAGCTGGCCCTGCTGCCGCTGCCAGTCGAGCGTCAGCCGCAGCGGTTCGCCGGCATAATGCAGCTCGCCCTCCAGCTGGCCGCCGATCGGCAGGCCGTTGGCGAACTCCGGCAGCTCGAACCGGCCATGCAGGGCAACCGGCTGCGGCAGCGCGCTGTGGCGCAGCGTCAGCTGTTCTACGGTGAGCTGTTGGCCCTGCAGGCTGGCGTCGATATTGAGGTTGTCGCCGCGATAGCGCAGCGTCTGTTTTGCGGAGGTAAGGCTAAGACTGAAGCGGCCAGCGTACTCTTGCCAGGGCGCAATGATAAGTTTATCGAGCTGGATATCGGCGCCGGGCAACATCTGCTGCCACGCCACGAGGCTTTTTGGCACGCCGGGCCGATCGCTTTGTGGCAGCCGCTGCAGGCAGTCGCTGTCAAGCGTGACCTGGCGCGCGACGAGCCGCCAGCGCCGGTCGTGCCAGCCGAGCGAGGCCTGCTCGACGCTCGCCAGCGCACACTCGCCCGCCAGGTAGCGCACCTGCGGCAACCACAGCCCGCCGCTGCGCCAGCGAGGAGTCCCATCCAGTACGATGCGCGTCCCCGCCGGTAGCCAGATGCCAGCCAGCCGCGGCAGCCATTGCGTAACGGTGAGCAACAGTCCCAGCACCAGCAGCGTCAGCGCCAGTAATGCGGCGAGTAGTCGGCGGAGGCTCCGCGGCATGGCAGCAATATTCCTTTTCCTGACAGAATCCTGACAGTGATGATGGCACGTAATCGACCAGAGTTGAAGGCGCGCCGTCGACGGCAGCAAAAACCACAATAAAACGTTATGCTGTGTGGATACTCGAATGCAGGAGCGTAACGATGAAAATCGCGGTTTACAGCACGAAGCACTATGACCAGAAGTATCTCGATCACGTTAACGAAGGCTACCGTTTCGATCTGGTGTACTTTGACTTTTTACTGACGGAAGCGACGGCGAAAAACGCCGTCGACTGCGACGCCGTCTGCATTTTCGTCAACGACGACGCCAGCCGACCGGTGCTGGAAGAGCTGGCGGCGCTCGGCGTGAAGTATATCGCGCTGCGCTGCGCCGGCTTCAACAACGTCGATTTAGTCGCGGCGGAGGAGCTGGGCCTGAAGGTGGTGCGCGTGCCCGCCTATTCGCCGGAAGCGGTGGCGGAACATACGGTCGGTATGATGATGACGCTTAACCGCCGAATCCATCGCGCTTATCAGCGCACGCGCGACGCCAACTTTTCGCTCGACGGCTTAACCGGCTTTAATATGCACGGCAAAACGGCGGGCGTGATCGGCACCGGCAAGATTGGCGTGGCGACAATGCGCATTCTGAAAGGTTTCGGTATGCGCCTGCTGGCGTTCGATCCCTATCCAAGCGCACAGGCGCTAGAGCTGGGCGCGGAATATGTCGATCTGAAAACCCTGTTCGCCGAATCGGACGTGATTACGCTGCACTGTCCGCTGACGCCGGAGAACCATCATCTGCTGAACGCCGCCGCGTTTAGCCAGATGAAAGACGGCGTGATGATTATTAACACCAGCCGCGGCGGGCTTATCGATTCCCAGGCGGCGATTGACGCGCTCAAGCAGCAGAAAATCGGCTCGCTCGGCATGGATGTCTACGAGAACGAGCGCGATCTCTTCTTTGAAGATAAGTCTAACGACGTGATTCAGGACGACGTGTTCCGTCGGCTTTCCGCCTGCCACAACGTGCTGTTTACCGGCCATCAGGCGTTTTTAACCGCCGAGGCGCTGACGGCGATTTCAGAAACGACCCTGTCGAATCTTAGCCAGCTGGAACGAGGCGAAACCTGCCCAAATCAGCTATCGGCGTCCGCCTGACCCTGACCTGGCAGGTGCTGCCGTCAAGGCGCGCCTGCCGCTGCATTAGCGGGCGCAGTTGCCGCCGATCAGCGCCTGTTCGTCGCAGCGGCGTCCGTTCGCCAGCTGGCACATGCCGATGCGCGAGCCGTCCAGCTGATGAGAAAACGCCAGCGTCCCGCCTGCGCCTGCGCAGTTGCGTTCCGCCAGCGACGACATAATGACGTGCGGCTGAATATGGGCTGCGGTGGCTTGTTGCGGCGGTTCGTTATCACTGCTGCTGCTGCATGCCGAGAGCAGCAGCGCGGCACCGGCCAGCAGAAAGGTGGCTGCTTTCATCAGTCGGACTCCGGAAGTGTTAGGGTTAGAGGCCGGTCAAGCATAAGGCAGGCACGGCAGCGGGTCGATAGCCGACACAGCTTTTTACAAAATTTTCTGCGCCGCTTTGCAAGCAGAATAATCCTGTTTCGCTTCGCTTCAGCTTTCAACCCGCCTCTTCTGCCGACGTCCAATGCGCTGGTCATTTCAGCATCCTGTCAAAATCGACGCGTCAGCCACAAGTGACGTTGTCACTCGATGTTGGCAATGACTTCAATGCGCACCGAGGCAAATCCTTGTTGCGCATACGCCCCACCGCCTCTTTCGCTAATCATTTGATCCTGCTCAATAAATTTAGCCAGCCGCCACAGGCTGTTGAGCATTGGTTAAGATACCTCGCGCTAAGGTGGGCGTTGAGGCACGCCTCACTACAACATGTACGGCTATTGATTCACTTCGCCGGGATGTCCGGTAACGCTCCACGACAGGAGCGTTTTTTATTTACTGGACTAGTGGCCACATCCTTTACATCCGCCACCGCAGCCCTCTTTCACCGGCTGTAGCGCAGGCGCGGGGTTAATGCGCAGCTGGCGCAAAAGCGTGATGGCCGCCATGCCTACCGCAGCGACGGCCGCAAAACAGATCAGGCTAAATCCGGGATGCTGGGCAAAGGTGCCAGTCTGGTAAACCAGCGTCGCGGTGCCATAGGCCATAACGGTGCCCCAGATCAGGGCAAACCACATCCACTGCCGCCCCGCCTCTTTCGCCAGCGCCCCCATAACCGATGCGCAGGGCACGTAGAGCAGCACGAAGACCAGATAGCTATAGGCCGCGAGCGAGCTGCCGAACATCGTCTGCATTATGCCTACCGCACCCTGGCTCATCTCGCCGTCCCCTTTGCTGGCCTCAACCGGGTTAAACAGCGTCTCCGGGCTGAGCGCCACCTTCAGGTTCTGCCAGGTTTCATCCAGCGCCGAGGCGAAAACCGCCGTCAGGCTCTGCGCGGGCGCGGCGTCTGGCGCATTTTCCGGCTCCGCCAGGTAGAGCGCGTTCAGGGTGCCGACCACGCTCTCCTTCGCCATCGCACCGGTCACCAGCCCCACCGTTGCCTGCCAGTTGTCGGGCCGAATGCCCATCGGCGTAAACAACGGCGTCAGGTAGCGGCTGGCCGAGGCCAGTACGGAATCGTCAACGCGCTGAGCGACCTGGCCGCTGATCGTCAGGTTAGAAAGCAGGCCGATCGCCACGCAGGCCGCGACGATCACCGCGCCCGCGCGGATAACAAAGGCGTGCAGGCGAAACCAGGTCTGTAGCAGCAGGCTGCGCATTACCGGCACATGCCACAGCGGCAGTTCCATGATGGCACAGGAAGAGCTGCCCTTTAGCACGGTATGCTTCAGCACCAGCCCGGTGAAGACCGCTGCGACGATGCCGAGCAGATAGAGCGAAAAGATCATCCCAGCGCCGGCGTTACCGAAAAACGCGCTGGAAAAAACGGCGAATATCGCCAGCCGGGCGCCGCAGGACATAAAGGGCGCCATCATCATCGTTACCAGCCTCTCCCGCTCGGTTTCCAGGGTGCGCGCGCCCATCACCGACGGCACGTTGCAGCCAAAGCCGACGATGAGCGGCACAAAGGATTTGCCCGGCAGCCCCATCCAGCGCATCAGACGATCGACCACAAACGCGGCGCGCGCCATATAGCCTGACTCTTCCAGCAGCGTCAGAAAGAAGAACATCAGCGCCAGCTGCGGCACCAGCGGCAGAACGGTGGTAATGCCGCCGCCGATGCCCTGCGCCAGAAAAGAGGTCAGCCAGTCGGGGAAATGCAGCGTGTTACAGAGCCGAGCGGTGCCGTCGATAAAGAGCGCCGTAGAGCCCTGGTCGAACACCGGCTGCAGCGCGCCGCCGATATTAATCGAGAAGTAAAACATCAGGTACATCACCCCTAAAAACAGGGGGAAGCCAAGCCAGCGGTGGAGAAACAGACGATCCAGCGCGCGAGTGAGGCGATGAGCGCGATGCGACGCTCGATCGCAGGCGGCCTGACAAATGGCGCGGATGCGCGCCAGCCGTGCCTCAGCGTCGACTTCCGCTCGGTTCAGCAGCAGATGCGCAGGCGGCGCGGCGGTAACCCGATCGATCGCCTCCAGCAGGTCCGTTACGCCTTCCGAGGTCGAAGCGGACATCAGCACCACTGGACAACCAAGCTGCGCGGATAGCGCATCAGTATCAATGACGACGCCGCAGGCTCTGGCGACATCGGCCATATTCAGCACCACGATCGTCGGTAGATTCAGCTCGCGCAGCTGCAGGGTAAGCCACAGGCTCTTCTCAAGGCTGGACGCGTCGACCACATTGATCAGCACGTCCGCCTGGCCGCTCATCACATAGCTGCAGGTGACGCGCTCGTCGGCGGAGAGCCCGTCTTCGGCTCCTACCTTTTCCAGGGAGTAGATGCCGGGCAGATCGGTCAGGGTCACACTGGCATCGCCAGTAGTGAAAGTACCCTGCTTGCGCTCGACGGTGACGCCGGGCCAGTTGCCGGTGCGCTGGCGCAGCCCCGTCAGCAGATTGAACAGCGTGGTTTTGCCAGCGTTGGGATTGCCCGCCAGTACGGCGTTAACTTGCTTCATGCCCGTTCGCCTCCGTCAACGGCTTCAAGACGCAGCATCGCCAGCTCTGTTCTACGCAGCGCATAGCTGCTGTGGCTAAGACGGACTTCCGCTGGATCGCCCAGCGGCGCGAATCTGACGATATCGATCACCGCGCCGGGTACGAAGCCCAGCGATAAAAGTTTACGACGGAAAAGTTCGGACAGGTCGTTCCTGAACCCTGTAATACGCCATTGAGTCCCGGGTCTTATCAGCATGATCTCATCTCCGATATTTCTGTGCCGCAACTATGCAATTGCGAACAATTATCGTTATTGATTTAGATCGCCTTAGCCGCGAGAAATGAGGCTAATGAACGGCGTGATTGACGCTGGGTTGATGCAACAGCGCCTTTCAGGCAGGAGCGGTTAAACGACCGTTAAGGCAGGAGGAGAGAAAATAGCCGTTATTATCGTGTACGGAAACGTCTCTATGCTAAGATCAGTTACGCTTGTTGTCTGCCTGCTGCTTGTCGGCTGCGCGGGGCCGCGCCACTCTCAGGCAAAAAACCTTAACGCCCCGCCGGAGTGTGCTTCCCACGACAGCGAAATCGACTGCACCTGGAGCGACGTGCCCGATAGCCCACAGGCACAGGCGGCCGCAGAGGCGCAGTAATCTCAGCGGCATTTGTTGCGCAGCCGCCAGTCCAGCCAGCTGTCCAGCTCGCCGTCCGGCAGCGGCCTGGCGTAGAAAAATCCCTGCGCCTGATCACAGCCATATTCACACAGCATGCCCGCCACGTCCGCGTTCTCAATCCCCTCCGCCAGCACGACGTAGTCCAGCTCTTTCAGCATGGTGATGATGTTTCGCGCAATAATGCGCGAGGCGGTGTCAGAGGCAAGGCCGCTGATTAACGATCGGTCCAGCTTAATGACGTCCAGCGGCATGCGGCGCAGATAGCTGATATTGCTGTAGCCGGCGCCGAAGTCGTCCAGCGAAATGCCAAAGCCGCGCAGCTTCAGCATCTCCAGCCCGCGCAGCGCGGCCGGATGTTCAATCAGGCGCTCGGTTTCAAGACACTCTACGCCCAGCAGCGCGTTAGGCAGCCTGACTTTCAGCATCTTATCTTCCAGCGCGTCGGCAAACCCTTGACGAGCGAAATCATGCAGGCTGACGTTCACGGAAATCGGCAGCTGGATGCAGTGATTTCGCAGCCGCGCCAGGCGGGCGATGACGCGGTCAATTACCCAGGCGTTTAGCGCCGAGAGCAGCTCGGTCTGCTGTGCCAACGGCATGAAAGCCGAGGGCGACAGCTCTCCCAACAGCGGATGCCGCCAGCGGATTAGCGCCTCAAGTCCAACCGGTGCGCCGCTTTGCAGGCAAATCTTGGGCTGGTAGGCCAGATAGAGTCCCTCATCGTTTCGCAGCGCCGAAGCGAGTTCATGCATCAGGTTAAAATCGCGCGTGCGGCGCATATCCTCTGCCTCGCTAAAGGTTCGGGTCGGCACGCCGCTGCCGATCGCCTCATGCAGCGCACTCATGCCGCGACGCAGAATCTCCTGCGCTGGCGACTTATCGGCAGTGAAATCCACGCCGCCGGTAAAGGTATTCAGCGTCACCGATAGCCCCTCACCCAGATCTGCGCTGATGCCCTCCATACGATTCGCCACCCAGCCGGCGCTGAGCAAGCTGCACTCGCTGGTCAGCAGCGCAAACCGACCTGTGGCCACCGTGTAAAGCAGATCCCCGGTTCCAAGGCGCAGGCGCAGCGGCAAAAGCGTGGCGACATCTTTCAGTAATCCCTCGACCGGCCCCATTCCCATCGAGCGCGCCAGCTCATAGGCACGCGGCATGTCAATGCAGTCAATCAGAATGAGCCGTCGCGCCAGCGTGTCACCGCTCGCCGTCAGATAGTGCAGATCGCGCATCAGCCGCTGACGATTGGGTAGCCCGGTCACCGGATCGATAAAGCCAGCCGAGTGCCAGGCTTCGAGAAACGAGATCACCAGCGCGGCCAGCAGCGTCAGCGTATTCAACTGCTCAGGGCTGAGCAGATGCGGCACGCCGTCGGTGACGCACAGCGTGCCGAGCGTGTGGCCGGCGCGGCTTTTTAGCGGTACGCCCGCGTAAAAGCGAATACCGGGATCGCCGATGACAAACCTGTGTTTGGCAAAGCGCACGTCCTGCCAGGTATCGGAGACCACCATCGGCGCCTCGGAGTCGATCACATAGCGGCAGAGCGAATCCTCACGCGTCGAAAACTTGAGCGAAAAGTTGCGCGCCGCTCTGATGTACTGAAATTCATCGTCGACGATAGAGATAAAACAGCCGGGGATACCCAGCGTCTGGCTTGCCAGCCGCACAAATTTTTCAAGTACGCCATCGCGGCCTTCGTCTGGCTCGCGAAGCGCATCAAGCGCGCGCTGGCGGCTCTCATCTTCGCTGGAACATGTTTGCATGGTTCCTCCGGCCCGCTCCTGCACGGGAACGAACGGAAATAAAATGTTTAAAAGCAGACCGGGAAAAATCAACCAGGGTTTGAAAGCCGTTATCAGGTTTTGTCTGGTACGAAATCTTATGCGCTTTTCGTCGATACCGCACATAAATTTATCCCATGCAATGTTAAAAAATCCTAAAAATAAAAAAATTACAAAATGATCGTTTCCTTTTTCCTGATTCGCTGCCAAACTCTGAAGGCATCAATAAAATTGCACGCAATTAAGTTGCAAGCTATATAAAAATGAACAGTTTTTCGTTCTTTTACGCAGCACTAACAGCACCAGGGAACCCGCTATGCACTTTCTCAGGAATTTCACTATTCGAAGAGTTGTTCAGGCTATTTTACTGGCCGCCCTGCTGGTTGTGGCGCTGGCTGGCGCTTACGGCTCGGTTGTGATGCGCGATCTGCACCAGCGCGCCGAGGCGCGCGATACCGCCAGCGCGCAGCTTATTTTTTTAACGCGCGCCGGAAATGCGATGGTGGCGGGTTCTCCAGAGGAAAAATCGGCGTTGCAGGCTGAGGCGCCTGCCGGTGCAGGCTGGGCGCGCCTGAACGCCGCCCTGAGCGAAACGCCCGCCCAGTTTGCCGCCGCCTCGAACGAGCGCCTGAGCCAGCTGGAGCGTCAGCTGGCGTCGGACGAGGCGGCAACCGCCCGCGACCGCCAGCGTCTGGCGGTCGCGGCCCTGGTGGCCGCGCTAATGATGCTGGGGCTGCTGCTGTTCTGCGACCGCTTTCTTGTTACTCACCTGGTCACGCCGCTCGGAGCGATGCGCGAACATTTCAGAAGCATGGCCGCCGGCGATCTGTCGCGTGAGCCGCAGGAGGCTGGACGCAACTGCGTTGGACAGCTGGTTCCGCTGGTTCAGCTGATGCAGCAAAGTTTGCTGACTACCGTCCAGTCCGTGCGCGACAACAGCGGCGTGCTGCGCCGGGAGGCGGCGGAGATCGCCGCAGGCAATACTGACCTGTCAGACCGAACCACCCGCCAGGCGGCGGCGCTTGAGCAGACCGCCGCCAGCATGGAGGAGCTGGCCGCCACGGTAAAGAACAATGCGCTAAGCGCCCAGCAGGCGCGTGAGCTGGCGGGCACGACAATGCAGACCACCCGGCAGGGTGAAGCGCTGGTGCAATCGGTCTCCACGCTGATGCGCGACATCGCCGACGAGGCGGATAAAATTCGCCAGTTTACCGCCACGGTTAACAGCATCGCATTTCAGACCAACATTCTGGCGCTCAATGCGGCCGTTGAGGCGGCGCGAGCGGGCGAACAGGGTCGCGGCTTCGCCGTAGTGGCCTCTGAAGTACGCATCCTCGCCCAGCGCAGCGCAGCGGCTGCCAAAGAGATCGAGGGCCTAATCGGCGGCGCGGTGACGCGCGTGCAGGAAGGCGCGGCCGCGGCCGGACGGGCCGGAGCAACCATGGGGTACGTGACGAAACACGTCTCGGCGGTGAACGATCTTATCGGCCAAATCGCGCTGGCCTCGGAAGAGCAGAGCAAAGGGATTTCTCAGGTCACGCTGGCTATCGCCGATCTGGACCGCGTTACGCAGCAGAACGCTTCGCTGGTTCAGCAGGTCGCCGCCTCTGCGGTCAGCCTGAACGGACGCACCGAAATGCTGGCAGCCGTTATCAGCCATTTTAAAACATCGTCTGACGCGGACGACGCGACAGGTCGTCTGGCAGAGGGTAGCGACGCTGATGCGTTCGCCGCGCCGCAGGCGGCCAGCGCGCCTGTCTGACGAAAGACGTCAGGAACAGGGACGACGCGAAGGTGGATTCTCTTTTAGCCAGCGGCGTACCCTTTCTACATCCGGCCCCGCTTCTTTTACGGCCCGGATGAGGCGGTCTTGAGTAATCTGCAGCGTCAGCATCCAGAACGTAATTTGCCACTGTTCGCTGACCTCCACGCAGGAAAGATCGGCAGGGACGCGACGAACGATTGGGTCTTTCATATCTGTATCCTTATTATCGGCATAATAAATGCGCCAGATGACTATTCAGCTTGCGAAGCATCACATCCTGAATGTCTGGCTCAGGATAAAAAGCGGATTTATCCCTAAAGGATGGTGAAGCGGCATTATGAGAGAGTTCCGAGAGGGGCAATCGGTATTAAATTCGTTAGCGCATAACAACATAGAATAAAACTGCCCTGGCGCAGCCGAATAAGCCGGCTCGCTAATTTAACCACTCTTTTTTTTACACAAGCGGCGCAGCGCGAGACAGCGTAAGCCAAAACGAGGGAAGCGAGGCGGCTATTGTTCCCGACTTCCAGAAATCCTTTATTGATGGTTTTGTGCATCCAAAACAAGGCCCTGCCGGAGCAGAGCTGGCTGCATAAGAGAGAAAACTTATGACCAATAAATCTTTTAAGCCAGGCGTACTTGTCCAGTCGGATGTCCGCTCTTTGCGGCTGGCCGCCGGTATGACGCAGGAGCATGCAGCCGAACGTTTCAATCTGAGTTTGCGAGGATGGCAGCTTAAGGAAGCTTCCTCCAGGCCGGGATTACTGAGCCAGGGAGAATATGAGCTTTTGCTCTTGCTGGCTGGCAAACATCCCCATTTTATTCTTGCGCCGCGCTAGCGCGCCGCAGCGTATTGACGACAGTTGCTCTGTCGCTTATTTCATTGGCTATCCATCTGAAAATAAAAAATTATTTCTCGTTGTCCGTGCGGTCAGAATCTTAACTGAAGTCAACGCGCGCAGTAGCGACAACGTATCACTTTTAACGCTTTTCAAATCCCTCTGTTATCTGTGGGGAGCGAAAAATAAAGGGCTCGCTATTTATCCAGTAAGAAATTCTTTTTTGCCTCTGGCGCCGTTGTGGCTTTATCACCGGCGCTGTGCAGCGATCTAAAACCTTTTGTCCAGTATCGTTATCTCTACGCTGAGATCGGGCATCACCGGCGGCAGGCTAACGCGCGCCCCTCGGCGGCCGCCCGATTTACAGGTATAATCAGAAAAATTTTTAACGGGCTCCAAAACAACGATGACGAAACTTACCTTACAAGAGCAGATGCTCAAAGCCGGGCTGGTCAGCAGCAAAAAGCTGGACAAAGTGCAAAGAACGGCAAAAAAATCGCGCGTTCAGGCGCGCGAGGCGAGACAGGCGGTTGAAGAGAATAAAAAGGCGCAGCTGGAGCGCGATAAGCTGCTCAACGAGCAGCAAAAGCAGGCGGTTTTATCCAGAGAGTACAAAGCGCAGGTTAAGCAGCTGATCGAAATGAACCGCATCGACATTTCACGCGGCAATATTGGCTTCAACTTTACCGATAATAATCTGATCAAAAAAATTGAGGTAGATAAAGCGACGCAGGCGCAGCTAATCAGCGGACGCCTCGCTATTGCGCGGCTGACGGCAGAAAATGGCGAAAGCGAATACGCAATTATCCCAGCCAGCGTCGCCGATAAGATTGCGCAGCGCGACGCCAGCAGCATCGTATTAAACAGCGCGCTCAGTCAGGAAGAGCAGGATGAAGACGATCCCTACGCCGACTTTAAAGTGCCTGACGATTTAATGTGGTAATGCCAGGCCGAGGTAAATATCTCCTGTAGGCGGTTAAAACGGGCTGGCATGACGCGCCTCGATCCGCTCTCCGCTTACCGGATGGGTGAAATGGAGTTCGCTAGCGTGCAGCATCAGCCGCTGCGCGCCTTCGGTACCCGGCAGCAGACGTCCGCCATAGAGATCGCAGCCTAAAATGGCATGTCCAAGCAGCTGACAGTGGATACGCAGCTGATGGGTGCGCCCGGTCTCTGGCGTGAGCGCGACGCGCGTCAGCGGCAGCGCCGAGCCGCCCTCTCCCGTCAGATAAAAGCGCTCAACGACCCGATAGCGCGAGCGCGCGGGCTTGCCGCGCGCGGCGCAAATCGACATCAGGGGAAAGCGTGCCGCATCTTTCGCGATCGCCGCCTCGATCACGCCTTCATTCTCCGCAACATGTCCGCACAGCAGCGCGCTGTAGACCTTGCTCACCGTACGCTGGCTGAACTGCTGGCACAGCGCGGCATTAATGGCTTTATTGCGCGCAATGACCATCAGGCCCGACGTGCCGAAATCGAGTCGATGCACCAGGGCGCAGCCGGGGAGAAGCGCCGCCAGCCGATAGTGCACTGAATCGAGGTTAAGCGGATTTTTTCCTGAGAGGCTAAGCAGCCCGGCGGGTTTATTGATCAGCGCCAGATGCGCGTCCTGATAGAGCACCTCTATCTCTTCCAGACACAGCGGGGCAATAAAGGTATCGACAAGGTGAGACATCAGGCGGCCCGTTGGGAGATGAGCATGAATGGTAGCGAATTTTGCTCTGGCTGGCGATGCTGGCTAGCGCTTTTAAGCAGCCTCGCTGTTTTTTAGGCGCTGTTCGCCCTATGGTGTGATGAGTATTCACTCATTCACAGGAACTCCACGATGCGTGATTTGCCCCCCACCGCAACGCTGCGCGCCTTTGAAGTCGCGACGCGCCACACCACATTTACCTCGGCCGCCGCAGAGCTGTTCGTGACGCAAAGCGCGGTCAGCCATCAGCTGAAGCATCTGGAGGCAATCTGGGGCGTGCAGCTTTTTCAGCGCGGTAAAACGCTGAGCCTGACGCCTGCAGGCGCGGCCCTCGCCCCGCTGGTGCGCGAATTCTTTAGCAAGCTGGATAGCACCCTGACCGATCTGCGCGAGCAAAAGGGCCGCGTGCGGCTGCGCGTCAGCACTACCTACTCCTTTGCCCTGAAGTGGCTACTGCCGCGCCTGCCTGATTTAGCGCGCCTGCACCCGGACATTCTGGTGACGCTGGAGAGTACTGACAGCGCTATCAACTTTGCCCGTACCGATTCTGACGTGGCAATCCGCTTCGGTCAGGGAAATTATCCGGCGCTGCATACGGAG